>Ga0073936_10002871_pt1 | contig 25302 bp, 17 predicted proteins | sample AliMusrvi5mmetaG_FD_87041 | JGI IMG/M metagenome (GOLD analysis project Ga0073936, IMG submission 87041) | Freshwater lake bacterial and archeal communities from Alinen Mustajarvi, Finland, to study Microbial Dark Matter (Phase II) - Alinen... | ecosystem: Environmental > Aquatic > Freshwater >... | reverse complement strand
ATGCCCTTGCGGTTCCGCTAGTGGTTCCTGTCACCAAGGTCCACAGTAGGACTTTCACCCCCTAGTCGCAGCGCCCTGCCGGGCGCACACAAAAAAGACAGAGCAATCAAAACTGCTCCGCCTCATTCTTCAAATATTCAGTTGGCTCCCCCGCGTGGACTCGAACCACGAACCCCCTGGTTAACAGCCAAGTGCTCTGCCAATTGAGCTACAGGGGAGCGTCATCAACTCGAAAATTATACCAAACAGGCTGTTTAGGTGTCAAGGCTATTTTGGTGTTTTGTGCATAAAATGGGCCAGTTGTTGCAATTATTCAGGTTTAGGATTCAATACAACCCAATTATTGGGGTCATCCGGACGATTCTCTGCGGATGTATTTTGCCGGCAGAGTCGCGGTTTGCAGTGAGAGCGAGCGGTCCTTGATCCGGTTTTGCAGGAATTGCCAGGCTATCCGACACATTTCTTCGACCGGTTGCTCTATGGAGCTAACAGGGACATCGAAGTATTTGACTTCCTCAAGGTCATCGCAGCCTGCTATAGCTACATCATCCGGTATTTTTAGTCCCAGTTGCCGTAGACCGTGATATACACCTATTGCAAGATCGTCCGAGGAACAGAATATCGCATCCGGACAACCGTTTGAGGTTATGTAATCGGATATGTATTCACGCGCACATGTTCGAGTGATTATCGGTATCTCGATTATTACTGGCTCCAATCCTGCTGACTGCACAGCATCCATATATGCATCCCTCCGCCTTTCACCTTCGAAATTCATAAGGGATGCTGTCAGCAGTACAGTCCTGTTGCGTCCTGATTTCAGCAGGTCCCCGACTGCCTCCCTGGCTGCAGAATAGAGATCAATAAAAACGGAATCAAACCCATCCGAGGGGAGAACGTTGATTACTACCAATGGTATATTCAGGCTCTCGGTCATTTTGTGGAGCATTTCCGGATCCGCAGGCATCCCCCACATTATGGCCCCATCAGCAACCAGACCGTTCAGGTCCCAGATCAGACGCTTATGCTTCTCCTCTGGCCTGTAAGGACCTATGACCATATCGTATCCATCCCTCAAAAGCTGAGCATGCATCAGCTCTATGAGGTTTGCGAAGTACGGCGAACCAATACTCGGTATAGACAGCACGATAATGTTGCTGTGTCCGGTAACCAAAGCCCTGGCTGCTTTATTAGGAGTGTATCCAAGTTCTTTCACCACCGCCAGCACTCGCTGCCGTGTGGATTCCGGTATAGCAATATCCATTCTGCCATTGATTACAAACGAAACCGTAGACTGAGAAACCCCAGCCGCCGCCGCTACATCTTTTCTCGTGATTTTCATATTTATCAGTTACTCAAAAGAAATTCTCACGCAAAGAAAGAAGATATCAGTTTACTAAACCGTTCGTGCTGAGCCCGTCGAAGCATGCGGACATTCATATTAGCGATCAAAACCAAGACATTCGTGTCACTTTGCGGCTTTGCGTGAGTATAAATTCCTAAATAGACTATTTCCTACTGGTTATACACAATATTGCATTTGCTGCACCGGTTCTTACGTCCAAACTTTTGTCTCTCAACATTTTTTGCAGCAGCGGCAAATCAGTCCTATTACCGATTAATGCAAGACATGCACACAGCTCATATTTCTCATCATTATTGCCTGAAGCGTATTTCATGATCTCTGTTTTGGGTCCTGCACCCTTACCAACTCGTGATGCCTGCACACAGAGTGCACTTGCAATATAAACACCTGCACCTGTGCTGATGTTCTCTCTTTCAGAAGCTGATTTTAGACTATCAAGAGTTGCAGCGTTAATCTTGGGAAGGAACCGGAGCGCATAAGCAGCATCAGACCTTACTGTTGTTTCCGGTGAATCCAGACAAGCTGTCAGGCTCTGGATATATTTAGCCTTGCCAGTATTAGCCAATACCCAGAGCGAATTAACTCGCAAAGGACTGGAAGTGTCATTAGCTGCCTGCAGGATATACTTGGTCTCTTTTGAATACCCCAACTTCCCCAGTGTTTCTACGGCATGCAACCGGTCCGGACCATTGAGATTATTGAATGCAGCTACAATGCGTTTCATGTATTTAGCCTGACCCGCAGGATCATTTTTATGTGCTTGAAACAGGACTCTCCAGACTCCAATCCGGTATTTAGGGGCTGCTTTATCTGCCTGTGGCTCAAACCTGGCTAAAACAAGGCGAGTCTCCCCTGCCATGATCAAAGCCTCCGCAGCGTGAACTCTCTCCCAGTCATTGCCTTTATTCAAAGCAGCATACAGATTGCTAATGCACTCATTGTGCAGTTTGCCGTCCGGCTTAACAGTGGCAGCAATTGCTGAAGAAGCCAATATCAATAATGCTGTCAGTAATATCAATCTTGTGCGCATAATATAATCTCCTTAAGCTTGGGGTTCATCAGCAGGAACTGGATGTTCAATGGCATTTTTTGCTGCCAGGGCGTCAGAGTCATCTATAGACTTATATGTCGCAAGCGTCAGGCCATAGATATCATCTGCCGCAGGAGCCTTGCCCAGGAAACTGATTACATAGCCCAAAAGCATGGTCGTCGCACAGCCGACCGGCCCAAACCATATCCAGGACATGTGAAACTTTGCAGCTGCAGCCGTGACGAACGTTCCAATTATAGCACCTGACAGGACACCTATGGTGTTGGTCCGCTTGGTCAAAACTCCCAAAAGGAATATAGCAATCAGTGGACCAGCAATAAATCCATTGATCTTTCCCATAATCTCCGGAATAGTCCCCAGCATCTTCACATTCATCGCTGCAATCGTTCCAAAAGTGGCCCAGAGAAGTGTGCACCAGCGTGCTGCCTTGACGCTGTGAGCATCGGTATCAGATATGCCGGGATTTATTCGTTTATAGAAATCGATGATGGTTGCCGTGCTGAGGGAGTTAAACCCCGATGACAAACTGGACATAGTCGCTGCAAAAATACCCGCAACCACAATCCCTGATAGTCCAGGCTTGAGCGCATGTGTTATAAAATGCGGTACCACTTTGTCAGAGCCAACCAGTGACTGAGCAAGCACCGGATGTGTATGGTAGTATGCAAATAACGCAACCCCCAATAGCGAAAGGGCAAGGGTGACAGGTAGAGTTACGATACCGTTGAACATAACAGCACCAGTCATGGCTTTTTTGTTGCCGGCAGTAAGGTATCTTTGAACAATAAGTTGATCGCTGCCATATGAGTTCAGCACGGTGATCACATTAAAACCAATTAATCCCCATACAGTGATCTCCGTCCAGCTGAAACCGCCGGTAATCATCTTGGTGTGTCCGGCATCAGATGCAATCTGCCAAATCCGACCGACATCACCATGAAATGAGAACAGCACAGCCCCCAGCATAATCAATATGCCACCGACGAGAACAAAAAACTGCATAACGTCAGTCCATAGAACAGCTTCCATACCACCCAAAACTGTATATATGCCTGTAAGTCCCGAGATCAAAATAACAGCCAGATAGAAGTTCATACCTGTTATAACGCTGAGAGCCAATCCCTGTGCATAAATTGCTGTCGCCAGCCAGCCTCCTCTTATAAGCAGGAATAAGGCAGAGGCAAGCAGTCTTACCGATACACTGAACCGCTTACCCAGGTATTCATAAACCGTGAACAATCGAAGCCTCGCCAGGAACGGAACAAACAGATATACGACCAACAGCATAATAAACGGGAACAACAATATTCCCATTCCAAGCTGCAAATCTTTCCCAAACACATAACCAGGAGCACCCAGATAGGATATTGCTGAAAGGTCAGTCGCAATAATCGATATACCGACCGCCCACCACGGAGCATTTCGTGCAGCTACAAAATAGTCGTCCAGTGACTTCTGCTTTCTTGTAAAATAGAATCCTATCCCAAGCGTCAACAGAAGATAAATAACTAAAATACCATAATCCAGTGTAGCAAATCCTGAATGCATTTTTGCATACCCCTCATTGAAATTCTCATACAAAGCCGTTAAGGCGCATAGAACACTTAAAGTAGAAAGAACTAACACGCAATACTAATACGCGTTAGTATAATGGGGGGAAATGATATTGTCAACAGTGCGAAAGAGTTCAGTCTAATGTGAACTGACCTGAAGTCCGTTCGTTCTGAGTAGCGCAAAGTGGCTATGGACTTCAAATGCTCACAAAACTGCACTGTTAGAACAGTGCATTATTTGGATTCTATTCCCAACTTTGCTGCAAGAGATGGTAGAAATACATTGATCTCGTGCTTGAGTAATTCCTGCTTAGCTTTGTTTGCTGTGACTCCCGCTGGAAATACAGGAGTGTTCTGATCCAGGCGGTTGTCGATTTCCTCTATACGTATTGCTGATTCGGCGTTTTCCAGTTCATCCCTTAATACTACTATCCAGCGATCATAGAGTTTTTTTGCATCTTCAAGTTCGCTCTCTGACTTATTATCTTTCTTGATAAGTGACAGCAATTTGTCCCGGATAGCGCAGGATTCATAGAAGTTTGCCTGTGTACGCTCTGTGTAGTAAAAATAGCGTATTACGGCATCTTCGGATTGAAATGTCAGTTGACAACGTAATGGAACCAACGGACCGGCTGCTTGCATTTCATCGACTGCTTTCTTGAGACATGTTTCCATAGAACGGTAATACCTGCCGAATTCAGATCCTGGTTTTGTAGGGTTTTTGTCAAATGTCGGGACACCTTTTATATTGCTTTTCGGATCATAGGCCCCTACTCCATTCAGATAGAAAACATCCGGAACCACTGCATCAGGATCAGCACACATCGGATGATCTGGACCGATCGAGTATGTGCCCATAAAATAGTTCGGAGCAATTTCTGGTGAGAAATCGATCGCCTGAGATGCGTACTTCCACGCTCTTCGAAGATACGGACCTGCTTTCGATCCTGCTATACGACAGGCGTATTCCTGGAGAATCTTCTCTTTGTCGATTGGAACTCTAACAAGATCGCCTTTTTGCGAAACAACCTTGTTTTCCTGCCACCAGACAGATTTGCCAATCTCTCCACTGCTGGTAGCGTAAAACGGACGATAAAAATATGGAAACACCCATGCGCCATCTGCTCCGCTTGAGGCCAGGCTGTCAGCACGGTCCAGCCAGCGGTCCATGCAAGGGATATTGGGCAAGCGTGGTGCTTCGTAGGCGTGCTCATGATCACTCTTCAGATAAACTGGTATCCCTGCCTCCTTACACGCTTGTATCTGTTTTGCAGCCCTCTTTCCAACACCTGTAAGGTCGATACTATAATCCCAAAGCAACTTTCTGATTCCCCCGGGCTTGTTTACTACTTCGTCCTTCTCAATTTCTGTCAGCAGAGCCGTACCAGGTCTCATCAGCTTTATCAAACCTGCCTGCAAATCATCAGTGGACCAGAAATACGATGCAGAATAAGGCCAGGCCACTACTTCAGCATATGGGCTTACTTTCCTTGCAGCCTCACCCATCGTATTGCACAAATCAGCAACTACTCTCTCCGGCCCCAACGGTTCACATCGAGCACAGTTTGTATGACCTTTTGCTGCACCGGTCGGACGCATAAAGCAATGATAAAACTCCTCGCCGCCAATTATTATCATAATGCCATCAGCGTGTGTAGCTCTCAAAAAACCTTCGACACTCTCCGCCAGATATTTCTTTACAAGCGGATGCTCACTGCACAATGTATATTCCCCAGGCTTGCCAAAGTATATCTCTGCGCCTCGAATATCGGGATGTGCAACAAACACCGGAGCTTCCTTTGTGAAAACAGGTGTATTAACGTGGATATATGTCTTCAACCCATATCTCCGCGCCTCTGCAACTTCCTTTCTTAACTCTTCAAGAACGCTGGCATTCCTGAGAGGAACCAATTCCGGAATCGCGTCGGAAGTAGAGACCGAATAAAGGCTGACATACCCCATAACAGCTGCATTGTTACCCATAAACGCCACATCTCGGTAAGTTCCGTGCAGCGGCTTTTCACCAAGTCTCATCTGTAACCTTGGCTTATAAAAACTCTCTCCAATCGTCAACATCGGAGCCCTTCGCAAACCTATAATATCTACCAGCTTAACAACAGCATCCCGCAATCCGTCAGAGTCTGCCCCGCGGAGAATAATTGCTTGCCGGGTTACCTTGATGCTAAAGCTGCCAGGGGTGGATGATTTTGTACCATCCTCAATGAATAATATGCGCTTTACGGCTTTTGTATCGTTGGACTGAATGATTTTAGTGTTCATCCGAGTATCCAGGAAGAGTACAAAGTCATTCATCATTTGCATAACTACAGGATCGGCGTTTGCAGGTTTTACAATCCGCCAGGTCCGATTGATTTCAATCTCATTCTTATGTGGCTTTAAGTTAGGATCTCTGCTGAATCTGGAGAAGTAATCCCTTGAGAATATGGAGAATCGGTTCTGATCGTAGGTCTTCTCCCAAACAGGAGACCACGCACCGGCAGTGCAGGTTGCAGCCAGACATATAAAAATCATACTATTGAAAAATATTCTGATCGTGTTGTAATCCATCAACAAAATGTCCAGTATATTTTGAACGGGTACCAAGTATTGAGATTATACATACAATAGTATTTATAAACAAATAATGGTAACAGTTCACTATTAATCAGTAATATAGTAAATTTCCATTCATCCTGAGTAGCGCGAAGCGCGTATCGAAGGGTGGGCGGAAATTTACTTACACATACTGAACTCTTTCAAATAATGCACCACCATCTGTAATTGCATATTAATCCAATACTCTAGCGGCACTGACACTACTTCCAGTAACCACGATAAATGCATCTTATACTAACCTCAAGTCAATTTACCATTCTGGAAGCATATATATATTCTGAATCGTTCACATTTTGCAGTTCTCTTTTCCCAAAATCTGTGCAAATCTGCGAAATCTGCGGATTATTGCTTTTTGATGTATTCGCTCTGTCCCATAGCTTGACTTCAAAAAATATATAGTGAATAATACGGACATGACTAGCGGCTGAAAAGGAGACTCATATGAAGACTGAAAGGCACGCTTCTGCTGATGAAGTCATTCGAGAACTCAGGGCTGGTAACTCCAGATTTTTGCATAATAAGTCAACACGCAAACATTCAGATGTTCAAAGGGTTAAAGACACAGCTGAGAGCCGGAGTCCCCGGGCCATTATTCTCACCTGTTCAGACTCGCGTATTTCCCCAGAGATCATCTTTGATCTCGGAATCGGCGATCTATATGTCATCAGGAACGCCGGCAATATCACCGATCCCGTAGTCATCGGCACCATTGAGTATGCTGTCGTCTCCCAACAGGCCCCGGGAATAGTCGTTCTCGGACACACACGCTGCGGAGCCATCAAAGCTGCATTAGCTGGAGAATACATGAGCGGATGCATTGGCGAAATCATCACCAGAGTCCAGCCATCCGTAAAAACAGCCGCTCAGGAAGATAAGAAACTAACTGGAGACGACCGCATAACCCAGGTAGTTAAGCTCAACGTCCTGAACAGCATCCTTTGCATAATCAAGGACAGCGCCGTGATACGTGATGCCGTAGACAAAAAGACGATCACTATCATCGGAGCCGTATATGATGTGAATGACGGCAGCGTTATTTGGTTGTAGTGTTTGCTGAATGACTAAGCTTTTCCAGAGCCAAACCTAAGCGTTCGTGCATAGCAAGGACCTTTGCAGGATCGCGCTCGAAGTGTGCTCTGGAGGGACACAGTTCCATAATGGTGTTGCTAATCAGCTTCTCAGTAGCAAGTCTTTTCTTATTATTTGGCGGAAGTTTGCGAACTATCTCTCGTAGCAGCCACATGTAGTCATAATCCTCGATACCGTCGCGCATATTCTCCAGACGGACTGATGGCAGTGGAGTTGCATCCGGTCCCGGGTATATGCGGCCTACTTCACCGTTGCGCACACCGCTGCGTGCCGGGTCCCACGGGATCTCAGGCCATCTTTTATCAGTGCTCATATTATTAGACCATACATTCAATTCCCAATGCAGCCAGCCAGTGTATTGATATCTCCAGGCTACCCAGAAAAAAGCCCTTGCTTCTACTGCCGGTACATCCAATAACTCATGTGTAGGATATGGATCATAAGGGCAGCCTCCCTCATAGTACCATACTTCCTGCCCGCGTTCTCGAGCCTGCTTATACTCCGGATATTCGTAACACAATGCCGGGCACCATGCGTCAATGGTCTTATCAATCGGTGCTACAGGATGCACCACGGTACTGGATGCTTTTATACCGGGAGCAATAGATTTCAATATATCATATGTATTCTTAATCGTCCCGTAGCGTGATTTATCTCCCCACTCGTCAAACCCGTAGACATACGCACGATCCCCAAGGCCATGGGCCTTAGCTGAATCGTAAAAACGCTTAACACGCAACCGTAACTCTGAATCTACAGAACGCAGCACAAGCCGGGTTACGTGATGTTGTTCGCCGATATCCACACCAAGGCTGGCACACTGGTAGTCTAAAGCAGCTCCCCAGGTTGCTCCAAATGCAAGCAGTGGTTTGCTTCCGTCCTCGTTGCCCACATAGGCCGCCGGACCGTTGAATGTCTGATTGCCATCGTAGGCGACAATTCTGTCACGCTCTAAAGTTTTAAGTGAAAAAGTATAAGCATCATCGTCAAGAATGCTGTGTGCCTTCAAGTATCGTGCAGTCACATCCAAACCATCGATTACGATATTTCCGTCTGTATCATGACTGACTGTATACCCAGCTGGAACCTGCTGGAACGATTGATTATCATCACTGACCCATATCTGCAGATTATTCGCGTTATTGCGGGTGGTCTGCTGCAATGCTGGAGTCATCATAACCACGGCATTTAAACCCCGTTTGACGCAGAAGTCCAGGTCCTCTTCCTCCGGAATTGAATCAGTAGCATAAATATTGTTGGGATTCATGCGGTATTGCAAACAGAACTCGTACCAGCGGCGTTTAATGTCCTGTGTTACTTTATCCAGCTTGTAGAACTGCTTAATGCTGTCCAGTCGTAGTGAAAGCAGGCTTGGAAGATGGGTGAAGCCCAGGTTTATGTCCAGAACCCGGGCAGTGAGCTGTAACTTCAATGGAGGTTGACCTTCAGCGTTGATAGTCACAATAGCTTTGTGCTCACCTCGCCGCGTGTCCTTGGTTGCGTGGAGAGTTCCCCATATAGGTTGAGTCTCATGTGCTGCTACATCCACTGATCCAGGAGCCAGCAGTGGGTCCGGCCACCATCCGGTATACTCTGCCAGGTTATCCGGATCTGGTTTTGTCTCCACATAACCCACCGGTCGCAGCACTACGTCCGGATGAGGACCAGGACCTTCCCACTCAACACTCACAGTTGCTGCTCGAACCGGTTGATTTAGCGCAGCAATAACAACTTGAAATGACTCATACTCATCTCCAGCCAGAACCATCCGATAACATGTCTTCAGCGGTTCAGGGAAAGGTTTGTCCCTCCGGTATTTGACCAGACCGTGTGTAATTGACGCGCCATATGCTGATTGCCTGCCAAACACACGAGCAGTCTCCGCAGCCAGAGTAGCCGGACGCTGTGCCCAGAGCGCCTCCTGTACGGCCTTTCTCACTGCGACACACGGCGCAAACTCCGGTCGACCATAAAAAATATGTGTCCAGGTCCTGGAATCACCAATCTTTTCCAAATCGCCACTGCGATGATACAACCTGCTGAAGAAAGCCATGTTCTCCATCGCATAACGAGGTTCCGGAAGAGCCTGGTAAGTATCAAGTAATCCCATACTCTGCTGTCGTAACTTAGCGCGAGCAGCGTCGATCCGCACCTGGCATTCATCAATCCGACGAACGAGCTCCTTCGCTGCAGGCTTCATCCATGACAAAAAATCGCGTGCCTGGTGCAGTTCACGTTCTCCGCGTTCCAGCGTCATAAGAGTGCACCCGGTCTCAAACAGCGGCACACGTGTAATACTGATCCCCTTTACACCTGTAGGGCCCACAACTACAATCCGTGCCGGACCTGTCCACGCAACCGGTTGACCGCTGACTTCGTGTCCAAAGTACGCAAGTTCAGGCTTCCGGGTAACAGTGGATTTCGCGGGCGACAAAACATTCCAATGATCACCTTTCCGAACCAATAAGTAGTATTCCCTCGGACCATTCCAAAATCCAAACGCTGTAATACCTTCCATATCATTCAGAGGTTTCAAAAGGATTGCCTCACCCGGTGCCCAGGGTACTTCGTAAAGCCTGTCAATAATCTCTCTTAGCAGTGGATTATTCAACTTCAGGGGTTCGCTAACAACGGCAGGTCCTGTTGGTTTCCCAGGCAGGGATTCTGTCATCTTCGACCACTGGAAATCAACCGCATAGACAGGACTGAATACAAGCATCAGCAAAACCAGCCAAAGCATTCGGCAGGCCATTCCTGATAATGCACGTAAATGCGTAATCTTATTCATTAGTCTCCCCTTCATCGCTTGCTCCACTGGTTGTGTTTCCACTTGGAGTCCTTGCTGGAATATACATTAGTTTTGAATCAGTGTCAATTTTCTCTAGAAGATTTCAGTTTTCTGGGAATAATACTCGTTCACCCTGAGCCTGTCGAAGGGTGTTGGAATTTGGCCTTGCTTTGAGAGATAGTATAAATGCTTCAGGATTTTCCCAAAAATCTACGTAAATCTGCGAAATCAAGAGTATTCGGATCCTGAATATGGTTATTCTATTTCCGAATACTCCTGCGGATAATTATTTCCGATTCGTTCACCATTAACAATCCGTTTCTATTGCGCAATCTGCCTGACCTTCTTGTATAATGATACTTAAGTTTATGACTACTCTGCCTCATGTGTGCGAAAGGAACTCCATTCATGAACCATCTCTCTGTCTTGCTGGCTGCTCTATTAATAGTAACTATATGTTCCTGTGCTCTGTGTAAAGATGTCCCAACAATCAAGCGGAACACATCCGCTGCACCTGTAATCAATGGCCTCGGGACAGATCCCTGTTGGACAGATGCAACCGAGATCCCCCTGGATACTGCCCTGGGTGGTGGTCCGGCACCGGTCCAGGCTAAAGCAAGCATCAAGATTACTTTTGATGACCAGAATCTGTATTTCTTTATCAAGTGTGCAGAATCAGATACAAAGAGCATGATGCCTGGCAGCAGGAAACGTGATTCCGGTATATGGGATGACAACTGCGTAGAACTTTATTTCGCTCCTTCGGAAACTACCCCGTGGGATTATTACCATATAATAATCAATTGTGCCGGCACACTGACAGACGCTATAGGTACCGGTCTCCCGACTGAATGGAACAGCAATGGTAAATCAGCAGGAGTTATAGGAGATAAAGAGTGGACCGCCGAAGCAGCAATCCCGCTTGCATCACTCAATATGTTCCCCTGGACTACCGACAAGGTCCGCTTCAATGCAATCCGGCTGCGTCTGCCTAACTGGGAGTATTCATCTATTGCCGGAGTTTCACATAAACCAAGCGAATTTATCGATGTAAATATGCCGGGAGTATCCAGTCTGCCTGCAGTAAAGAACACTGCAGCTAAACTTCTGAAGAAAGAAATCAAGCCTTGCCTGTCACATCTGCGGCAGATCAACTCTACCATCCCGGTCCAGCCGGTCAGTAAGCAGATGATCGATCTGGCAGCGGAAGTCACGCGGCTTGATGAAGCTCTGAAAAGCTCTAATCTGCACACTCAGGCTCTGGCTGTCAAAGACTGTAAAATGCGGCTGGATGATTTATGGGGGCTTGCAATAACTGCCGAAAAGATCAGCGACTGGGATGTCATCGCAGTCTCCCCGATGGACAAATACCGCAAAGATCAGCTTCCGGCAGTTGGTTCAAAACATATCTCATTGACTGCAGCTAAAGGTGAAGGAGAGTCCGCGCAACTCATCATACGTCCTTCTAAAGACTTGTCGAATGTAAATGCCACGTGTTCATCTTTCACAAAATCTAGCGGATATGCAATTACCCCGGAATTGAAGCTTGTAAAATATATCCCAATTAAATACCCCAACCCAAAGAGCTTTCAGATAGCCGGTCTCTACCCTGATGCTCTTGTAGACATGGAACCTTTCGATGTCAAAGCGCTTGAATCCCAGGGTATATGGCTGGATGTATGGGTTCCGCGCAGTGCTCCTGCCGGTAAATATTCAGGTAGCATTCAAGTCTCCTGCCAGAATAAGTCTGAAAGCATTCCTGTCACCCTGACAGTTAGAAATGTAACTCTGCCGGTTACTCCATTACTTAAAACACACGTATGGAACCTGTCAGCAAATACTGCCCCTGAACTAAGTATTGAACAAAGAAACAGAGTAAACCTGCTGGTTCTGAAATACCATATGTGCACCCCTCCTACACTGCCTTGGAATACAGTATACAAACAAAATCGGGATGGCAAATGGACTGCAGATTGGACTGAGTTCGACAAGGTAACGGAGTTGTTTCTGTCACGCGGATGCACATCTTTCCGTGTCGAATCCATCGTCCCCTGGGGCAATGATCTACCTGAAAAATCTAAATTACCTGAGATGCGGATCAAGCTCGAACTGCTTGCAACCCACCTGAGACAAAAGGGCTGGATGAAATGGTTTATGTTCTACATCTTCGATGAAGTTCCTGCCAGTCAACTCAGCGGAATCAGAAATGTATGCAACTTCATCCACTCAGTTGATAAAAGCTACCGGATAATTGGTACTATAAACTGGCACCTGCAGGACCTCGTAGGTTATATAGACGTCTGGGTCCCTCATCTGGGAGCTTATGACGCCGGCTTTGCAGCCAAAATGAAATCCAGAGGAAATGAAAGCTGGGTCTATACCTGCATTGGAGCTGTTGCTTCAAATTATCCGACAAGCTGGATAATTGACTACTATAGCCATTCTCAGCGGGCACTCGGTTGGTGGTTATGGGACAACAAGTGTGATGGATATCTTTACTGGGGCATCGATGTATTCTGGACTGATCCCTGGACAAACCCCCAGGTCTGCCCTCCAGGCAATGGTGATGGTGCGCTCTATTATCCGGATCCCAACAGAACCCCCGGCTCATTCCCCTATCCGGTTTATCCTTCAATTCGCCTGACAATGCAAAGGGATGGGTTCGAGGACTATGATTTCTTTGCAATGCTGGACAAAACCATAAAGGACAATCCAGCACTCAAGGTTAAATACGGATCATTACTCACTGCTGGGAAGACTTTTACAAAAACTGGAGTCTTCAGCACCGATTCATCCGTTTATGAAAATCGCCACGACGCTGTATTAAAAGCGCTGGAGGAAATTTATCATAATGACTAAAGTGGAAAACACTGCCTACTCCGATGTCAGGGGGTTCAACTATCAACCCGGATATGCCCGCAATGGGCTTGATGTCTGGGTGGACAGGTTCAATGCTGAATGTATTGCCAAAGAGATCTCCTGGGGCAAGAAACACTTCCCAGGTATCAACACTCTGCGCATCTGGTTATCATTCGATGCCTGGTTGGACAATCCCGAAGTAATGGGCAACAGCTTCGACACAGTTATAGACATCGGTGGCAAACTGGGTATCAAGTTCATTCCTGTCCTCTTCAACGGATGGCACAGCATCCCGGACTTCGGAGGAGTCACCGTAGAGCAGATCGGGTTCGCTAAAAAGCTCGGATTATTCAAACCATATATCGACAGAATTGTGGGAAAGCACGCAAACGACGAACGTATCTTACTCTGGGATCTGTGCAATGAACCATTCAACAACGCCTATGAAGCTTCGCACCGCACAGTTATGCTGGACTGGCTGACCGAATCCTACCATTCCTGCAAGAGTCTAGGTACTAATGCACCAGTTGCTGTGGGGAGTTGTCCGTCCATAGAACAAATGAACTGGCTTGAGCCCATTTCCGATGTAATCACATTCCACCCATACTATGCCTGGAATGAGTGGATGCCTGAGAGAAGCATGTTTGAGGATTTCCTTGAGGAGAGCGTGCAATTTGGCAACAAACACGGTAAAGCTATGATCGCCACCGAAACCTGCTGGGGTTCCCTGGATGATGCCCACAGAGCCGACAACATGGCCTTCGAACTCGGAGAACTGGCAAAACGTGGAATAGGCTTCACCGCCCACATAATGTGCCACTCAGGAATAGCCGATGCCAACAGAAGATGGCAGGGAGACTACATAGGCGCTGGCTTTATGGGATTCATAGAAGCAGACGGTTCAATACGAGCCGGTCACGAGGCATTTAATAAATTCTGAGCTTTGAGCAATATATTAAACCAAGCCTCCTTTTCTGTTCATCCTGAACAAGTTGGAAGGATGCGCATAACTCAACCATTCTCTTCCGTTCATCCTGAGCTAGTCGAAGGATGTGTATAACTCAACCATAAAAAGGAGACTTCATTGAATAACATATTCCGTGCCGATGACTGGGACACACTACGCATGGATTATTTTAATCCATTTGAGGATCTGGAGCCAATTGAAAATGAGATCGAAATAGTCTCTCAAGCTCTAAGAATGCTCAAGAATCTCAACATACTTTCAAACACAGAATATGATCTCAACAAGATGCTTGCTCATCGAAAAGCAGTTGCAGAACTTTTCGAAATCCCCTGGACTGCTATATCGCCGCGCATTCAGCGCCTTATCTATGCAATCAACGCAATAAAACAACCACGCAACATGATCGCTGCCGGGGTATTCTGTGGAAACACATTTATCTCAAATGCAGGTGCAGCCGTGGGCCCGGGTGCCAGTTACAAAGCCAATCAGCTGATAGGTGTAGAAATCATTCCCGATGAAGCCGAAAGAGCAGAACGTAACGTCAGGAAGATAGATCCAACCGGCACCGCAAGAATTATAGCCGCAGACGCAGTTGATATTGTCAGAGACTTTACTGACAATATTGACCTGCTCTATCTGGATGCAGACGGTGATGAATCACGCGGAAAAGGAATCTATCTGGACATCCTCGAATCTGCACTAGACAAGATGCCTAAAGGCAGCATAGTACTGGCTCACAATAGCGTCAACTGTGAAGAAAGACTAAAACACTACTTGGACTTCATCCGAAACCCGTCCAATATGAGCGCAAGCGTTAACGTAGTCCTGGATATTGAAGGACTGGAAGTATCAGTAGTCTGACACAAACAACTCAATTCCCAGTGATCAGAAACAGTTCAGTTTGCCGTTTATTACGTCAAGCTGAACTTGTTTCAGCACACAGGAAAACCCAAATCAATCTTAATCAAGTGTGAGATATATTAAAGTCACCAAAGTTCATTCTCGCCTTTTCATAATTCATAATTCAACATTCATACTTTCCCTCCCCATTGACATCTCCCCCCTTCCGTCCTATCATTTCATTGCAGCAACTTTCCCGGAGGTTATTATATTATGTATACAAAAGAAATTATCCTCTGCCTGGCTACCTGTGTTCTTGCAGCTGCGGCTGCACATGCGGAGGCAACCAAACCTGTCCCCGGAACACTGGAGAGCCAGTCGCTGACAAAGGTTATCCGTAAAACGGTTACGTGTGACTACCTGCTTTACCTGCCTGAGGATTATGGCAAGGAACCCAGAAAGAGATGGCCTCTGATTCTCTTCCTGCACGGCGCCGGAGAAAGAGGCAGCGATGTAGAGAAAGTGAAGTTCCACGGTCCCCCAAAACTAATAGCTCAGGGTAAGAAATTTGAAGCAATTATCGTATCTCCACAGTGCCCGGAGAATTCCTGGTGGTCGAACGAGACTGACACCCTGTTTGGTCTGCTGGATGATATCGAATCGAAATTTAAGGTAGACAAAAAGAGAGAATACGTCACCGGTCTTAGTATGGGAGGATTCGGGACCTGGTCTTTAGCAATCGAACAACCAAAGCGTTTTGCTGCAATTGCCCCGATTTGTGGAGGCACCGATCCCAAGTATGCACCTATCGTTAAGGACATCCCGATGTGGGTCTTCCATGGAGAAAAGGATAGTGTTGTCCCATTCAAACAGTCAAAAGATATGGTAGATGCAATTAAGGCCGCAGGTGGAAATCCGAAATTCACAGCCTACCCCGGAGTAGACCACGATTCCTGGACCGCCACCTACGACAACCCCGACTTCTGGACCTGGCTCTTCGAGCAGAAGAAATAGGGAAGAATCAAGAAATCAGTAATAGTTCTTATTTTGAAGTCAGAAGACAGTAGTCAGAAGTCAGAATAATGTAACTTGAAAGCTAGATATGGAAACCAAATCGTAGTTCCAGCTTCAGGTGTAGTCTTCTGACTTCTCCCTAGTAGGCATACACCGTAGCTATCTGCGAGTATCTGTACCATTTGCAGTGACCGTCCAGGAAGCCTATGTTCATTCCCTCGCTGTGCCTGGATCCTTCAATCATCTGTGTAGCTGCAGGATCCAGCATTATCCCGACATCGGTGACGCTCGCTACGTATATAAACGGGCTCTGGTTAACTTCTGCAATAAGGCAGGTCTGCGATGGATAGTCGACAAGTGCAGGAGATGCTGTTCCACCAGCACCGAGGAAATAGTTATAGCCGTAACTCAAAGGCTGTGCCGGAGCAGTACCTGCTAATGTTGCTGACTGAAAATTCCTGCTGGTGTCATAAGACAGGCAGTTCTTAGCTCCGTCACTCGGGCATATAAAAATCTGAACATTTTTGAGGTAAGGAGCAAGTGCGTCCACATAACCTCCCCATATAGCAACACCACTGGAGTTGGCTGTTCCATTCCAATGGATATCCATGCCACCGGGCAGTTGTTCATCGTAGTCTTGGGAATACATCGCAAGTCCGGTAGAAATCTGTCTTACATTGTTGGCGCAACTGGTCTGTCTGGCCTTTTCTCTAGCTTTTGCAAACACAGGAAACAGAATGGCTGCAAGTATAGCTATAATAGCTATAACAACCAATAGTTCAATTAACGTAAAACCTTTATTGTTGGATACATGTGTTTTCATAGTATTTGCTCTCCTCTGATTGCTATTACGCATCGTTGCTGTCACAATACCAGCCAACTCTGCACCTACATATATTAATACGACGCACTATGTGACAATGTTCCGGTTGTATCATCACACTTACATCACATGTTTATGTAGAAACAATCACAAGAAGATCACAGGAAAATGGAGAGAATCCAGAATATAGAGAATACAGACTATACACAATGAAATACTGACCGTATTCCATATCAAACTCACAAATCTCGTATTCTGGATTCTGGATTCTGACTTCTGGATTCTCACCTTCACAATTCGCAGCTAACCCTCAGCTTCTCCAGCATCATCAGCACGTCCAGACGGACTCTGTCCATTACGCTGCGGTCTTTAGGGATCCACCAGCTTATATTGGGGACAGTAATATCATTGACGACACGTTCGGGGCCTTCTATGAGGAGCTTTTTGGCTGATTTTAGAACAGAGGATTCCACACCCCACTTTTCAAGAGAATCGACTCTTGCGCGCAGGATTTGGAAATAACTGTAGTCTTCGGAGCCTTCGCGGATTGCCTGCATGTGTTTGCCGTCAACTATTCCCAGCTTTGCGTCAATAAACAGCGGGGAGAACATGTGGCCGGGGGACGAGTAGGCGTTAAAGGAACTCGGTGCCCCACCCTCATCTCCGAACGCCCAGTATAAAGAACCCTTTGCTCCGTATTGCAGAGCCAGCCAGAACTGTGCGCGGTGATAGTAGATAGGATCCAAATGCTTTCCGTTGACGCAAGCATAGAACATCAACTCGCGTCCGGCCTTCTGTTGGTTGACGAAAAGGTCACGGTAACTCTGAGGGGATCCGACAAATCTGGTTATCAGAGGGCACAGGACATCGACAACATCGAAAAACTTTGGGTCTGCTTTGCTGGTGTCTTCAAACGAAGGGTCACTCCAGATAATGATATCCGGTTCCGCAGCCTTGATCGCTTCAGCCCAGGCGATAGTCGTTGCTATCTGCTCAGGTTTGTCAGGCTCATCTACCAGCAGCAAAAATATCTGTTCAGCCTTGATACCCTTGCTCCGGACATGCAGCGCCACAGCCGAAACCCATTCCCCGACCATCCGCTTGAACCTGGGAGTTCCAATCTGCTCACCGTTCAAATCGTTTCCGACACCGAGGAAAAAGGCATAGTTTCGAATGGGTAACTGCTTGTCAGCGCCCATATAACTGCCGACTTGATTATATCCAATTGGCTTGTCGGCAGGTTTCCATTTTTCAATCCAATTGTCCAAGACTTTAAAGTCAGGACCGACAGTCATCCGGCCTGCAGCATCGAACTCACAGCCTTTAAATAGAATCGATCCACCCCAGGGAGTGTTTACCCCGTAGTCCTGCAGGAACTTGATAAATACTTTCTGGTCCACCAGTTTAGCGTCGAATGCAGATGTGTCCCCATCGGTATAGTCCCATCCGCCTATCGCCAGCTGAGCTTCTGTAGGCATAATAAAATCAAATACATGGACACTCAGACCGATCTTAATAGTCTTAATACCATCTGCACTGACAACTATCTGCCCTTTGTGGAGCCCGGCTTTGATGTCTTTTGAATGGAAAACCAACCAGACCTGCCGGGTCATGCCTGCGGGTATGTCGATCTCGTAGCCATTGGAAACGCGCCTTGCATCAGGCAGGGCTGCGGCTATAGGATAGTGTATGTATGTATCGGTAAACTGGACTTCACGGACGCTAATCCAGCCAGGTTCCTCCCCGCTAGGAAGTCCGCGCAGGTCTATATGAGCTTTCACAGGCTGATCTGTAGAATTAGTAACGCAGAAAGCCTCCGACCGGTACTCATTGCGCATCATATCAATATTGAGATTAACTGCTCCTGGTGCTTTATCAGGTGATTGCATAGGGAAAAGTGGATCCCAGCGGTCTTGTGTCCAGACGGTAAGAGGCGGAAACTTCTTCGCACGTAATATGGGTGCATTTAGCGCATAAATCTGTCTCTGGATGCCATTAAAAGGCATTATCGTCCGGAAATTAGGAGGAAGCGCATCCGGAACCAGCGATATCTGTTTCGAAATAGCATCTATTCGCCCATCCAACTCCTTTTGATTAATATCATCCAACTTAACTTTGCCGGCAGCAGCCTTAACAATCTCCAGGTCAATTTTCAACCGCTCCCGAACAGCCGCCCCGCCCTTAATATCCAACCCAAACTCCATAATAACAGCCCCCACATGTAAGCAACTAACTACCAGAAGCCCCACAACCAACCCGATTCTCAACAACCACATAAACAAACCTCCAACCCGTTCCTCTCGGAAAGAAAGTCACGAGATTGACGCCTCCACAATTCCCTCTTGAAAAAGTAAGTCACAAGATAGACGCCACCTCAATTCCCCCTTGGAGAAGGGGGTCAGGGGGATAGATTCCCTTCGCAAAACCTGTCGTCCCACCCCCCGTTCGTCCTGAGCCAGTCGAATGACACAAAAACACGTCATCCTGAACTTGATTCAGGACCCAGGGCAAAAGAGTATCTGGATCCAAAACCCCACCAGCCAATTCCCCCTTCGAAAAGGGGGATTGATCCGGATACATTCAAACCTCTGTCCCAATAATTGTCAATTATCCATTATCAATTATCCATTCATTATCCACCCGCCTGATGCACAAATCCTGCAGCACAATGCTCTTCCCCGCTCCACCGCAGCAGTAGGCAAACAGCACTGCATCATCAGTAGGGTGAATGGCTGTATAACAGAACCCGCGCCTCGGGTCATCTTCCAGCAGCTTAAGATGCTCCCACGTTGCACCCTCATCGTGACTTATTGCACAGGCCAGCGGAGTCCGGCCCCAACTCTGATCTACAATCTCCTCATCAGTCTGAACAGGAGCAAGCTTACCGCTGTGATCATTCCAAACTGCAAGCAGATTGCCCGACGAGGGAATTCGTTTGATACACAGAGGAGCGCACGGTGCCTGAAACACAGATGGAACCGGGGCAGTCCAGGTGTCTCCACCATCTTCAGAATACATCTCATACTGATACCCTACATCGGTCCTGCAGTAGCAGTATAAACGACCGTCGCTCAGTTCCACCACACCAGGTTCCTGCAAGCCGCTGTCACTGCGGACAGGTAACGCCCACCAGTCCTTGCTCTCCCGCCATGTATTTCCGGCATCATCGGAGATAAACCAGATAGCAATTCCGCGACCATCGAAACTTGCATAGTGGTTGGAGGGATCTGCATTTGGAGGTAAAGGATTCCGGTGATAAGCTGCAGGAATGATTATCCGGCCGCTGCTCAGCTGTACTACCCGGTCGTTATTTACCACAAAATACCCCGGAGCAGGAATACAGCAGGTCGGTTCACTCCAGGTAATGCCATCCTGTGAAGTCCGCATATAGAGGTGACAGTTGTCGATGTCATCCTTACGGGCATACCAGAGCGCCAGCCGACCGTCCTGCAGCCACAGCAGAGATACGCTCATCACGTTGCACTTTCCCTCGTTCTCTACCACAACAACATCATCCGCAGTCCAGGTCCGCCCGCCATCCGAGGAATACCGCGCACAAAGTCGCGCCAACGCCCCATCATCCCAGTCTGCAGCATAATAATGAGAGTAAACAAATATAATTCTCCCATCATCCAGAGTAGCAAACGCTCCTTCGGAATTGCGGGCATTATTATCTTTATGGTAAAGCTCTAATACGATCTGGTTTTCCATTTTTCCTCCGACTCTATTCCACTCTAAGCAGCATGGCTTTTAATGGTTGCAGGATGAGTTTGCCTTTTGCCAGATATTTGGAAGCCCTCATATCAAATATACGCCGAACTGGTCTGCCATTTAGCTCCAGCGATATAGTTTGAGGTAATCCCCAGTAGTTAACAATACTCACCATTGCAGATTTTCCTTCCGATACAGACCTGTATTCCACACCCCATGGATTCTTTCCTGCAGGATCCCTTACAACTACTATCGGTTTTATGCCGGTTTTTATCATTGAGGATGTAAAGGCATCTCTCAATTCCTTCACCGGCATCTCTTCCGCAAAGCGTAAAACGGCAGACCCTGGCAGCGGTGTATCATTTCTAACGAGACCATGCTCATTCTTCGCCAGTTCTCGATCCCCCATTATCCACAGCTTTCCTCCATCTGCTGCAAACTGCCTGACGGCAGCTGCTGCAGTATCCGGTAAATAACGCACAGCAGGGAGGATGACTACCTTATATTGTGATAATCCGCCTCTAGCTGCCTGGAGTTCTGAAACAAACCTGACAGGCTGTCCTGTAAAAAACAATGCTTCATATGCACTAAAAAATGCTTTATATGCCCGCTCAGACCATATATGGGATGTCGTGCTGTATAGAATAGCTATTGGAGTTGAAGCTTTCTGCATTTTAATCACTTCCGGTGCTAACCTCATAAGGTCCAGACCCACTTTACCAACAGCAATCACGTTATCCGGTCTGTGAAGGATGCTGCCTTCAAAATCACTTTTCCTGTCATTAGTCCTCTCCCAAATCCAGATAGTACTTGCTCCCTCGCCGTGAATAGCCCCCGTCCACAGTGCGCAGTCTGTGTGTACCGGCGGTATAAGCCCTTGTTCTCGATCCCATATTATATGGTTTTCGGTATTGACTATCGGCACAGGCCGCATCGAATACTGCAAGTCAAAATAGATATTCTGCGCCAACCACATTGCAGCATAATGATCTCCCCATCCTGTCCACATATGATAACTGTCGTTACCATTCAGGTCACCCATCCAGGAGAATTTTTCGATATCGCATCCACCTACCAGATTGTCTCGATCCGTTATAAAATATCCAACGACCTTTGTATGTGTCGGAGTACCCGGGCTTAATATATGTACCAGATTAGAAAGGTACCCATGTAACTCCGCAAACCTCTCGGAGTTGAATTTTACTTGATCATAAATCAGCGCAGTCATGTTCTCTTCTTTGGGTAATTTGATTGTAGAAGCCACAGGAACCTCATCAAATGCTGAAAAAGACGTTCCCACGACCTTATTTAATGACTCTATAGAACCGTATATACGTTTTATATAGTCTGTCCAGAGGGCCATTCGGTATTTATCGGTTTCCCAGCCTGAGCACCATGGCTCATTAGATATACACACGCTGTGCAGGGCAGGACTATTCCGAATTGCATCGAGAGTTATCTCATAATGTTTTCGATATATATCCCTTGCCTGTGGAGCATCCGTTGAGACTTTCAAAAATCCACCATAATCAGCCTTGATGTCGGGCCATTTGTCGAATGCCCACTGCGGGAAATAATGCAGGGATGTCAACCAGCACATCATAACATTATTCTTTGCTCCTGATGCCAAAGCAGGCACAAGTCTATCCAATATCGGCTGGTTGGTAAGGACATTCTCTTGCGGTAGTGTGGAATTGGGTCCAATTTCGCTCTGGATTATGTTACATCCCAACCTTGAAAAAACGGGAATATCTGCAATCGCTGTATCATAATGTCCATATCCATTGAAGAACACCGGACGATACTCCTTATGGTTGGTCGATGGAATCACTGTTGTAGCCCAGAATGCTCCATCCTTGATCGCTACCGGGCTGGTAACAAACCGTGGAGTAACCAAAGGTTTGCGCTTACCTGACAAATAATCGTTCAACGCTCCGATAGTGCTGTTCAACTCTGTATTCAAGACTGATATAACGTGAACAGCCCTTTCTATTCGGTCGTTACTTATATCTTCCAAAGCAAATCCAATGAATTTTTCTGCAGTAGCAATTACAACATCTTCGTAATCTATGGCGATATGCTTGGATTTAGCTACTGCTGCCAGCTTCTGAGCCTTTTCCAGCATTGGTTTTAGAGCTTTTACATCATTTCTGAGCGTTTCCCGACTCGGTGACACGACTATTTCCAAACTCGTTTTCTTGTTTACCGCTGGGGCTTGAGCTCTGATTTCAGATTTTCCCCTTGCAAGAGTTCCAGCAGGTATTGCAGTAGATATCTTGTATATATTTCCTTTGTTCTCCGGAATACCTACACTCACCGCCCATTTCGGTTTCGATCCATCCGTTGAGATTTGCAGCTTTCCGGATGATTCCTTTGAAGGATTATATAGCAAAGCATGGATCAAATAGTCATCATCCTGACTCGCCTGAGGTGAATTCGGCTTTAGCAAAAGCACTGCCCGGTCAGATGGAGCCAGCAGGACATACTGATATGGATCTTTAATGAGGCCTATGCCCGGTGTCAGTTCTACGTACCCTTTGCGTCCGTTCTTGTCATTGTCATTAACCAGGAAACTCAATCCAAGCCCTGCCCACTGACTGTCTGGTTTTATGCCAAGTGAAGCAAATGGTATTGCTATTTCATAGCTGGTTACACTGCCTGTCCGGCTGGCTGCAAACTTCACATCAGTATAATTTCCAGCTGCTGTGTTAGTAATCTCCATACGGGATTTACCTGTATCAGTCAGTGCCAGGGTAAATTCGACATCTTTCGCGCCATACATCCCATGAGTTCTCTGCCTCAGAGGGTCTATTGCCACTTGTATACTGTCAGCAGTCCAAGCTTGAATATCAGGAGGAGCCGATTGAACATCATCTGTGACAGTAAATGAAAGATAGAGATTCTTATCATCCCACCCAGCCTTCGCCTGTACACTAAGGTCATCCGCGCCTTTCCAACCTTCTACAAGATTATTTCCCACTTCTGAAGGCAGGTTAAGCACCGGCTTCACTTCAGCCCAATCGGACAGGTTTCCGTCAATTACTGGAGCCTTTGCCACATGCTGCATAAGCCACAATCCATACGCCGGTGATTTCTCAAAAGTAATGGTTTTTGCTTTTGGAAATGCATCTGCTGGATCCAGTGCCTTGAACGAAAAATCATCCAGCCACAGTGATTGTGTGGTTTCCTCAATAGCGATTAATAAATCGTATGAAGTTGCATCATCCGGGACAGTTATCTCCGTCTCTACCAGAGTCCAGTCATATTTACCTGTTGGGAAATATTTTCTTGTAAGCCAACCAGGACCGCCCCCTAACCAGGATATACCAACCCCGTCTCCCTTAACATATCCCGTAACTAGATATCTGGCGCCGGGGATCAGTCCAGTAACATGCTGATATATGTCTCCATACACATATGGAGCAGCTGGACTCTCGCTGTGCAGGCGTATGCTGGCTTTGCCTGAGTGGTGTACCGCAGTGTCCAAATCGCAGGTTACCTTAGCATTACCGCAGATATTCAAATACCATCCATCCATACCGGATTCAAAAGATGGGTTGACGAACTTATTCGTCCCATACTCAGTGCAAAATGCACTTGAGGCAACCAATAAAAAACAGAGCAAGAAAAGAATTATTACATTTCTCATATCAATTTCCCCCATCCTGCTGCCAAACTCATACTTCAAGCAAACATTATATAAACAGTATATGTATATACAGAGTTATCATTGCGCGAATAATACACCTGTTTTCCCTTGTTGTCAACACCCGGAGTGAAGTTACTAAATAGATTCAGCTCTACATGATTTTTGTATAAGATAATACCCACCCTCTCAACGCTACAATAACCCTCAATGTTACAATAAGCCCAACGCTGCAACTACCCACTAACGTCACTCAGAACCTACCCACGTCACCATAAACCCACTAACGTCACCCTGAACTTGTTTCAGGGCCCACCTTCTTCTCACCACATCAAATAAGAACCATCCTCCATATCAAATCAGAAATAACGTCCGATCACCACCCAACCCACCACATCGCAATAACCCACAACGCTACAATAACCCACCCACGTCACCCTGAACCCACTCACGTCACCCTGAACCCACTCACGTCACCCTGAACTTGTTTCAGGGCCCACCTTCTTCAAAACATATCATTTAGGAACCATCCTCCATATCAAATCAGAAATAACATCCGATCACCACCCAAACTCACCACGTAACCGTGAACCCACCCACGTCACCCTGAACTTGTTTCAGGGCCCACCTTCCTCCAAGTCCAAAGCTAAATCCCGCCATTCAGGATTGCTCTGCTCTATCAGAGCAATTTTCCAAGCTCTATGCCAATTCTTGAGCTGTTTCTCTCTTCTTATGGCTTCTGCTTCTCCCTGATATTCTTCGCAAAGAACCAGCATCATCACATTATATGTCATGGTAAATCCAGATACTAACCCCACCTTATGTTCTGCAATCCTGCGTGTAATGTCATTAGTTACGTAAGCGTACAACCACATACACCTGTTAATGCGGTTGAATATTATGCATAATGTCTTTACATTGTATTGTGGAGGGTGTTATGCGTCAATCAAGGTTGTTTTATGAATGGGAACCACGAGTT
>Ga0073936_10002870_pt1 | contig 25304 bp, 28 predicted proteins | sample AliMusrvi5mmetaG_FD_87041 | JGI IMG/M metagenome (GOLD analysis project Ga0073936, IMG submission 87041) | Freshwater lake bacterial and archeal communities from Alinen Mustajarvi, Finland, to study Microbial Dark Matter (Phase II) - Alinen... | ecosystem: Environmental > Aquatic > Freshwater >... | reverse complement strand
TAATTAAACTTTCGTTCTGCTGCACAGGCTGGGGGTGGGATTTTGACCTGGCCACAACCATGGGATTTTCAAGTGGCCATCGGGGGCAATATCGAAAGGTTTGCATTTTTGGGCTTGGAAGTTCGGTTTAGTAAAATGCTCTTAAATGAGGTTCGGTATGTATGAAAAAATTCATTGGATTAATGTTTCATAGTATGAGAGGTCTATTTCTTAGCAGCAGAGGGTGATGCCAAAACAGTCGATGCCGTTGTGCACAATATGGAAATCAATGGAGCGAAAAACAATAAGGGCCTCATTTCTATTCCTATGAAAAAGAAACATGCCAATGCGGAGCTGGAAACGAAATAGTGAAGTCCCTAATTTACCCGGACTTCCTGCAGACATAATTAATTGTTAGTTAGCCGTTAAACAGATGCTGGGAGGGAAAATGATAAAAAAAATAGGGTCTAAAGAACAGGTAGTTTTAAACAAAGCGCTGAGCATTGTTCGGAAATTCCAGATTTTCAAACAATATAAGCAGAAGAGTGAAACGTTCATCAATCATATGCTTATTCATCAATTAAAGCAAAAGCTAAATGTTAATGACAGAAGCATACCCTGTGCTAAAATGGTTGGCGACCAGTTTCGTCCTGAATGCTTCATTAAGGGTTCTGGCGAGATTCCCTTATGTGCATTTGAATGCAAGAAGCTTACAGATGCTTTTGCAAAAGCGCGCTGGAAGGAAGGATTAAGCCAAGCTCTTCTATATTCACATTGCTACAAAGCGACAGTTCTTATCTTTTACGATTACACAAAGAACGGAGCGTACTCTCTAGCTTTTGGGTCAAAAAAAAGCATGGAGTCACGATTCGCAGAATCACTGCGAAAAGCTTTTCGCATTTATGTTGTGATAATAAAGCCATATAAATGAGACACTGTCAGGGCATTAATAATATTAGATGGATCGAGCAGATGAAGTTCCTTTCCCATTTAGCTGCCCATATGTTGTTCAGTGTTTATATTATAAAAAGCGGACGCCCCCACCTCGATAATGATAGTAGGATTGGCCTTCAAATAAGAATTTGCTAATTGCTTCTTCAAAGACAAGGATATCGTAAGAATCTTGCTTTTTTGCCAAAAGACACGCCAATCTCCTTTTGAATAACTCAATGTTTGGCCGTCGTTGTTTTGAGTATGTATTAATGGCCTTCAGAAGATCTTTGGGTAAGGTTTCGTCAGTGCTTAGGAGGTCTTTTACCATCCTAGCGATACTCTTATGACTCAATTCAATAATGGCAGTTTTAATTGGCTCGATATAGCTAACCGGGTTATCGGTATCTATAGATACAACCATTTGGTTACCTTGGTGAACCACCTCATACACAAAAAGCTCATTAAGATAAGCGCCACTGACATTACTAACAACCGATTCCGTCAGCATACGCGCTTCTTTTTTCGAAAAGACCTCTCCTGTTGATTTCATCAATATACCCAAAAAGAAAGGATAAAAACCTCCCACCCGTTCGGCCCAATCATCATAATGAACAGATTTACAATTGCTGGTATAACAGGCTGCGATCAATTCCGAGGTGTCCACGTCTTCTAGGTAAATTTCATCAAGTTTACTCATATTATCAGGATAGTCCGCGGTACAGTAATCGAAGAGGATATATTCACTGGAAAGAAGCTCTTTAGCTGTGGGGCAATCCTCATCATCAAAGTTCACATCAAGGTAGCCGCAAACAGGACTGAGATTGAAGATGATCTGTTCATCAGATAGCTCACACATCCTCTCAATATGGTTAATGCCATAGTATTTCCTGGCAAGTGAAACACAGTCATTATGTTTTGCGGCTTCAAACCAGTTGGCAAGACCTCGTCTATATCTTCGAAGGCTATTATCTTGAGATTTATTTTTTAAATATAACCAGCGTTTTCTAAATTCTCTAATGACAGTCTTTTCAACTTTAGATAAACTCATGATTATCATGCCTTCCGTTAAAAACTTGCGTGTGATCCAGATTGGTGACACCGTATTGTTGCAATTTTGGTTAAGAATAACTAAGTAGAGTCACTTCATCGCTGAATAAGATTAGCCTCAATACATTTTTTAAAGTTACTTAGCAAAAAGCCTACGAAATTGCCTATAATAAGGCTTGGCAGGTGTGGCAGCAGAAATTACTTTGTGCAAAACAACAAGCGTAAGGACTCTATAACTTGGTTTTACCAGAACGCTCAAGTTCCATGAGTATTCGTATGCCACGATAAAAACACTCCTTGCGGTATGTCACCTCCCAATCACGCAACAGCTGTACTGCATCAAGGGAATTATCCTGTAATGTCTTTGCTAACTCCTTTTGTCGTTTTTTTCTTGATTCACTGGAACGTTCAATCCAAGCCGGTGGAATATTTCCACCATTCTGACGAAGTAACAGAAACGCTTCTAATGGGCTGCCACTTGTTTGTTCAAAAAGTTCTGCTTCTCGTGCCATATGCACTCCTTATAGATGATTAACAATTGATATAGTAAACACCGATTTCATTCTGAAATCAACTCCGTCCGATGCTGAAGTAAAAACAGTTCTTCCTTTAGGCTAAGAAATTTTTTGACTTGTTTACCCCCTCCCGGCTTTTGAGTTTTTGTGGTCAGCCTGGCGCAGTATTTTTTGCCACCCGCTATTTTCCAAACTGCCACCAGGCTTTTGCCGATTATTTCTTTTGTCCGGCCCGCAAGCAGTTCAAGTTCAATAAGATAAATTGTGGGGCGGGTATTTGAGGGAGAGGTACTAAAAAGAACAGGATATTTGCGACGGAATATTTTTACCGGATCGTCGCCCTCGTAATAGGCGGGTTTTTGATCGGTAGTTTTTTTTGTTTCAGGTTGAAAAGAAAAAGGGGACGGTTCTCTTTTCTGCTTTATGCCTCGAACTGCCCCTGTTTTACCGTCCGGGGCTGACATTTTCAACTGTCGACAAATTGTCGACAGTTCAACGCCGAAAGAAAAAGGGGACGGTTCTCTTTTCTGCTTTATGCCTCGAACTGCCCCTGTTTTACCGTCCGGGGCTGACATTTTCAACTGTCGACAAATTGTCGACAGTTCAACGCCGTCATCGCTTTTAATCATTTTTTTTCTCCCAAATACTCTTTTGTCGCTTAGCTGTTGGGGATTATTGTTTTAAGGAATATCTTTTCGTCATCCTCAACATACGGTACCGAGTAGATGTATTCTTCAATTTTTGCCAGAAAAACTTTTTTTTATTCGGATATTTATCAGGGTTCGGATGTTTTAAACGGAAATGTCTGCTCCCGGAAGCATTGTGGCAATCTGCTTAATAAAGAGTTCGGTTTGCTCCTGCCAGAGAGCGGCCTCCACCGGGTCAACCAAGAAAAAGTCCGCATAGTCGGATTCTTGTCGGGAGTCAAAGAGGGTATTATAAAGCGCTGCAAGATCCTTTGGAAAGGCGCCTGTCTTAACAAAATGCAGGCTAAACAGGCCGCGAACGCCTGTGTGTTTGGCGGATGATAGCCCTTGCGACAGAAGCAAGGCATTAACGGCATAAAAGCAGGCATAATAGAGGCGATTGACACAGCCATTCCAATGGCCCGTCTGAGCCATGACCCGGGCTTCAGCGAGAGTTTCCCATGAACGCTCAATCCGATAGGACACAAGGTCGGAATTGCTGCTCACAGGCGCAATCCTTCATGGTCAATATTTATGTGAAACGGCGAGCTTTGCAGAATCGGCAGATCCCATTCTTGTCTGTTTCTAATCACTACACTGATGACCTCGCTGGTTGCCCACTCGATTTCATAGATGCTGCGCCGCATTTTCTGTTTGAGTTCACGGTGAGCACATGTGCCCGTGATGATAAGAAAATCCCAATCGGAATTGGCGCTATTTGTACCGCGCGCTCGTGAGCCATATAGAATAACTTCCGCGTTTGGATCAAGCGCTGTTACTGCCTGTTTTACCAAAAGAGTAATGGGAGGGTTATCCATGGGTCATTTCTCTAACGTGTTTTAGAACGTATGCTTTTATATTTACTAGCCTAGCACGGCAGGCAAAGGATGTCAAAATTCGAACCAATAGGCAAAAGAGCCAAATTGATTTTTTTTATTAGTGAATCAACTCAGAACGATGCTTGAGCCAGAACAGTTCTTCTTTTAGGCCAAGAAGTTTTTTGATTTGTTTATCCAACGGCGATTTCTGCGCTTTGATGGACAAACGGGCGCAGTATTTTTTGTCGCCCGTTATTTTCCACACCGCAACCAGGCTTTTGCCGATTATTTCTTTTGTCCGGCCCGCCAGCAGCTCAAGTTCAAGTAGATAAATTGTGGGGTGGGTATTTGAAAGATCAGGGTGTTTGCGCCGGAAGATTATTACCGGATCGTCGCCTTCGTAATAGGTGGGTTTTTGATTGGTAGCTTTTTTTGTTACAGGTTGAATTTTGTAAATAAAAAAAGTAAGCCGGGGCAGTTCCCTTGTGCCGACTATTTCTTTGAGCATGGTTGCGCATTCCATGCGCTCATGGGCAAGCTCCAGCTCAAGCAGGGCCTTCTTTGTGCCCTTCTTTTTAATGCCCATCTGTTCAAGGACTTGCTCAAGAATTCCGGGGTATTCGTTATTCATTTCTTCAATACCCTGTTGGGTAACGCGGGGTAATTCAAAGTCCCCTGAATATATTGTTTCCGACTCATGCAGCACCTTTACATATCTGCTTTGAACTGAAGCTGCATGGGCTTGAGGTTTTTTGCTTTTTGCTGCGGATGGGCTGGGTTTCATGGCTTGCCTCATGGTGTTTTTCTTCTAACGCGTACGAAAAGCTTTTTGTGGTGGGCACGAACCTTAGCAGAGCCCGTGCAGGTCGGAGCAAGCGAATAGCATCCGTCGTGAAAAATGTGCGTTATTCCTAATTGACGGTTCTTTGCCCACCCTGCATTTTATTATTTTATGCTTTTCGTACAATCTCTCACAAAATATGTAAAATTGTAAAATAAAGCAATATAAAAGATCCGTCTTTTAAGCTTCTCGAATATAAATGCAGGGCTTGAGGTCTTTGAAAGACCTTGCCAGGCTTTTTGCTTTTTTCGCAAAGGCGCGCACTCCGTTCATGGTGTTCGAGTTCTCCTGCATGAGCCCGAGCAGCAGAAGCTCGAAGGCCGTGGCCCGCAGCCAGTTAACATCAGCCTCATAGCCGCAAACGGCTTTGACCTCCGTTGCCGCAAGAAAATTTTTCATCGGCCGGCTGCCGATACACTTCAGGGTGCTGCACGAGCCAAACACTATATAGGCATTTCTACACTTCCCTTCAAGAAGTGTTGTCATTCGGTCCAACGGGTAAATATTTTCACCTATGCGCAATGCATTGCCCAAGCCATGGAAGGCAAGATAGAGAATGCTGTAATATTTATACGATGGCCTGACCCATTCTTTTAAACAATATTCAAATTCCTCAATCGTGGCGCAGGTGGCGTGCACATGGTTGATCTGAGTATCCACCCTGCCGAGCAGCTCCATAACCGGGGCCACGGTCTTTTTTGACCGCATATGCCCGTCCCAATATCCTTCAATGCAGAATATGTTTTTTGCGTAACTCGGCATATTCGGGTTCCTTTCTTCATGTGACCGATTTTAAATTTTGCAGCACTATGCTGCTTCATGACACTACAATATCATTCAATCGTTCCATGTGGCGGTATGTGAAAACAACTTTTCTAACCTTTGTCGGCCCGGTGAAAAAATTCGTGTATGCCCACAGCAAAAGGTGAAAAAACGAGAATATCGTATCGTCGTATGGAACGATCAGGGGTTATGCTATATGGGTATGAAGCGGTGAAAAAATAACGGCAGGCACAGCAGTGAGAAATTCCAAAAAAACTTACAGCATGCGCGGGCAGAAAAGGGTGATTATGAATCCAAAAAACTCACGGAGCAGCAGAAACTTCTGGCATATCTGCAAAATATTGCCGGGAGACTATAAGGATTATGGCGGCCTGGTTGAGAAAGGCAGGGAGTTCGGCAAAGCCTATAATGACTGTTCCTGCGGCTGCAAATGGTTCATGGAACTTTATGCGGGTGATGACAGTAAATGCCCTTATGACCTTGATTGGGGCGTGTGCGTCAATCCAAAATCTCATCGGGCCGGCTTGCTGACTTTTGAGCACCAGGCAGGCTTCGGCTGCCATGAATATACTACAAGAGGTTGAGATATGAAATTTGAAGACCATTGCAATGAATCCATAATCAAACTCGGTAAGCCTTTCAAGGAGGTGCATTTCTGGCTTGATGAATTCATGGGCGCGCCGGGCATAGGTGCGCGGCACCGGCGAAAACGGCATCATCTGGAGGGTATTGCGGAAGTGCGCCGTCTTTTTGGCGACCGGGCCGCCGAGGCGGCAAGGCTGCATATTATAGCGGACCTGAAAATGGAAGGCTGGAAGGAATATGACCATTTCCCTACGGATGAAAACGACTATGTGAACATGGGGCTGTTTTAACCGCGGCATAAGAAGGGCACATGCGCTATGGGATTAAATAGATATGACAAGGATTGCTTAGATTGCGCACAAACAATTTATGCAAGAATAGCGGCACAACATCCCGCCATGATTTCGGAGGGGTTTACGGTAGATGCCATACAAAAAATCCTTGAGATGGATTCCCTTATCTTTTGGAGTGATGATGAAAACGAAGAAGTTGAAAAAATTGAAAAAAGAAACGATGAGCCCTTTTTCTCAAGTGATGCCGCGAAAGCACCCCGGATCAGGGTAACGCTAGCTGAAAAATTTTCCCTCGCCCCGCTTACAAGACTGGGGATATATTATGTGCTTGAAATCAATTCAGAGATATGTAGTGAGGAAGTTGTTCTATGGCTTTCCCATGAGACCCCAAGTGAAGATATCATCCCTGATTTTGGGGGTGATCAGGATCGTCTTTATCGATATACTCATCTTGAGCTATTAAAAAACACTTCGGCGGCCATGGGTAATGAACACGTCCTAAGGGTGATTCTTCATGTTAAGCAGTGCATGGAAAGTTTAGCTGTGGGGCAGTATTCGCAAGCGCGCCTTGCCTTACGGCTCATATATCCGAAACTGCTTTCGGAACAAGGCAAACATCCGATACATATTGAGACATTGCAGTATTGCGCGGAATTATTGCTGGATTGCGGAGAACCTGTCCCGGCTCTTAAATGTTTTTTACGCTTTGCCTGCAGGATTAGAGAAGAAGAAAATTTTATTCATAAGCAATACCTGGGTATATATAAAATTATAAAAAATGACGTAGAGGTGGAACTTGACAGCAGCCGCATAGCTGAACTTATTGCGCGTTTTTCAAAAGTACTTGATAAACAAGGCGGGCGGCGGCGCTGGTCTCTTTACAACCGTTTGAAGAAAAAAGTGCCTTTGTTCGGTCAAAAATTCAAGCAGTGGGATGAAAAAAAGTACGGCTCCAAAGTGCGATACAACTGAAAGTTTTGGAGCGGGAAGAAAACGGTGCTGTAGCTGAATAAAAAAACACCGGCAGAAACGGTAGGGTGGGTGCAACCCACCATTGACGGGCATGAATACATTTGGTGGGTTTCGCTTTGCTACACCCACCCTACAGCTGCACAACTAGTGTGCGGTTTTGAAAGAGAGACAGAGCTTATGTATGGGCAGCCGTTGCATGCAGCTTGAGGCCAAGGGCATTGATCACCTTGAGAATGGTTGTAAATTCAGGGTTGCCTTCGGGTGAAAGCGCTTTGTAAAGGCTTTCGCGGCCGAGCCCTGTTTCTCGTGCAATTTGCGTCATTCCCTTGGCCCGGGCAATATCGCCAAGAGCAGCAGCAATAAGCGCAGCGTCGCCTTCTTCTAAAGCCGCTTCAAGGTATGCGGCCATATCTTCCTCGGTTTCAAGATGCTCAGCCGGATCCCAGGTGCGGGTAATGGTTTTTGCCATGATGACCTCCTATAGATTACGTGCAAGTTCAAGCGCTTTTTGGATATCACGGTCTTGCGTGCTTTTATCTCCACCGGCCAGCAGCACCACCAGGGTTTCGCCACGCTGTACGAAATAGACGCGATATCCCGGACCATGATCGATTCGCAGCTCGGAAACGCCTTCGCCAACGGGCTTCACGTCGCCGGGATTTCCCAGTGACAGCCGTCGAATGCGAATATTGATGCGTGTTCTGGCTATGCGGTCGCGCAATCCGCTGAACCAGTGCTCGTAGTCCTCTGTTTGGCGAATCTCAACCATATTTTAACTGTATCACATAGGATACAAATTCGCAAATTAAAAGAATTAGAAAGACAAAACCATATCGTGCTATGAAACGTTTATCTGCTATGTTTAGCAGCAGACAGATGGTGTTTTCAAAGAAAGGACTACGATGGCGCAAAAAAGAACAAAACCGCGGCTTTCAAAATCAAGATTTGTTGCGGGCCTGCAGTGCCTGAAACGACTCTATCTGATGGTCAACGAGCCGGAAACCGGGGCTGAAATTTCTGCTGCCGTGCAGGCCATACTTGATCAAGGCAAGGAGGTGGGCAATCTTGCCACGCAATTGTTTAAAGGCGGCGTGTTGGTGGACGCAGATCATAAGCATTCCCGCGAGGCGGTTGAAACGACAGAAATGCTCATTGAGGATACAAAGGTTCCCGCCATATTCGAGGCCGGGTTTACCCATGACAATATCCATGTTCGGGTGGACATTCTTGAACGCCTTGCGGGCAGCAAATGGCATCTGATAGAGGTCAAGTCGACAACCGAGGTGAAGGACTATCACCTGCCTGATGCGGCCATTCAAAAATACGTGCTTGAAAAAAGCGGGTTGAAGGTTGCGCGGGCAAGCCTCATGCATCTTAACCGTGACTATGTGTATGACGGCAAAAAGTATGTGCTGAAAAAGCTTTTTAAGATCGCTGCCGTGACAACGGATATAAAAGCACTGGAGAAGGAGCTTCCCAAACGCATAGCCGAGCAGCGGCTCGTGCTCATGAACAAGCGGCCGCCCAAAATAGAGCCGGGCAGGCAGTGCACGAAACCGTTTGCGTGCGAATTCTATGATCGCTGCAACCTCGAACAGCCGGCGGACTGGATCGGGAATTTATACCGCATTAGTGAAAGTAAAATGGCAGAGTTACAGGCCCAGGGCATTGATTCGATTAAAGATATTCCTGAAAGCTTTCAACTTTCGGCCATACAGCAGCGCATGCGGGAATGCGCCAGGAAAAAAAAGCCGTTTTTCTCCGCGACGCTTACAGAAAAGCTTGCTGAACTAGCCCCTCCTGTTTATTTCATGGATTTTGAGACCATTAATCCGGCCCTGCCATGGCATAAGGGCATGCGGCCCTTTGACCAGCTGCCGTTTCAGTGGTCAGTGCATGTGATGACCCGCAATGGCGCAAAGGTTAAGCATTATGAGTTTTTGCATAATGCTGACGGAGACCCGCGCGGACCGTTTCTAAAAGAGCTTCTTGCCGTGCTCGAGGAGCATGCGAGGGCGCCCATAATTGTCTATAATCAGGGGTTTGAGTCCGGCCGGTTGAATGAGCTTGCGGGCTGGTTCCCTGCCTATGCCGGCCGCATCAAACGGGTGCAAAAAAGGCTCTGGGACCTGCTGCCGGTGGTGCGCGAGCATGTCTATCACCCGAAATTCCGCGGCTCATTTTCCATTAAAAGTGTGCTTCCCGCGCTGGTTCCGGGGATGACCTATACGGGCATGGGCGTTGCGGATGGCGCACAGGCAGGCGTTGCATATTTAAAAATGCTGCAGGAAGACACGCCGAAACTGGAGAAAAAGCGCATACGAAGTAATTTACTGCAATACTGCGAACAGGATACCCTGGCAATGGTCATGCTGATAGACAGCCTTAAAAGAAAGTAGGGATAAAGAATCCCCTGTGCACAAAAAGCGTGCTCTGCTGGTGGGCGTGGTCTTGTTGAAGAGCACGCCCAACTTCTTTACAAGCGCCGTATCTCACCTGATCTGCGGATCAGCTGTCCTGCGGCTTGCGCGGGGATGCTGACAGCCCGGACGACCCTGTCAATTATTTCCATTCTTTCACATGCCCTTCCTGTGATATACTGTTCAAATTGGTGGAAAATAAATTTAATAAAACCCTCACGGCCAAAACAGCGCCACGGAATACCGGAACATTTACCAATTGACAAACACCCCTGGCTAATCATAAAAATAACAGATATTTATTTTTTCTGGTTGTACTGCATGAATGAAGAGCTTCTGTATCCACTGGACGATGACGAATCTGACAGCACTGCCGGGCTGGATGCCTCCGGGCAGTTGCCCGCGGCGCCGCTTCCGGTATCAACCGATCCGCTGCAGGCCTATCTTGCCGAAGTGCGGCGAATTCCGCTTCTGACCCTGGAAGAGGAAAAGGCGCTTACCGCCCGCTACCGCGAAACCGGCGATAAGGACACTGCCTATCAGCTCGTGACGGCTAACCTGCGCCTGGTGGTGAAGATCGCCCTTGATTATCAGCGGCAGTGGATGCTCAATCTCATGGACCTGATACAGGAGGGCAATCTCGGGCTCATGCAGGCCGTGAAGAATTTCGATCCGTATCGCGGGGCCAAGCTGTCCTATTATGCCTCATACTGGATCAAGGCATATATTCTTAAATTTGTCATGGATAACTGGCGGATGGTAAAGATCGGCACCACCCAGGTGCAGCGCAAGCTTTTTTTCAACCTGCAGAAGGAAAAAAACCGTCTTGAGAAATTGGGGTTTTATCCGGGCCCGGCGCGCCTGGCGGAAGCTTTTGAAATCGATGAGGACAAGATCATTGAAATGGAGCAGCGCCTTGGGGACTGGGAGCCCTCGCTTGACCACCCGGCAGGAGATGACTGGCGGGAAACCCGCGGCGATATGATGTCAAACACCGGTAAGCTGTTTGATGCCCGCCTGGCCGATGCGCAGCTTCAGCACCTGTTCATGAGCAAGCTTTCCGATTTTAAAAAAACCATCGACGCTAAGGAGCTTGAAATCCTTGAGCAGCGCATTCTTTCAGAAGAGCCCGTAACACTGCTGTCAATCGGTGATAAATACGGCGTCACAAAAGAGCGCGTGCGCCAGATCGAAAGCCGGCTTATCGGCAAGATAAAAAAATACATGCAGGAAGAGCTTCCCGACTTTGATCACTTCGAACTCCCCCCGCCATCCAATGAAGCCTGATAAGGCCTGCGGCCAGCATGCCCTGGCTTTGATTGTATCTCATGAAGAATCCGGGATACGTTCAACCGGCAGTTTCATTATAGGCAAAAATCGTTACAGTCTGAAAATTCCCGGTGCCGGCACTGAACCCCGTAGACTCTGACCGCAGTTGATACCCGAAGCCATGCTGCTCAAGAATTTTTAGAATTCCGATAAGCCCTTGCGGCTGGCCGGGCATAGGATGGTGGTGCTTAATGACCATTTTTTTGATGAGCCGCAGTTTGCCGCTTTGCGCAAGCTCTTCAAGTATGGCATGCCCGTATCCCGGCTTGTCCAGTTTTAAAAAATCAACAGGGCCGTCGATATAGGCTGACAGCCGTACGCAGGAAACGCGCATGCTGCCCTGTTCCCCTTCCCCCCTATCGACCAGGGGCTTGCTGCCGGACAGCAAGGAAGAATCCGTATAATTCAGTCCTATTTCTCCATCATGGCCGGTGGCGGCGCTGTTGTGCAGCTCCACGTCCTCAAGATTGTTGCCCTGCACATTCTCCTGAAGGATCTCAAACAGCGCGGATTGGGGTTCAAACGCGATAATATGCGAATACGGATACAGTCGCTTAAAGTACAGAACCGCCATGCCTATGGTGCTGCAGCAGTCGATGATACAGGGCCTGGTGCTTGTCGCCTCGAAATAATACTCACTATCTATAAAAATCTCATTAAACAGCATGACGAAGATGTCATAGGAAAAAAATCGGACCGTATAGGCGAGCAGGGTTTCCCGCGAAGTTTTTACAATACCGGTATTGATTAAAATACTTTTTAAGGCATACCTAAGGCTCAAGCCGGCGATTTCATTTTTACACAAAATGGTGCGGCTGCGCAGTGCCTGCCGGGCCGAGTAGATTGAAAGGATTTTTCTGCGAATTTGCTGTGCCAGTTGCGCGATCTTTTCACCCCGCTTTTTGCCGGCAGATATCGTGGCAGGGGTAGCGGCACGCCATGGCGTCAGGGCAAGATATTTGTCGTATTCACCTTTCATGGGATGATCGCAGCCATCATGCCAGGGTTTCACACCGGTGATAAAATGTATGATGCTGATGGGTTCGGCGCTGTAGGTGCCGGGCCGCCACAGGTGCTGTACGGTGAAGTTCCAGCGGCAGTCAAGATGCTTGTAGGTGGCATGCAAAAAAATGTTCATCGCGTCCTGATCATGAAAGCGAATCCGGTGGGGGGTTTCCCGGACGAATTGTAAAATTTTTTTCGACAGCCCCTGGCTGCGCCACTTTTCAAGATTCAGAAGCAGCACCCCAGAATTAAAATAGACTGCATCGTGGGGAATGCCGGCATTGTGCCTCAAATCATTCATGCACCATGAGTACTGGTCCCCTTCCGGAACGGCTGCCAGGGGAAAAGCGCCGATATCCATTGTGGCCAGGGGTGTGATATCCTCCCGGGCGATAAGATCGCAGTCAAGATAGAGGACTTTTGATACGGTCTGCGGCAGCAGATCCGGCAGTGCTATGCGGATATAGGCCGCAGGGGTGATGTGGTGCGAAATTTTCAGTCCGTCAAGATGTTCCGGATCGATCTCAATGAAATGCGCGCAGGCATGATAGGCGGCTAGAAGGGCATCTAAATTTATCTTGTTCCGCTTATGGAGTTTGCTGTGGACAATATGGATCGTGGCCTGCGTGTCCGGTGACAGGTTATGCAGCACCGAGCAGAGCGCGACACCCATGTGCCGGGCATAGTTGTCATCGCAACACCAGGCAAGGTCTATTTTGGGCATATTGTTACACCTCAGTATTATAGCCGCTTAAACCGCAGCAGCCGTGTGCGGCAGGCCGCGCAGCTGCATGACTGCCCGCGGCTGCACTTATGGTTAATGCAAAGGCCAGCCGCTCCTGTCACGAACCGTCAGTCCCGCTTATGCAGTCCCACTGCAAAGTAGGCCGCACTGCTCCCGCCCATTTGTTGAGGGCCATTGAAGCTTTTCTTGGAATATCATTTACCTGAAAGACTACGCAGTCCTGATGAAGATAGACAATAGTTGTGCCCGTGGCATAGTAAAAATCTATTGTATAGGTATCATCGTTCAACAAATTTCCGGGTATCTGCACACCTGCCTTGTTCAGCCCCTGTGTGAAACCGCATTCGGTAAAAGTACCAAAAATACAATCGCCCTTTGTGTTTTTAAGCACCATGCTCATTGCATTTATAGTGACACCGTCCTGACAGATCAGAAAGTCCGTTACAATCCGCAGCGGTGTTGTTACATCTATTATAGAAGCATTTGATTCGGGCAGCACTTCAACTTTTTTTACCCGAATGGCATCATTGCCGGGCGCAGTATCCAGATCCCATTCGTTGCGCATGCTGCAGTGGTGGGAATTTGAGAAATATTCATTTACCACACTGCCGATATCCCCCATTGTTTGAATGCCGCCTTTTGTCAGAAGTATCCCCTTATTGCACAGGGTCTGTATGGCCGTCACATTGTGACTTACAAATAAAATGGTCCTGTCGCTTTGCGTGGAAACATCCTGCATTTTTCCCAGACATTTTTGCTGAAATGACGCATCGCCGACAGCCAGCACTTCATCTACAATAAGAATTTCGGATTCCAGGTGAGCGGCAACCGCGAAAGCAAGCCGGACATACATTCCGCTTGAGTACTTTTTGACGGGGGTATCCAGAAACTGTTCAACCTCGGCAAAAGCAACAATTTCATCAAATTTATTTTTTATTTCAGTCCGGCTCATGCCGAGAATGGCGCCGTTAAGAAAAATATTTTCCCGGCCTGTCAGCTCGGGATGAAAGCCCGTGCCGACCTCAAGCAGGCTTGCCACGCGGCCGGTAATTTCAGCTCTGCCGCCAGTGGGGTTGGTAATGCGGCTCAGGATTTTCAACAGCGTTGATTTCCCCGCACCGTTGCGCCCTACGATACCGACGCGCTCGCCCCGCCTGATCTCAAAACCTACATCCTTGAGGGCCCAGAATTGCTCGTCGGTGTCGTGGCTCAACCACTGCTGCGTGCGCAGGCGGGACAGAGCGTTTTTTGCCCTGTGGCTGAGGGCTTCGCGCATCGTCACCGTGCCCGGCTTGCGCTGATGGGTTATGGTATATGCCTTTGACAGGCCTTCAGCCTTAATTACAATATCCGACATGGCAACTCGTCCGTTTGTAGTCCGTTATACCGGCTAGCCTGCGCCTGCGTTCCGCATGGGCCGTTCATCATCAGCAGCGCCTTTTAGATCATATCGGCAAAACTTTTTTCCATGGAGCGAAATTTTTTGATGCCCAAATAAAGGAACAGGGAAATAACGCCCAGCGACAGGAAAAACCCGGGCCAGTACATGCTCAGGCCCTGCCCAATAATGGCCCAGCGAAATCCGTCAATCACCGCAACCAGGGGGTTCAGATTGTATAACAGACGGTACTGCTCCGGTATTATGGCGCTGCTGAAGCCTACCGGGGAAACGTAGAGACCAAACTGTACCATGAACGGGACCACATGCCTGAAATCACGATATTTGACGTTCAGCGATCCTATATACAGACCCATTCCCAGCGCTGCGGCAAAGGCCATGAGCAGAAATACCGGCAGGGCAAAAATGTTCACCGTCGGGGCAAAGCGGTAGTACATCATTACCGGGATGAGTATAGCTAAGGAAATGAGAAAGTCGACACAGCAGGTAATAACGGAACTTGTCGGAATGATCAGCCGCGGGAAATACACCTTGGTGATAAGCTGGGCATTGCCGATAAGGCTATTGCTTGCTTCAGACAGCGAGGCGGCGAAAAACTGCCACGGCAGCATGGCGGCAAAGACCAGAATGGCATAGGGGGCGGTTCCCTCCGTGGGCAGCTTCGCGAGTTTGCCGAAAACTATGGTGAAGACGATCATAGTGAGAAGCGGCCTGATCAGAGCCCATACAAAGCCCAGCACGGTTTGCTTGTACCGGGCGGTAATATCGCGGCGGCTGAGGATATAGAAGAGCTCCCGGAACAGCCATAGATCCTTCCAATAGTTCTTTTCAGCATGGTCGGGCTCGATGACGAGTTTTCTCTGATTGATCATACCTGGTGCAACCGTTCAAGAGTTTGTGTTATGGCGCAATCGCGCTGCTGCCGGTTTTTTAAGTAAGCCCCTAAAGCAGTCTCTCAAAATTTTTCAAATAAACCGCCGGTGCAAGGGCATATGCGCCATTATAACGGAAAATTTTTTTTTGCGTATTTTAAAATTGTCTGCTATATATTGAGCAGAATAACTACTCAATATATAGCAAAAATGGTGGAACTTTTCAACGGTCTTATTTCATCAAAAACGCGCATTCGTATTTTAATGCGGTTTTTTTGCAATCCGGGCACCAGCTCGTATCTGAGGGAGCTTGCCAAGGAGTTCGACGTTTCGACAAACGCCGTGCGCGAGGAGCTTGGCCAGCTTACCCGCGCGGGCGTTCTCAACACCAAAAAAAACGGCAGGCAGGTCAATTATCTGGCCAATGAGCAGCATCCGCTGTTTCCGGAGCTCAAGTCCATGGTGGCGAAAGTCATGGGCATCGATCAGGTGATCGACGGCATTGTCAGCCGTCTGGGAGAGCTGGAGCGCGCCTATCTTATCGACGATTATGCCCAGGGAAAAGACACGGGCATAGTTGATCTTCTGCTGGTTGGCAGCATCAATATGACCCATCTTGCCGATCTTTCCCAAAAAACCGAAAAATACATCAACCGCAAGATCCGCTCCCTGGTAGTCAGCCGCCGGGAGTTTGACCGGTTTGAAGAAAAGCTTCAGCAGCGGCCGCATTTGCTCATCTGGCAGGTTCACAGAAAACAGCCGGCGTCCAGGAGCAAAGGGCCAGCCGGTTTGTGAATGGTGCAAAAAGAGGGAGCATGAAGCCTGCCATGGCTCTTGTTGACATTATAATTCCCACCTGCAACAGGGCGACGGTACTACCGGAAACGCTGAAAAGCGTGCAGGAGCAGACATTTTCTGATTGGCGCTGCTTTATCGCCGAGGACGGAGAAACACCGGCAACCAGGGCGGCTGTAGCCCCTTTTCTTGAAGACAGCCGATTCACCTATCTGCCCGGCCCCCATGTCGGCTTTCCCGCAGCGCCCCGCAACCGGGCCATCAGACAGGGCGCTGCCCCCTTTATAGCATTCCTTGACGATGATGATCTGTGGCTGCCTGAAAAACTTGCAGAACAGATACATTGTATTGAGCAGCACCCCGCCTGCGTTCTTTTGGGCGCCAATGCCTACCGGTGGAATGGCAGGGGGTGCCCGGACAAGAGCACGCCTTTTTTTCCCCAGGATCCTCCTGGGGGCACTATCCCGTTTGAAACGCTTGTTGGCTGCAATATCATAATAAACTCGACAGCCATGATACGCAGATCGGCCTTTTGCCTGTCCGGGCCGCTTAATGAAGACCCCCGGCTGGCGTTGTGCGAAGATTATGAGCTCTGGCTGCGCATAGCAGCTCTTGGAGAGGCATGGGTTCTGGAGAAAGAGCTTGTCATATATCGAGACGCGCCGCAAACCAGTATCCGGGAAGGCCTTACGCCCCATATTTTCTATAAAAAACTCGTGCTCGTTTTTTCTTCTGCGCTCAAGGGCAGCCGGGCGGTGCGAAGCCCCCTGGCCTATCCGGAAAACAGACAGCTTGCCGTGTTGTGCCGCAGGCGCCTTGCAAAGCTCAGGGTGGAGGAGCTGCAGCGAAAATTTTTGCTGATGCACGGCGCGGTCAGCAAACAGGCAAAGCTCACCGTCATTGCCTTCGGCAGGCTGCTGGGCAGGCTCGCAAGTTTTTTTATTAACCTGGATCGCTCGCGGCCTGCGATATTCATGATTCTTCCCTATTATCATACCGGGGGCGCCGAGCGGGTTCATGCCGACATCATAGCCTGCCTGCGGGACTATAGGCCGTGGGTTATCATTGTCCGGCAATCAAATAACAGGGCCTTTAAAAAAGTGTTTGCGCGCGCGGGGCGACTTTTTGACATCTCTTTTTTTTGTGAACGCAACCGAAGCCGTATTGTGGAGCTTATTATGCTCGAATTTTTGACGACAGCCATAAACAGCGCCGATAACGCCATCGTGTTCGGATGCAATGCGCCGTTTTTTTATGACATTCTCCCGCTGCTTTCCGAAAAGGTGAAAAAAATCGATCTCATCCATGCTTTTGACGGATTGGAAATGTATTCCCTGCCGCGCGTGCCGCTTTTGGATGCGCGGGTCGGCATTAATCAAAAAGTCCTGGACGGCCTGACCGCCCTGTACCAGGCTAACGGCATGGATCAGGCATATCTGAAAAAAGTGCATATAATTGAAAACAGTACAAGCGTACCTAAAGAGTATCACGTACACCCGCTTGATAAGCCGACGGTCATGTATGTGGGCCGGGGAACTGTGGAGAAACGGGTCCACCTGGTTGGCAAAATTGCACGTCGTTGTGTGTCCGCACAGCCCGCTCTGCGTTTTCTTCTTGTGGGAGATGTTTACGCGAGCGTTCTTCCCGAGGACCGGCAATTTTGCAGTTTCGAGGGTGAGATTTTTGATCGGAAGGCGATGGAAGGCCTGTATAAGCAGTCTCACCTTTTGATCCTCACTTCAGCGCGCGAGGGCATGCCGCTGGTAATAATGGAGGCAATGGCCCATGGCGTTGTTCCGATAGCAACCGATGTCGGCGGCATTAGCGCCCATGTTGCAGACGGAACAAACGGTTTTTTAGTCCGCGAACAGGATGAAGAGGCAATCGTCGCGGCGTTTGTGGAGAAAATACTGGAGATTTTGAGAAACCAGGAAGAATATGCGCGGATATCGCTTAACGCGCATCCGTATGCTGTGAACAATTTTACCAACGATAATTTTTGCAGCGCTTATGTCGAGTTGCTGACTTCGCCTAAAAAACCATAGCAACGGATGCCATATGCAAAAAAAAGTTCTTTTTTTAAGTCATTATGCGGGCCGCACCGGAGCGCCAATTTTTTTACTGCAGCTGGTTAAATGGCTCAAAGCCACGACAACGCTGCCGCTTCAGATTGTGCATCTCAACGCCGGAGACCTGCTGGCCGAATTTCAAGGCATAGCGGACACGACCCTGTGCATGCCGGAAAAAATCGACCGCTATATTGATCGCCTGTATACGTTCCTTGGCATTCAGCATACTCTTTCAGATATCCGCTTCAGCAGATTCGCCAGACATATTGCACCCGGGAGCATAGGCCTTATTTACACCAATACGATTTGCAACGGCGCCATGCTTGCCCATCTTGCCCGTCTGCGCTGCCCCGTTATTTGCCATGTCCATGAAATGGAATCCATGGTCCGCTTTTTCGGCCCGAAGAACATGGAGCAAACCAAAGCAGGCACCACACACTATATTGCCGTTTCGGAACTGGTAAAACAGAATCTTCTCCGCAATCATGGCATACCCGAAGACCGCGTAGATGTGGTGTATCCCTGCCTTGACATCCCATCCCTGCCGAAAACATTTCTCGATATCCGTTCGTCCTTAAACATACCGCCGGATGCCTTTATTGTACTGGCTTCGGGGAAGGGAAATTACGGGATTAAAGGCAAGGATATTTTTATACAGCTGGCCTATACGCTCCTGCAAAAACGGCCTGACCTGCCCGTGCATTTTATCTGGGTGGGCGGAGACCGGGAGGCCTTTGACGAGTATCTGTTCCGGCAGGATGTTGAGCGGGCAGGGCTGTCCAGCAGGCTGCGCTTAATCTACGACGTCCCCAATCCCCTGGATTATTTTAATGCCGGCGACGTTATAGTCTCCGTATCCAGGGAGGATTCATTCCCCCTGGTGTGCCTTGAGGCAGCGGCTCTCGGCAAGCCGATTCTGTGCTTTGACAAAGGCGGGGGCATACCGGAGTTTGTTGAAAATGATGCCGGCTATATTGTCCCGTATCTTGATATTACTGCAATGGCCGATAAAATTATTGAGCTTGTCCGGCAGCCCGAGGTGAAAAACCGCCTTGGCCAGAGGGCTTTGGAAAAGCTCCGCCTTCGCCATGATGCATCCGTGGCTTTTCCCGACATTCTCAAGGTCATACGGCGGTTTCTTTAAACAATCTCACTAGAATTGCATATGCCGTACAGTAATCCTGAACCGCGGGTGGCGATCATTATTCTCAACTGGAGCCGATGGCATGATACGCTCAGATGCCTTGAGTCGGTCTATCAATCGACCTATGTCAATTTCTGTGTCGTTCTTGTGGACAACGGCTCCAGCGATGGCTCTGTTGAGAAAGTCAAACAATGGGCGGGCGGCGAGCTCGCGATTGATTCGGAATTTAATAAATACAGCACGGACAACAAGCCGGTGCGGATGGCAATTGTTTCAAATAAAGAGGCTGCAGCTGGAAAAGATTTGCAGCAGCAGGCTGCGGGAGCGCAGCTCAGTGTTATCCTGAACGAAAAAAACCAGGGCTTTGCCCGGGGCAATAATATCGGCATCCGGTATGCGGCAAAGATCATGGATGTGCGCTATATCATGCTGCTCAACAATGACACCATCGTGCTGCCGGACTGCATAGAGGAGCTTGTCCGTACGGCTGAGCACGAGACGCGCGCCGGCTCCTATCAGCCCAAAATGCTCGCCATGGACGCAAGCGGGACCATAGACACCGTCGGCATCTCCATGCGCAATGCCGAGATGTTCGCCATTGCCATCGGCCATGGGCTTCAGGATGGCGAAGAGTTCAGCCGTGGCATGGATATTTTTGGCGTCTGCGCAGGCGCGGCCCTGTACAGAAAAGACATGCTTGACCGGATCGGCCTGTTTGATGAAGACTTTTTCGCCTATTATGAGGATGTCGACCTCGCTTTCCGCGCCCGCCTGAAAGGATGGTCTGCAGCCTATGTGCCCACTGCCGTGGTCTATCACGGCCATTCCGCAACACTGGGAAAAGAGGCGCCTTTAAAAACGAGGCTCCTTGAGCGCAACCGCTATTATTGCATAATAAAAAACGCCCCCAAGGCCGTCATGATGAGCTTTCTCAAAAAAAGGCCGGGCGTTTTCAGAAACAATTTTGAGCACCTTGTGAGGTCAAAAAAATTCCCTTATGCCCTGGCCTATGCCCTGGGCAACCTGGAGGCCCTCGCCCGGCTGCCTAAATTTTTTGTAAAGCGGCTGCGCAACCGCGTTGCCGGAAACATTAACGACGTTGAAATAATGAAATGGTTCAGCCCATGATAGCCATTGTCTGCGTGTACAATAATACTAAAATGCTCAAGGAAACCCTTCTGAAAAGCCTGCAGGCTCAAACCGTTCGGTTTGAGCTCATCGCGCTCGACAATAGCGGCGGCCGGTACAGCTCTGCCGCGCAGGCCCTCAATCAGGGGGCGCGACAGATTAAGGGCGACTGCCCCTATATTATGTTTGCCCATCAGGACATCCAATTCTTTGAGCCCTCTTGGCTTGAAAACGTGGAGCGGATGCTTGACGCGTTACCGGAGCCTGGCGTGGCCGGGGTTGCCGGCAACAGCAGGGAGTCAAACAAGCTTTTTTCAAATATAACGCATGGCACGCCGCCGCGGGATGCGGGCGGGAAGATTGAAAAGCCGACCAGCGCCATGACCGTTGATGAATGCTGCGCCATCGTGCCCCGCGCGGTATTTCAAGAGCACCAGTTTGATGAAGAAGTGTGCAATGACTGGCATCTCTACATGGTCGAATACTGTTTGCGGCTCAAGACCCTGGGGTTGGGGGTATGTGTTCTGCCGGTTGAAATGCATCATGTTTCACTCGGGAGCCTGAACATGGCGTATTTTAAGGCCCTTAAAAAAGTACTGCGGGTGCACGGCGACAGGTACGGAACAATATATACGGCCTGCGGCCCCTGGGACGCCCACAGATCCGTGTACCTTCAGGGATTCGTGTGGATAGCCAAACTGAGATTTTACGAATATACCGCCCGCTTTATCGCCTCGGGGTATGTGCCGGAGTTTCTGCAGCGAAAAAAGAGAAAAAGGCTGCGGCAAATGAGTCAAAGCAATAACACATAAATTCTCCCGCAGTCTACAGGGTGGGTGCAACCCACCACCTTCTCCGTAAAGTTCATTCACCTGCGATATTTTCCGGCAACTCCGATTTCCGCAAACCGCCCCAGGCAGTATCATATAAACCTACAAAATAGGGCAAAATAGGGGGCGCTGTTGATAGAGTTGAATTAGTCATCTCGAAGACAGCGCTTTTGAAATTGCCTATGACAGGATGGGTGCAGCGAAGCGGAACCCATCGATGGTTTTTATTCAGATGATGAGTTTACACCCTCCTACGGACTATACAGCTATCAAGGAAACTTCTCATCACTGTCAGCCCCAGGATTTCCGCTCGGCTGCAATTTCTCTGTCAACATTCTTTTTAGACGGCTTATTTCGGTGCTTTGTCCCGAGCGTATCCAAATAGGCCAAAAGAGATTGCCCGGCCGGTTCTTTTGATGTCGGTTTTTCCGCAGGCAGGCGAGAAGCAGTTTGCCTGCGACTGATTTTTATTTTTTTTAAGTTGTATTTCTTGACAATCGATTCAGCGGTCTTGTTGATTTCATCGCATGAACTGTTTTGTAAAGCTATTTTGCTTCTTGTCTCGTGCAACTGCCAGAGGGCAAAATCTTCGTCTTTGGTGAAATCGTTTTTATATGCCCGCATATTTATCACCTCCGAGACTTTCAACAGTGACTATTTCTAGAAATTTGTATCCATATCTTTGATTTATAGCATGAATGGCGTTTATTGTCTTTAGATTGACTATATGCTTGAAATTCCACGAAACAATCGCATCCGTGCCATAATGTGAGGCAATTGCAATATGCAGGGAATCGTTAATTTCATTTGGTATAATGATTTTCCTATAAAGAGCAGCAAGGCTGATAATTTCTTCCTGCATTGGCAGCGCCGTAATGGCGTGGGAGTCAAGAAGGCGCATCATTTTGCGAACAAGTTTTTTATCTGGTGTGTTTTCAATCTCCTGCAATGTCAGAGTAGACACAAAAGGCTCAAATGCCGAGAGATCATTTTTGAACCATTTTTGTGAAATCCTGTAGCGCAAAGGCTTTTCCGCATCAAAACAAGCAGAGACAACAGAAGTGTCTAAATATATTTTCAGCTTTTTCATGTCGTCCCCTCCACAATCCTGATTTCCTCCTCCGTCATGCCGTAGAGTTCGTACACAAGCTGGTCGATCTGATGGTCGGTGGCGTCGATCTGGCGTTGCAGGGCGGTCTTTTCGTGGGCCGTGTTTGTGATTGCAAGCTGCTTATTGAGCGCAAGCATCTGCTCAACCATTTCCACCATGCGGTCATGCCGGGCTTTGTCTGCGGGGTCAGAGAAGTCGATGGGGTGAATAGGGATATTGGATAGTGAATCTTTTTTTATTTTTGGAAAAAGCGTTTTAAAATCACTCGCTTTATTCCGCCAGTGCCAACTAAGAAGTTTTGAGTTTATTAAACCTAAAAAATATCTAAGATCATAATCCGGAGATGCGCCAATAATATTGTAAATTGTATTCAATACATAGAGACCACTATCATCATAAGTAGCTAAAGGTACATTTCCAATCTGTCGGATCATTATTTTTTGATTTAAAAAAAACTTTTCGTCTCTTTTACGATGCAACCAGTTGCCATAATTTACAAATCTTTTGGTCCACTTCAATGTATAACGATTTATCTCTTTACCATCCAAAACCGGTTTGTAATTGACATCGGACTGCATTGCAGACAAAAAACTCTCTTTGGTGTTGTTTTTTTGGCTGCCTCCAAGTTGAATCCCTATGCATATCTCGGTTAAATCACCAAGTTTTGTTTTTTGAGAAAATTTTTCTGTTAATGATTCGTTGATAGCATTTTTTCTAACATTAAACTTAAATAGCGGGGGCACTCTATACTCTTCTTGTTTTACAAGCTGCGTTATTTCATCCATTATTATTTGGATCTCATTGTGCGAAAATTTATTCGCACACAATTTCTGCAATACAATAATAATGCTTTCAACTTGAGCTGTTTGAAAAACTCTTTTTTCAAACATACGGATTAAATTTATAGAGGTATTTTCAAGAATAAATTGCCGTAACCTTGCTGTGTTTTCATTTACTAATAGTGTATTTGGAATAATAAAAGCAAAGTGTCCTTTGTCTTTGATTATTGAAATCCCTTTCTCGATAAAATAAATATAAAGATCGTATTTCCCTTGGTATGAAGCATAGTGGCTTGTAATATACTTTTTCCATAAATCCGAGAAAGTTTCTCGGCCAAATATATACGGCGGATTGCCGATCACGGCGTCAAAGCCGCCGGATTTCATAATGTTGGGGAATTCAGATTTCCAGTCAAAAACATTGATATGCAAACGTTCTTCGTCATTAAAGAAGCCGAGTTGTTGCCCGGCGTAAAAATCCGGGCCGATGAGGGAGTTGCCGCATTTTATGTTGCGGTCGAGATCGGGCAGCACGCGGGTATGAACGAGTTTTTGCATGCCTGAAACCGTCTGCTCATTTTCGCCTTCAAGCACTTTCAAGAGCAATGAAAGCTTGGTGACTTCCACGGCCTGCGGGTCGATATCTACGCCGTAAATATTATCGAGCAGTATCCGCTTTCTTTCCCCAAGCGTAAGTTTCCAGTCGCCGCTGTTGCCCTGATACAACGCGGGGTTTTTACCGGTGGCGTATTTTTGCGGATTGTTCGCAACATACCAGGCAAGATGCCAGTCGAGCAGGTATTGGTAGGCAACGATGAGAAAAGAGCCCGAACCGCAGGCAATATCAAGGATGCGCAGAAGGGCGGCTTCCTTGGGGGTGATTTTGGATTGCGGAAATTTTTGTTGGGCACGCTCCGCTTTGCCCAACCTACCGCTGTTTACCGTGCGTAGGGGCGGTTCGCGAACCGCCCCTACATCGACCGCAGAATCACCCAATAATTTCCCAACCGTATTTTTCACAATATAATCGGCGATATAATTTGGCGTATAGAAAACGCCGCCTGCTTTTTTGACCTCCGGCTTGTCTTCAACCACGGCGCGGTGGCCATCGGTGAGGCGGATAACTTTGCCGAGAAACTGTTCATACACCTGCCCGAGAATATCGGAGGAAATAACGGAAAATTCATACGGGCAATCGGGGTAATAGAGGTTTTTTATAATGTCCTTGAACGGCTTGTCGTCTATCTCAAGACCAAGGGTCATCTCGTCGGGCAAATCACGCTCTTGTTCTTTACGGAAATGAAACAGGCCGGAGTTGTATTTATTGTCGGCCAGGCGAAACAGTTCGCAGAGCCGCTTATAAACGTTTGCGCCATTGGTGGCTGCGGCAAGCCTGCCTTCGGCTTCCATGCCCCGGTCTTCGCAGATGCGCAGGAAAATAATGCGGTCGATGGTCTGCTGCACGGCAAAATTCAGTTCGCGCTGCGAGAGCTGACTGTTGCGCAGGGCAATGTTTCGCGCCAGCACCTCGCGCCAGCCCTCTATTTCATGCAGAAATGCCGCATCGACCTCAGCGGTGCCCTTCTTGCCCTTTACCCCTTGGGCGAATTTATCGAAGGAACCTTTGAGAATAGCCTCTTTGGAAAATATGGCTGCGATTTCATCCCAGCATTTTTCAAACTCATCATAGGTCAGGTATATGATGCGGGCCGTTGATGCCTTATCGTTTTTATCAGGCTTGACGCGGCAATCGTACACGGCGAACTCTTCAAAATCGGTAAGGATGGAAAGGGGCAGCTTGGCGGACCAGGCATAGCGGCGCACCTGAAACGCCGGGGCAAGATCGTCTTTTACATTAACCGAGGGCTTTTTTGCCTCAACGAAAAACTTGCGCGTGCCGCCCACGCGGAAACAGTAATCAGGGGCTTTGGTGAAGGCTCCGACCTTTATGGCGTCTTCGTGAATGACTTCGCGGTAGGCTTCGGCATAGTCCTGCATGTTGTGCACATCCCAGCCGAGGGCGGCAAAAAACGGATCGAGAAAATCGCGGCGCAGCTGGGTTTCATTATAGGCGCCAGAGGTATACACGTCGTGGTGTTCGCGGAACCTGCGGACAAGCTCGGCTATTGCGGAAGGTGCGGGCATTGCGGAATTCCCCCTGTTTGATTGTCTGTTGCCGCATTGTATACCACAAAAGGGCTGACGGGGGGTAGTAGGGTTTAGGGG
>Ga0073936_10002864_pt1 | contig 25333 bp, 22 predicted proteins | sample AliMusrvi5mmetaG_FD_87041 | JGI IMG/M metagenome (GOLD analysis project Ga0073936, IMG submission 87041) | Freshwater lake bacterial and archeal communities from Alinen Mustajarvi, Finland, to study Microbial Dark Matter (Phase II) - Alinen... | ecosystem: Environmental > Aquatic > Freshwater >... | reverse complement strand
GGACCTGGCGGCCGGCAGGCATACGGTTGTTGTGACGGCTACCGGCCGTAAGGCTGCCGACTCAACCGGCTGTTACGTGCAGATTGTTGATATCGTTGCTTCCCCGAATTGAAGCACCGGCATCCCAACGCGAGCAAGCTTGAATCCGCCTTCCCATCCCTCTTCCATGGTCGCCTCACCCAACACGGCTTGTTTCGCAAAACGCTGCCGCAAGAACCTTGCCGGGGGTTGACCCGCGGCTTCTAGCCATGTGCGAACCCTCGCTGCGGGTCGTTGACGAACCTGTTTCAATCCGTAACCATGGCCCCGTCCGCTGGCAACAGCACCATGGGGCTGCCGCCCCAAACCCCGCCAAGCTGTGCCAGCTTGACCGCTTATGGATTTCGCCCCTAAATCCCCTCCGGGGACTTCGCCCCTCCCGCCCCCCCAGGGGAGCGGGGGGTCTTCGCGGTCCGCTTGGTGTGAAATCCAACTCTCCCATTCCAATCAACCTCCACCCCACAGAAAAAAAGTTGAAGTAAACTTCAATTTGCTATTGACTGCCTTCTCATGGAAGAAATCCCACCGAATGACCGATAAACCACACAGCCGCAACTCCAACCACAGCCCAGCCGCCGGTCATCGGTGGATATGAGCGTTCGCTATACACAATGAAGCTTCCACCAACGCCACTGATCCCATCGGGACTATCGCCGACATGTCCAGATGTCCTCGGCGCAACGCTCTGCATTCAGTGCTTGCATGGTTGGGGATGGACTCAGGCCGTTGGGGGCAAGACGACGATCTTCGACGATGAGGCGCTCGCGATGGGTCGAGTTCAGATCATACCTGAAGCATATGTTGACTTCACGGCACCACGGTGCGGCATTACAGGGAGAGTCGTACAGATTCCGGCACCGTATGAGCTTGGACGATTTCTTGCATACATTATGTCCGATGGGGTGGACTACAATTTCACTGACAACATTGCGCCATGCTGGCGAGTGATGCTCGGCACCGGAGACCTCGACTTGGATTCCACATGGATGCCGATCTTGGCGGGCGAAGACACCCTTTTCGGATACGGAACGGTGGGACAGGATGCCAATTGGCTCCGGCGATCCGGGCACCTATTTCTATCAGAAGGCCAATCGGGTCCCCGCGAGTGATTAGCTCCCGGGTCCCACACCACCCTGCGTACGACTCCGTACCGGGCGGTTCCATTCAGACGCGGGCTTTCGGCCCGTAGTGAAGAACCATCCAGACGGACGTGTCCGGAACTGAAGCCGGAGAAGGCACCTCGGTCTCCTACCACCTCCTGCCCCTTGGCCAGGGCAAGCAGTTCGTCCGCCTGCTCGTGACGCCAGCGCCATAATGCCACATCCATCTCGCGGCGTGGTGTCCATACGCCGCGCCCTACCCCAACGAACAACGAACAACGAACATCCTGCGGCGCCCCGGTGCAGGAGCCGCCAGCCCGCTTGACTTCCCAGCCCGAATGTCCAACCCACCCGGAAATTCGCGTACCCCGCAAGATTGACCTTGCCAGTGCGGCGTGGAGGCCGTATGGGTCCTCCATGCAACGCCCATGGACGGAGTCCGCCCACCCGGGAGGCTGTTCCACCTGTAACAGCCTCTGTGCGCTTGATCCAATCAGACACACAGAGGCATAATGCCACTGTTCGCCTCAGAAAATCACACAGCTATGAAGCGGATCCTCAAGATAATTGGCATCGGATCGGCATGCCTCCTTGGTTTACCCATCACCGCATTCTTCGTGATGATGATGGGCTTTTTCGACATTGTTGAACGATCCTACCAAACAAAGACAGAGGCAGCGGAGGATCGCCTTTTCGACCGAGGTTGGTTGCCGGCGTTCATTCCCGACAGCGCAACGCATATCAAAGTCATCAACAATTTGGACATCAACACATCGATTGGATCATTCGATTTCGCTCCTGATGATTTCACTGCATTCGCTGACGCTATTCATGCTTCAAATGATGGCACCAGTAAGCACGGTAGTAATTCGCGTATGCAAGAGCTCAAGCAAGCAGGATATGAGGACTATGATATCTGCGACCGGGGTGCCTGCTGGCGGTTTCTGATTCATCCTCAACAAGGACGTTGTGAGTATTGGGCAAGCGTGAATCGATAACAAACTGAAATGGGCGAACAGGTCAGTGCTTCCGACCAGCATGAACCCCACAACATCAACCCCAAATCGTCTCAACTGCCTGGCGGCAGACTGAGGCGCTCGATCGCGCAAGCCACCTTGCTCGCCTGCCCCACGAAATCCACAGCAAAGGACGGAACCAAGCAGGTGCACGACCAGTGGCGGGTTAGGCAGCGTTCTCGTCGTCCTTTCTGAAACGGCACCGCATGAGCAGGTCGGCGATGGGTGGCCTGCTGGGTCGGATGCTGCCATACGCGCTGCACGCCGATAGCGATCTTGACACCGGGACAATCCACCGTAGCCTGAAGGCCGCCCTCCGGAACCCTCAGCATGTTTAAACCCTGCAATTCGTGACAGAAGTCTATGATGTGATCGTGGTTGGGGCCGGTGCTGCGGGCTTGCTTGCCGCCGGCAGGGCGGCGGAGCTGGGGGGCAGGGTATTGCTGCTAGAGAAAATGGAGCGGGCCGGGCGCAAGCTGTTGATCACCGGCAAAGGCCGCTGCAACATCACCAATGACGCCCCGCCCGACGAGTTTCTCAAACACATCCATCCCAACAGCCGGTTCGTCAGGCATGCCTTCGCGGGTTTCTTCTCCGGCGACATCATCCGCTTGCTCAACGACAACGGCTGCGCCACCGTGGTGGAGCGCGGCGCCCGGGTGTTTCCGGCGTCTGGCAAGTCGGCCGATGTGGTCAATGCGCTGGTGCAATGGGTGGGCCGGCGCCAGGTTGAGATCCGGTGTCGGCACAAGGTGGAGGGCCTCATCATCAGGGACGGGCGGATCGACGCATTGAAGGTGCGCTCAGCCGCCGGGCATCGGGTCATCCATGCCAGAAGCGTCATTCTATGCACCGGCGGCAAGTCCTATCCGGCCACCGGGTCGGATGGCGACGGCTACCGGTTCGCGGCCGCCGCCGGCCATGTGATAGAATCCCCGCGGCCGGCGCTGGTGCCATTGGAAACCGCGGGCGACATGGCGCAACGGCTGCGGGGCCTGAGTCTGCGAAATGTGACAGCGATGGCATGGGTGAATGGGCGGAAGGCCAGGGAGGAATTCGGGGAGATGCTCTTCACCGAGTTCGGGGTTTCGGGACCCATCGTCCTAACATTGAGCCGCTTCATCGTGGATGAACTGCGCAAACGAAATCAGGTCGAACTGGCGGTGGACCTCAAGCCCGCGCTGGACGAGACCAAGCTGGATAACCGCCTGATTCGCGACCTCAAGGAGCATGGCCGGAAGCGCATGGATGGCATTTTCCGCAAGTGGCTGCCCGCCCCGATGATTCCGCTGTTTCTTGAGAAAACCGGTGTGCCGGCGGGCAGGGAAGGCCATCAGTTGACCTCGGCGGAACGCCGCAGGATCCTGTTGTTGATGAAGGACCTCAGGCTCACCGTCACCGGCTGCCGGCCGTTCAAGGAGGCCATCGTCACCGCCGGCGGCGTGGTCACTCCCGAAATCGATGCGCACACCATGGAATCGAAACTGGTTAGAAACCTCCACTTCGCAGGTGAAGTCATCGACCTCGATGCCGACACCGGCGGCTTCAATCTCCAAATCGCCTTCTCCACCGGTTGGCTTGCCGCCGAGGCTTGCATGCGGCGCGGCGGCTGAGAAGTGAGAAGTGGCTGGATTGAAAACTAAGGGTCAGATTGAAAACTAATGCCCCGTAAGGCTATAAACCTTACAAAATTGGCATGGAATGTATTTGGTAGAATGATGATGGGTAGAATGATGAAGAACTTGAACTGTGCTTCCGTTTTCGGGAATTCTGCTCTTTTCTTCCATCATTCTACCTTCCATCATTCTACCTAATTTCTAAATGCTCATGATTTACTCATGATTTACGGCTTCTAAGGGTCAGAGAAATAATCAGAAAAAGCCGTTGCGTTGGATTGGAGGGCTTGGGTTGTGGGCGGCGGCGGCTTGCGACGGTCACACAGACCGCCGCTACAAACCTCACAGCACATGCACGTCGCCGGGCAGGGGGACGATGATTTCGGTGTTTGGCAGGCGGCGGCTGATTTCCTGGTGGAACCAGGCGATGGCCGGTTCGTCACCGTGGACGAGAATGGTCTTCTTCGGCCGGATTTTTTCGATATAGTCGGCGATGGCCTCGCGGGTGGAATGACCGCTGAAGTCAAAGACCCGCATTTCACAACGCAGCGGCACCGGCGGATAGGCCGGATCGAGCAGGACTTCCTCACCGGGGCGGGCACTGCGGATGCGGCCGCCCGGCGAGGCGGGATCCGCGTAGCCGACGAAAAACAACCCGTGGCGCTTGTTCTCCAGCACGCCTTGGCGGGCGAAAATGTTAGAAACGGTCTTCTCCGTCATCATGCCGCTGGACAGGGCGTAGATGCAGCCGGAGACAAAGGGGATGGGGCCGCGGTTCCTGCGGGCGCCGGTTTCGAGCTCCATTCCTGTTAGAAACTCGAAGTCGGGAAGTTTGCGGCGCGACACCGCGCTGAAGTTGTCGAAAATCTGGGTCATTTTGGTACTCAAGCCGCCGATATAAACCGGGGTTTTCCTGGGGATGAGGTGTTGCCGTTTGAAGCGGTGGAGCATGGCGAGGACTTCCTGGGTCTTGCCGATGGCGAACACCGGGATGAGAACCGAACCCTTGCGGGCGAGCACGCGCTCGATGGCCCCGGCGAAGGCGTCCTCCTCGCTCTCGCGGGTGTAATCCGCTCTTCTAACATGGTTGCCGCGGGTGGTTTCAACGATGAGGGCGTCCACCGGGGCATCGGGAAACAGCGCGCCTTTTTGCAGCGAGGCGTCCTCGAAATTCACATCGCCAGTGTAGAAGACGCGTTTGCCCTCGGCCTCGAGGGTGACACCCACGGAGCCGAGGATGTGTCCGGCATCATGGAAGGTGGCGCGGATGCTGCCTGCGGCATCGACCGTGAACGGGCGCTCGATGCCGCGGCGCTCGAAGGATTTTTTCAGGTCGTCGAGTTGCCGGTGCTCAAAAAGCGGATACTCGGCGATGCCCAGTTCGATGCGTTTGGATTGCATCACGTTGACCGAATTGTGGAGCAGCGCCAGCGCCAGGTCGGCGGTTTCCTGGGTAAGGAAGACTCTGGCCTGGGGTTGCGTTTCTAGCAAAATCGGCAGGGTTCCCACGTGGTCGAGGTGGGAGTGGGTGATAATCGCGGAGTCGATGCTGCCGTCCTCGACCATTTCGTAATGGGGGATGGCCTCGGCGGCCTCATGTTTCGGGTGCATGCCGGCATCGAGCACGACCCGGGCGGTGGAGGTTTCGAGCAAATAGGAATTGGCGCCGATTTCGGCGTGGCGACAGAGACTCTTGAAAATCATGAAGGGTTGGCAATGGCGCAGGACAATGGCGGCATCGGACGGACCTGTCAACCCGGTCTTTGCGTCGGATGCTTGCTTTCCGCAGCTTCCCGGCGCTGAAATTCGAGCGACAAACCCCGATCAGTCTTTGTCACGTAGCTTCTTACTGACTGAACGGCAGCTTGGACTACAAATAATATGAAGATGGACCACAAAGAACACAGAGAACACAAAGAATTTGCCCTTTTGTGATCTTTGCGTTCTCTGTGGTTAAATCATTTGTATTCCAACCTAAGGACTCCTCAGAAAATTCAAGTCGCCGTGTAGCGGGGAAATCCGAGAAACGGCACCGCAGAGGTCATTTTTCGGCCTCGGAATGCCACTCGCGCCTTTCATGTTGCTTGAAAACCTGCTATCCTTCCGCTGCTTGAAGCCGCCACCCCGCCATTGCCGCCGATTGCTTCGTTGGGGATTGCCCCTCAGCGCCAGCGCGTTGCTGGCCTGGTTCGCGCTGCCGTTCGCCGTGCCGCCGCCCGCGGGATTGTTAGAAAAGGCGCCGGAGTCGCCGGTCCTGCTGGATCGGCATGGAGTGCCGATTGAGCACCTGACGCTGCCGGATGCCCGCCGTGCCACGCCGGTGTCTTTGGAAGAGCTGCCTGCCGATTTGGTCGCCTGCACGCTGGCGGCGGAGGACAAGCGCTTTTTTTCGCACCACGGACTGGATGGTGCGGCCACCTTGCGCGCCCTGCGGGACGGTCTGGTGCGGCGTCACGTCACCTCCGGCGCCTCGACCATCACCCAGCAGCTTGTCAAGATTTCCTCGCCGCCGCAAGACCGCACCTTGTGGACCAAACTGTACGAAGCCCTGGCGGCTCGGCGTTTGGAGATGACCTGGTCCAAGCGGCAAATCCTCAACGCCTATCTCGACCGGCTCGATTATGGCAACCTGCGCCTCGGTGCCGCCGAGGCCACCCGGTTCTACTTTCAGAAACCGCTGGCCGATCTTTCACTGGCGGAATGTGCCCTGCTGGCGGGCCTGCCGCAGGCACCATCCCGCCTCAACCCCATCAAACATCCCGGAGCGGCGCTTGCCAGGCGCGACACGGTGCTCGAGCGCCTTGCCGCCACTGGCAACTACGATGAATCTCGTATTTCCTCCGCGCGAGCCGAACCGCTCACCCTGCGTCCCCTCAAGGAGTCTCTATCAGCACCGTGGCTCACCGCGCAAGGCCAACTGCAGGTGGCGAAATCCCGGATTCCAACCACCCTCGACCTCGGTTTGCAGCAGGCCGTAACAAACATCGTCGGCGAGGAAACCGCCAAGCTCAGAAGCGCCAATCTCCGCCACGCCGCCGTCGTGGTGATCCACAATCCAAGCGGTGAAATCCTCGCGCTGGTATCCTCCGCCAACTGGAATGATCCGCGCGGCGGCCAACTCAACGGCGCCCTGCTGCCGCGCTCGCCGGGCTCCACCCTCAAGCCATTCACCTATCTGCTCGCACTGGACCGGGAGCGGCTCACCCCGGCATCAATCCTGGCGGACATTCCAAGTCCGTTTCGCACTCCGCAGGGGCTCGATCTTCCGGAGAACTATGACCGCGCCTATCGCGGACCCGTCACCCTCCGCACCGCGCTGGCCTGCTCGCTCAATGTGCCTGCATTGCGCCAACTCAATGCCATCGGCGGACCCGCGCCGCTATACGAGTTGCTGACCAGACTCGGGGTCGCCATACCCGGCGATGATCCATCCGTTTATGGCCTCGGCCTGACCCTCGGCAACGCGCCGGTGTGCTTGTTGGATCTAACCAATGCCTACGCCACCCTCGCCCGTCAGGGGCGGCATCTGCCGACGAAGCTGTTCCGCGAGGCCGCCGCGCCGGATGTTTCCGTTAGATCGTTGGATCCGGCGCACGTGTATCTGATCACCCACATTCTGGCGGACGGCAAGGCCCGCGCGCCGTCGTTCCAGAGCGGCGGCCCGCTGGATTTGCCATTTCCCTGTGCGGTGAAAACCGGCACATCCTCGGATTTTCACGACAACTGGTGTCTGGGCTTCACCCCGGAATTCACCGTCGGCGTGTGGGCTGGCAATTTTGAAAACCAACCGATGAAAGGCATCTCCGGGGTCACGGGGGCGGCACCCATTTTTCACCGCGCCATGCGATGCCTCTATGCGCAACGCCAGCCGCCGGGCGAGTTCAAGCGGCCCGACGGGCTGGCGGACATCACCATCGATGTCCGCAATGGCAAACTCCTCGCCGACTCCGAATTTCCGCAGAACCCGCATGCCCGGCGCGACATCGCCCCGCCGGATCGCCTGCCGCCGGCCGCCACGGCCGCCGATTACGATGCCTCCGGCAAGGCGCTCCTCGATCCAACTTATGCCGCCTGGTTTGCCAGCCGCCATAACCTGCGCCGCGGCGAGCTGGCATTGGACCCCGCTCCCGCCACACTCGAGCCACTGCGCGTCATCACCCCGGCGGACAACACCACATTTTTGTTGGATCCGGAAATCCCCTCCGGCTCCGATCGCCTCCGACCCGTCACCAATCTTCCCGGCATCGCGCGCTGGGAATCCCCCACCCTGCGCATCGAGCCGGCCAGCCCCGAGCCGATCATCCACCTCAGTCCCGGCATTCACACTCTAACCGCCACCGACCCTCGCACCGGCCGAAGCCATAAGCTAACACTGAATGTGAGGCGCTTGTAGGTTTCCGATGATTTGCGGTTTGCCATTTGACGGCTGGCGGCTACTCTCCGCCCTTTCCCATGACCCCTTCCGAGACATACCAGCAACATGTGCTTCCGACCTATAACCGTTTCCCGCTGGTGGCGGCGCGCGGCGAGGGCTGCCGCTTGTGGGACGACGCGGGTCGCCGCTACCTGGATTTTTGCACGGGGATTGCCGTGTGCTCGCTTGGCCACTGCCATCCGCGCCTGGTGGCGGCGCTCCGCGAGCAGGCCGGCACCCTGATCCATGTGTCCAATCTTTATGAGATCCCGCAACAGGCAGCGCTCGCCCGCGAAATCAACGAACAGCACGTCAAACTCCCCGGCAAGGTCTTCTTCTCCAACTCCGGCGCGGAAGCCAACGACGGCCTGATCAAGGCCGCCCGCCGGTTCGGCCATCGCCGTCCGCAAGCCGATGGCACGCCGCGCTTTGAGGTCATCACCTTCCAACAATCCTTCCACGGCCGCACCCTCGGCGCGATGGCAGCCACCGGGCAGACGAAAATTCAGGAAGGCTTCGATCCGCTGCTGCCGGGCTTCCGGTATCTTCCGTTCAATGATTTGAGCGCCCTTGAAAACGCGGCGCGCCCGGAGACGGCGGCCGTTTTGTTAGAACCGGTCCAGGGCGAGGGTGGGGTCAACATCGCCACCTCGGAATTCCTCCGTGCCGCCGCCGCGTTCTGCAAAAAACACGATCTGCTGTTGTTCTTCGATGAGGTGCAGGCCGGCTTCGGCCGCTGCGGCGCGGCGATGGCCTGGCGCGTGATTGCCCCGGAGATCGAGCCGGACGGCCTGTCGTGGGCGAAAGGCATGGGCGGCGGTGTTCCGATTGGCGCGTTCTGGCTCAGTGACCGCGCCATCAACGTCGGCGGCACGCCCTTGTCCTCCTTGTTAGGACCGGGCTCGCACGGGTCCACCTATGGCGGCAATCCGCTGGTTTGCGCCGCCTCGCTTGCCGTGTTAGAGGAGATCCGCGCGCAAGATCTCGCTGCCAACGCCCGCCACCAGGAGACCCGCATCCGCAAGACCATCGCCTCATGGCAATTGCCGGTCGTCCCCGAAGTCCGCGGCCTGGGGTTGTTGTTAGGCATTGCCCTCGATCCCGACCGCATTCCCACCCCCGAGGGCAAGACGCCGGCGTTGGTTGTCGCCAGCCGCCTGATGCAAGAAGGCCTGCTGGTTCCGCCCGCCGGACCTAACACCATCCGCCTGCTGCCGCCCCTCAATGTGACGGATGCCGAGGTAGACGAGGCGCTGGCCATCATTCACGACGTCCTGGCAACTTTCTAACATACCCATGAACCATTTTCTATCCATCGAAGCGCTGGCTGCCGGCGATATCCACGGCTTGCTCGCCAGCGCCGCCGGCCTGAAACGGGAACGCGGAGCGCACGGCTCCCAACCATTGACCGGCCAGACCTGGGCGCTCATTTTCACCAAGTCCTCCACCCGCACCCGTGTCTCATTCGAGGTGGGAATCCGCGAGCTGGGCGGCTTCCCGATGTTTCTATCAAAGAACGACATCCAACTCGGTCGCGGCGAACCGATCAAGGACACCGCGCGCGTGTTAGGCCGGATGGTTCACGGTGCCATCATCCGCACCTTCGCCCAACAGGATGTCATCGACTTCGCCGGATACTCCGGCATTCCCACCATCAATGCTCTGACCGATGACGAGCATCCGTGCCAGATCCTGGCCGATCTTCTAACGATACAGGAGCGGCTCGGGGGCTGGGATGACCGCAAGATCGCCTTCATTGGCGACGGTTTTTCCAACATGACCCGCTCATGGATGTGGGCGGCCAAGCGGTTGGGTTTCGAGTTGGCCGTGGCCGCGCCTGCCGCCTGTCTGCCGCCGGCCGGGTTTCTCGCCGCGCTGGACGCGCCCAACGTCACGGTCACCGCCGATCCGGTGTTTGCCGCGCAAGGCGCGCACGTCATCAACACCGATGTCTGGCTCTCCATGGGGCAGGAAGATCAGACGGACAAGGAACGCGAGTTCGCCGGCTTCCAGGTCAATGCGGAACTGCTAGGCCATGCAGCGCCCGGCCACATCGTCCTGCACTGCCTGCCCGCCTACCGCGGCAAGGAAATCAGCGATGACGTGCTAGAACGCCACGCCGACACCATCTTCCAAGAAGCCGAGAACCGCCTCCACGCCCAAAAGGCCATCCTTGTTAGTTTGGCGCGTTGAAGACCCTCAGGCTTCGGCGAAATCCGCCACCTGCGGAATTCTGGCAGTGCGGCACGGTGTTCCACGCCGAGTTTCAACACCGAAACCGGGCTTTGGTGGGCGACGATCCCGGAGGTATCCGGCGCGATCTCACGCGGCGGCGAGTCCCTGCGGAAAAACCGGGCTGGCATTCCGGCGGTTTTCCGCCAAGCTCGCCGGGTGATCTCCCGCCGCAAAATCCAATACCCGGTGTCCTCACCGTTGCGGCAGTATTTGTATCACTTCGACCGCCAGCGGGACATTCCACAGGTGTATTGGGAACTCTGCCGCTTCACCGGGGCCGTGCCTTATGAAGACTCGCGCGGCCGGGAAACCCTGTGGGTCACCGTGATGTATCCGCCGGATGTCTTCGCGGAACTCAGGCCGCGCCTCACCAGCATCTACACCGAACTGAAACTCGGCTGGGATGTCATCCGGCATGAACACCTGCTGGTGGATCGCATTGACTTCGGCGACTTCGGCAACTCCAAGCCGTTCCGGGTCCGCATCACCAATGTCTTCAATGACAACTCGGACTATTTCTATGTGAAACAAGCGGACGCGTCGCGCATCTACGGACTTGAACTCGAACACGTCCTTTCGCCCAACCGCATCAACTACATCGTCAACGGCACCACCCTGATCGAGGAACACATCGCGGGGGTGCCCGGTGATGTGTTCCTCCGCGACCATCTCACCCGACCGGGCATCAACAAGGTCCGCATTGCCAAGGAGTTCACCAAATTCAACGAGCGCTGCTTCATCCGCCTGTTGGGAGACATGCGCAGCGCCAATTACATCGTCGAGATCACGCCGGACTTCGAGGAGGTGCAATACCGCGTGCGCCCGATCGACTTTGACGAGCAATCCTACGAAGGCAAGGGGAACACCTATCTTGCCCTGCGTTCCAGCACCAACCGCGCCATCACCCGTCTCGCCTTCGACGTCCTCAATCGCGCGACCATCGACCAATACGTCGCCGAGGAATACGCCCAGATGTCCCGCCGCGCCAAGGTCGAGAGCGGTCGCCTGCGTGCCCTGCTAGGCATCATGTGCCGCGAGGAACTCGCGCCGTACGAGCACGTCGTGACTCTGGCCAAAGAACTGGATCGAATCCACCGCACCACCACCTTCGCCCGGTGCCAGTCGATGGGCGAACTCACCGCCAAGCACCTGACACTGATGTTGGACCTCTAGGAGATAGTGGATAGTAGATAGTAAAATCACCAAGATCATGCTTAACATTCTCGATGCAAGCACTCGTCGCGCGCTGTTGTGGATCATTGGCGCCTGCGCCATGGCCCACATCTGGTGCCTGGGCTCGCAGTTCTATCTCGATGACATGGTACAAATCCGTGACAGCGAAACCGTCCGGAGCCTGCGGTTTTGGGATCTGGAAATGAATGCATGGACCTATCTTTGGTATGGGTTGCAGGCGAAGTTGTTCGGCATGTCAGCGGTTGGGTTTCATGCCGTCAACTGGCTGCTGCATACCTCAATTGCCTGCGTGTTGTATGTTTCCGGGCGCGACTACTTGCGCGGCCGGGCGGCCGAGGGCGTGGCCTTGTTTGGCGCTGTGCTCTTCGCGGTGCATCCGCTTGCCAGCGAGATTCCGAACTATGCCCGCACCCAGGACCTGGCCTGGGTGACGTTGTTTTCGCTGCTTGCGGCATGGTTCTTGTTCCGGGCGCTGTCCGGCGGCAACTGGAAACACCTGGCCGGATCGCTCGTTTGCATCGCGGGAGCAAGCTTTTCAAAAGGCCCCGGATTCATGCATGCCATCATGATGACGGCGGTGATCGGGCTGGCATTCATGAAGCCGGAGCATTGGCAGGCGATCCGCAAGAAGGCCTGGATTGCCTGTCTTCTGGCGCTCCTCGGCGTGCTTGCCTTGTGGAAATTCGGCATGCTTGACAGGGCCGCCCGCTGGTCGGAGCCGCGTGCCATCGGCCATGCCTACACGATCTGCCGGGTGTTCTGGGAGTTCGCATGGCGCAGTCTGATACCGATTCATTTGAGTGCGGACCATCACATCGCGGAAACCCTGGTGCCGCCGGGAACCTTCTTTGGCATCGCCGACACCACGGCGATGTGGGCCGCGCTCGGCATGCTGGTGTTCACCATCGTGTCACTGGTGTTGGCGTGGCGAAAAGGCACCCGAATCATCGGCGTGTGTTTCCTCTTGTTTGTCGGGACGATGCTCATGCGCCTGCTTTATTTCATTCCCGAGTATATGCCCGAGTATCGCATCTATCCTGGTTTGCCGTGGTTTTGCCTCGGCAGCGCGATCCTTCTCGCCGGCGCATGGCAGGCCCTTTTCCGCGGCTCGGGCCGCATCGCCGCGGCCGTGTTGATCGTGGTGTTCGCCGCCATGTCGGCCCAACGCTCGTTTCTCTATCACGACCTCAACGATTTGATGGCCGATGTGCTCAGGCAGTACCCGGGCCAGGCGCGTGCCGTGTGGATCATGCAACGCAACGACCTCGAGGCCGGACGCTGGCAAGCGGTGATTGATCGCAACCGGAACGTGCTGCCGCAAGTGAGACAGGCGTTTCTCCGGGAGAATCGGCGCCTTGCCCCGCGCCGGGAGTTGCCGACCGGGCACTTTGCGTTGGCCGAGGTTGGCTGCGCCGGTCAATACGCCCAAGCTCTTGCCAGGCAGGTGTCACCCGCGGCGGGCCTGCGGGAGATCAACCGGTTGGAAGCCTATATGTTGGCCCTGCGACTCGACCCAAAGGCACACGAGGAGCACTGGAGTCTTTTTCATCATGCCAAAGGTCTGGTGCTGGAAATTGCCGGCAATTACCCGGCCGCCGCGCAATACCTGGCCATGGACGAATACCCATCCCCCGAGCGTAAAGCCGATTTGCAACGGGTCAGGGCGAAACTCAAGTGACGGGAATCTGCCGCTCATGTCGGGGAATCGGGGCTTGCAGAATCGCTCGCACCAACGCAGAATGGGATCTTATCAAATTGATTGCCCAACTAACAAAGCAGCTTCGAACGCCACTGGTCGCATCCATGCTGGCGGTTGTTGTGACGGGGCTGGGGTCGTGCAGGAAACGCCATGAGGCCGCCAACGCCGACCTGACGGAAGCCGGCTATCAACTCACCAGCGGGGATTGGTTTCGTGCCAGTCGGGAGAACCAGGCCGCGGTGCTGAAGAAATTCGTGGCGGGCGGTTTCGCGGTTGGGACCCGGGATGCGGCCGGGGATACCGCGCTGCATGCCGCCGCGCGGGCCGGCGCGGAAAAGGCGGCGGATTATCTGCTAGGGCAGGGGCTGTCCGTGGACCTGCGCGGGTCTGCCGGGCGAACGCCGCTGATGGTGGCGGTGCTTGCCAATCAAACCCGGATGGTCCGCTGGTTGTTGCGTCAAGGTGCCACGCCCCGGTTAAAGGACAAGGACGGCTACACGGCACTGATGCTTGCCGTGCGCGAGAGTTGTGTGGGGTCGGTCGGAGAACTCGCGCTCCACACTCGCGAGGATTTGGATGCCGCGCTCCTTGTCGCCGCGTTGGAAGGCAAGGCGGAGGTGATCGATGCCCTGACAAAATTCGGGGCGTCGGTATACGCCCGCATGGAAGACGGGCGTACCCCGCTGATGCTCGCCGCGGAAAACGGCCATGCCAAGGCGGTTGGATTGCTGCTTGAGCTTGGCTCGAGCCGTTTCACCACCGACCCGGACGGGCGCACTGCGGCTGAGCTTGCGACCCAGGAGGGCCATCCGGAAATCGCCGACTTGATTCTCAAGAAACCGGTGGCTGCGGAGTTGTCGCTCGAGGCGCCCGGCACCATCGCCGCCGCGATGGACGCCTATGTGGCGGCGGCCGCGGCGGAGGTGCCCGACACGAATGGCGAGGCGGTGCCAGGAAAAGGGGGCGGCGGGCAGAATGCCCGTGCCACGGCACGCGAAGTGCCCGCATCGCTGGAAGGCAAGACGCTCGGTGCTGGCGCCGTTGCCGCCGGCGGATCTAACGACTCAACGGGATCCACCCGTGCCGCGGCGGACGATGGCGGTGCGCCGCTGGTGATGCGTCACTACCGCGAGCGGGAGATTCCGCTGGCCGTCAAGACGGTGGAAAACGACACTGCCACCCTGAGGATTGCGGGTGCCACGCCCAGCGAGGTGAACGTGCGTGTTGGCGAAATGCTGCCGGGGTCGCGGTTGGTCATTGTGAAAGTCCAGCGCCGCATGAGCAGCGGCAAAGCCAACCTCGGCAAGCTTAGCGAGGTGTCGGTGGTTGAAATCAAGGACACGGCGACGGGGGCGACCCGTGAGTTGATTGCCGGGGTGCCCTCCAGCGCCCATGATCCGCTGGCACTGGTGGAGGATGCCAGTACCGGCAAGCGTTACACAGCCTCGCCCGGCCAACATTTCCGCGGGGCCGACGGCGCGGAATACGTCATCAATGATGTGAGGCCCAACCAGCTTGTCATTGCCGAGGTGGCCACTGGCACGGTGCGCACGATCCCGTTGCGCGGACCGCGCGGTTGATCTCCGAAGACGATCCCCAGCCCTAACTATCGCCATGGAATTCCCCACAGTTATCGATCACGGTGCGCCGGTCCGCCAGTTTTCCGTCATGTTGCCGAACCGGTCTGGCGCGCTGGTTTCGATTGTCAAGTTGCTGCGGGCGGCCAGCGTCGACGTCATCGGCTTGAGTTTGCAGGACTCGCGGGATGCCACGGTGGCTCGTCTGGTGGTTACCGATCCCGATACGGCAGCGGCCGTTTTCATGGAAAAGGGCATTCCGAACGCCGATTGCGAGTTGATCGTGGTTGTCTTGCGCGAATCCGGCCCGGCACTCCTGCAATGTCTTGAGGTTCTCAAGACGGCGGAAACCAATGTCGATTTCGCCTATGCCCTCCTGCCTTCGCAAAAGGGACATTCGCTGTTGGCCCTGCATGTCGAGGATTATGAGTTTGCCGTTTCCATTCTCCACAAGAGCGGCTTCAAGGTGCTCTATCAGGAAGATCTCAGCCGCTGAGGGGATGGTGGATCGGGAATAATGGATAGAAGATGGAAGAGATGGCTCTTCATCCGCGATCCCCTATCTTCTATCCGCTATCTTCTCCCAGCGCTTCATTCTCCCTTCAGAGCCAGCGCTTCGTTAATGAGGGCGAGGAGGTCGGCGCGGTCCGGGGGGAGAGTGGTGGAGGCGGTTTCGCGGGTGAGGGCGGCAAGCAGTTCGGCGTCGATGAGGGTGGGTTGATCGTGCGCGAGCCATTGGGCGAAGGTGCAAACCAGCGCGGCGAAACGGGCGTCATCGGAGGGTTCGGCGTCGAGTTGGACGGTGATTGGAATGGAGGCGACGGGATTGCCATCGAGGGTCCACTCGATCGTGCCGAGCGTTGCGGCGGTGCCTGACGGTTCAATCTCGATGGCGAGGGTGGTACGTGCCTTGGCGACGAGGCGTGAAGGCAGCGCGGCGGGGGCGAGGCCGCTCACCGGGGCAAAGCCGAGCAACCGATAGCGTGCGACCGCGGCCGGATCGGCCTGGAAGGTGGCGGTGATATCACAATCTGCATCAGTGGCACCGCGGATGGCAATGAGGAGGAGGCTGGCCGAGGGTTGCCACGGGCAGGGATGGCACTCGGTCGTGATGCTGACCCCCTTGGAGATGGCGGCGGAACCGATGGGACGGAGGACAAAGCCGTTGAGAATTTCCTCAAGGCGGACGGCGTTGGGCGAGGGCAATGCATGCTCGCCGCGGACCGTTCGGCTGATCCAGCCGAGGCTGGCGCGACCGGCATGGATGGGCAAGGCAAGGTTGGGGGTGGCGGCAGCGGAAACCGCTTTGCGCCGACTCAAGGCGGGCAACGTGGCGGCGGTTGGTGGCGGCGATTGCCGGAGCACCTCGGCGGATTTGCGGAGAAATTCATCGCCCTCTTGCGCCAGTGCGCCATCGCGGGCGGCGGCGTGCCCGGCAAGCGTGGCGGCGGCGGTGCCGGTGGCGGTGTCGCCGGCGGGGCGGCCGGCGTCGGCCGGACCGGGCGCGGGCAGCAGCGCGATTGCCAACGCGACTTGCTCCCGCTCCTTGTTAGAAGCTGGGGCGGGAAGCTTGCCGGATTTGCCACCAGCCGGGGCGGCGGGGGCGTGGAGGCGGATGAAAATGGCCAGCGCAATGAGTGCGATGGCGGCAGCCAGCGCGATAAACCGGGGCTTCATCGCGGATTTCAAAGAGCCTGCGGGTTTTGCATCAGGGCGGCGACGCGGTTGAGCAGGACGCCTGCACCACCGCCATCGACGACGCGGTGATCGAAGGTGAGGACGATGGAGGCTTCGGTGGCCGGGAGGAAAGCGCCCACCTGTTCGCTCCAGATTGGCCTTTTGACGCCCGCGCCAAGGCCGAGGATGATGGTTTCGTTAGGCAACGGGATGGGTGTGCCGCTGGTGAGCCCGAAGGTGCCGAAATTGGTGACAGTGGCAATGCCGCCTTTGCAGTCCGCTTCAGTGAGGCGGCGCTGGCGGGCGCGGGCCACCAGATCGGCGTATTCGTCAATGAGTTCGACGAGCGGTTTCCGGTTCACTTTTCTGACGACGGGCACGACGACGCCGTCTTTGACCTGAACCGCCACGCCGATGTCAAACGAGCGGGGATGAACGATTTTCTCGCCAATGAGGTAGCCGGCCGTGGCAGGCAGTTCGCTGAGGGCCAGGGCGAAGGCGCGGAGCAGATAGAGGGTCAAGCCGGGCGTGGGATTTTGCCGGCTGCGGTGGTCGATGGCGCGATCCAGCAACAGCGGCAGGCCGACCGTGGCCAGCGGGCGGGTCCAACTGCGGCGCATGGCATCGGCCACAGCGAGGCGCATCGAAGAGGCATGGCTGCTGGGCCAGGCTTCAAGGTAATCGAGAAAGCCTTCGAGGTCTTCCACCGTGACGCGGCCCCCGGCGCCGGTGCCCACCACGGCGGAGATGTCCGCCTCGCGCAGACCGAGGTCGTCCATCCGCGCCCGCATCCGCGGTGAAATGTAATGCGCCCCCATGACACCGATGGGGACGGGCAGTCCTTTGACGCTGGGGACGACGGCGGGGGCTTCTTCGTAGCCGTCGTCTTCGAGTGCGAAATGGACGTTGGCGTCGGAGTCTTGGGAGGTGCCGGAGAGTTTGGGTGGGTTGCGTTTGGCTTCCAGGGATTCCAGGGTTTCCACGCCGGTGCGGACGATTTCCTCGGCGGTGACGTCCAGTAGGCCGAGCAACGAGCCGACCGAGTAGGAGACGCCTTCCTTGGCGCGGATTTCCGCCACGGTGCCGTTGCAGAGCGTGGTCACGCTCATGATCGCCTTGTTGGTTTCCACCTCAATGATGTCCTGGTCGGCACGCACGGTGTCGCCCACGGCCACTTGGAGGCGGACAATCGTGGCCTCGGCAATGGATTCGCCAAGCTGCGGCATGAGGATGGGGACGGTAGGCATGGGCGGGGAAAATTTGAAATTTGAAATTTGAAATCTGCGATTTGAGATTCTCAGAAGGCGAGCAGGTGGCGGAGGGCTTCGCAGATGGATTCCGGGGTGGGGCGGTGGGAGGCCCAAAGTTTCGGGTGATAGGGGATGGGCGTGTCGCGGGCATTTAGGCGCTGGGGAGGAGCATCCAAGAGGTGGAAGCCATGCTCGGAGACAAGCGAGACAACCTCGGCGGTCACGCCGCCCCAGGGGAAGGCTTCGCCCAGAGCCAACAATCTGCCGGTGCGAGCGACCGAGGCAAGGATGGTGTCGAGGTCCAGCGGTTTGACGGAGCGCAGATCGACCACCTCGATTTCCCAGCCGTCGGATTGAAGGCGGTCGGCGGCGCGGACCGCCTCATGGACCATGGCGCTGTAGGCGACGACGGTGGCGTGTTTGCCGGGGCGGGCAATGCGGGCCTGGCCGATGGGCAGGTGCTCGTTGTTGATGGATTTGGCCTTGAGCCAGCGGTAAAGGAACTTGTGTTCGCAGTAGACGACCGGGTCGTTGAGTGCCACGCCGTCGATGAGCATGTGGTAGGCATCGGCCACGGTGGCCGGAGTGAGTACGATGAGCACCGGGTATTGGGCCTAGATGCCTTACATGTTCTGGGTGTGGAAGGGGCCGGAGCCGGCGGTTCCGCCGGAGGGCAGGCGCACCGTGATGGGGATGGGCACCCCGGTGCGGTAAAAGTGGGTGGCGGCTTGATTGACAATTTGGTTGAACGCGATCGCCGAGAAATCCGCAAACTGCATTTCCACGATCGGGCGCAAGCCTTCGATGGCCGCGCCCACCGCGAGACCGATCATGGCATCCTCGGCGATCGGGGAATCGAACACCCGCCCGGGGAAGGCTTCCGCCAGCCCTTTGGTGGCCTTGAAGGCACCGCCGAAGACGCCGATGTCCTGACCGTAGAGAAACACCCGGGGGTCGTCGCGCAGGAGTGTTTCCTGGGCTTCCCGGATGGCGTCGATGTAGGTCACACTCACTGGCTGATGGGGAATCGGGTGGAAAGGGCGGTCCAGTCCTCGCGGTAGGGGTCGGGCGGAGGTTCTTGCTGGGCTTGTGCCACCGCGCGTTGCACTTCTTCGGCGTATTGGTTCTGCCAACCGACGATCTCGTCGACACTGACGATGCCTTTGGCGACCAATTGGCGGATCGCCACTTCGATGCAATCCTGACCGTAGTGGCCGTTGCGCAGGGCGTCGGGAACGTAAAAAGCGTCGTCATGCTCGCCATGACCGGCCAAGCGCAGCAGTTGGGCCACGATCAATTGGGGCCCGCCTCCTTCGCGGGCTCGCCGCACCGCCTCGCGGATCACGGTGGAACAGGCGAGCAAGTCCGTGCCATCGACCGACCAGCCGCCAAAACCATACCCGCGGGCGCGTTCAACCAGATCACCGCAGGCAAATTGGCGGGAATTGGGCGTCGAATAGGCGAACTGATTGTTGGCCACAAGCACCACCAGCGGCAAGCGTTCGACAGCGGTGAGGTTGAGCGCCTCATGAAATGCCCCGGTGGAGGTGGCACCGTCACCGATGCTCGTGGCACCGACGACTCCCTCAAGTTGGCCCTTGAGCCGCTTGGCGAAAAGCATGCCGGTCACCACCGCAAGCTGCGCGCCAAGGTGGGAAATCATCGCCGGAAACCCCTCCAGCGGACGCCCGCGGTGGACGTTGCCATCGCGACCGCGCATCGGGCCCAGCACGGAGCCCAGATAAGTGCGGGTGCAGTCCAGCAACGACTCGCCGAACGCCGAGCGCCCGGCCTGATCGCGGATCAGCGGGCAATACACATCCGTGCCGCGGATCAACGCGCTGCCCAGCACGGCGCTGACCGCCTCCTGGCCGCGCCCGAGATACACGCCGCCGACGATTTTGCCGGCCTTATATAGGCTGGAGAGCTTGTTTTCCAAGATCCGCGCCAACAACATCGCCCGTAACGCAGACCGGAGAAAATCCCGATCGATCACGAATTTTTCGGAAGATGTGGGCAGGTCCAAGGTCGGCACGGGCGGAGCATAAAACGATGCGGGCCGCGCCTGCAACCGCATTCCGCCCCTCTCACGATTTCCTGCGGTTCCAAGCCACCAATTCTTGGTAAGTCACGCCCTTGCCGCCAAACAGATCCAACGCGCTGCCGACCGTGACGTCCACCCGCCCCTGCCCGGCCTGCTCGACCAAGCGGACGTCCGCCAGACTGGCGGCGCCGCCGGCGTAGGTGACCGGCAGTTTTCCCCAGGTGCCGAGGAGGGCGACCAGATCGGCATCGATGCCACGGCACAGGCCTTCCACATCGGCGGCGTGGATCAGGAATTCCGCGCAACTGGGGGCGAATTGGTCGAGCGTGGCGTGATTGACGGGCACTTGCGTGAGGGTCTGCCAGCGGTTCATGGCCACGGTCCAGCCCGTACCAGTGCGGCGGCAGGAAAGGTCGATCACGAGGCGCTCGCGGCCCACCGCCGTGACCAATGCGGCGAGCGCTTCGGGCAGCAGGCGGCCCTGCGCGTCAAACAACGCCGAGGTGACAATCACATGGGAGGCGCCGGCATCCAGCCAGGCGGCGGCGTTGCTAGCATCGATTCCGCCGCCGAGTTGCAAGCCGCCCGGCCATCCGGCGAGCGCCTCGCGGGCGGCATCATCATTGCCGGGACCGAGCTTGACGACGTGGCCGCCTGTTAGGCCGTCGGCGCGGAAGGTTTCCGCAAACCAGCGGGCCGGGCGGTCCGCGATGAAATTTTCCACCGGGCCCGGACCCTCGTCACGCAAACTGCCGCCGACGATTTGTTTCACCCGTCCTTGGTGGAGATCAATGCACGGGCGGAATTTTGTCATGCCGGAAGTTCTTCTCTTCGTTTCGAGTTCGGCGCTTCAAATTTAGTGCTTAAACCATACTGAAGCAGGTGATCCACATGCTTGGCGAGCATGTGGTTTAGTATGGGTTGGCTTGGGGTTGCATCAGGATTAGATCGGGAATGGCTTGGGTTAGTCATTGGAAATGAGACAGTTATAGAATTGGAGGTGAGGTGTTTCGGGTAGCAAAGCCGTGATTGATAAAAAATGAGAAATTCCCTCAAATGAGGGAAAAACCTTAAATTTCGCGCAATTTCTGGCTAGTTTGCTACCCGTTTTTGCTACCCGATGCAATTTTGCTTGATTTGCTACCCGGTGAGTGTTACCCGTCGGCTATGTCGGCACGCACTCTAGGAAAGTGGGCTCAAACGGTCAAGGGCCTGTATGAAAAACGTGGATGGTTTTATTTTCAACCGCCCACGCCGAAGGATGCGCCGCCGGGGACGCCCCGGCCCAAGGCGCTGGCGCTCAGGACGCAATCGTTTGCGGAGGCGGTGGCCAAGATTGAAGATGGGCATCACGATATCGTCGAAAGGCGTTCCGCGAGGGCCGGAACGATGGAGGAATTGCTGCCCGCATATCACCGGGACAAGGCCGGGGACACGAAGAACACGCGGCTTTGCCGAGAGCATTTTCTCAAGGGGTTCATGGACATGACTGGCAACCCCCGCGTGGACCAAATTGACCGGCCCATGATCGAGGCATGGCGCAAGCGGTTGCTGGAAAAGGGCAAGCGCGGGATGCCGCTGAGTCCTGCCACCCTGGAAACCTACTCCATCGCCCTGCGGGCGTTTCTGAATTGGGCGGTGAAACAGGGCCACACGCAATCCAATCCGCTCACGGGGATGAAGATTCGCGTCGGTGTCACCCGCGTCCAGGATTTTTTGACGGAGGATGAGCGGGAACGACTGCTGGCCGTGAAAGCCAGCGAACACATACACCTGATCCTGCACCTTGGGTTCTTCGCCGGCCTGCGCGACGGGGAAATGCTCGCGATCAATCCGAAATGGATCTGGATTTCCGAGGATCAAACGCGGGGCTCGATCACGGTGAAGAACACGCCGATCGTGTTCAGGGACGGCAAGGCCGGGATGTGGTATCCTTCTGGATCAGTGAGATCACAAGTCCGGATCGCCGTTCCCAGTGGAGATAATTTGGGTCTCCCTCTATGCTCTTCCTGTAAGCGGCTATGGCTTCATCATATTTGCCCAAATGGCTAAGGGAAGAGCCAAGTCCCTCCCAAGCCAAGTCCCTGACTCTCTCTGGCATGACCTCTGTAGCCTTGCGGTAGGCAATCACAGCCTCATGATGTCTGGATGCGTTAGATAGACATTTCCCAAGACTGTCCCATGCATAGGGATGTTCGGGTTTGATTTCTATGCATTTCTTGGCAGCAGCTATGGCTTCTTCCAATTTACCTTCGTTATCCAGAATCAAGCAAAGTTCATACCACGGTTCGGCAACATTGGGTCTGATTTCTACGGACTTTCGGCATGCAGATTCTGCATCAGCTAGGTTACCTCTCTTTCCCAGGGCCTTACCAAGTGAATACCACGCACCCGCATTCTTTGGCTTGATTTCAATCGACTTTCGATATGTCGTGATAGCCTCATCAAAATCGGAATCTTGATTCACTACTTCAAACACTCTGAGCATCATTGCGTCGCCAAGCTCACACCATGTATCTGCATTACCTGGATTGATCTCTATAGCTTTGTTGTATGCCTTGATTGCCTCTTCACGCCTGCCGTAATGCGACAACGTCAAACCCAAGCGGCACCAATTGTCCGAGTCTTCCGGGTCGACCCCTAGAGACTTTTTGTAAGCCACAATAGCTTGGTCCCAGGAATGCATGGCCTCAATCAATTCGCCTTTGTCGTGTTGCGCCATCCCAAGCTCATGCCACACGTCGCCATATTCCTGTGTGATTTCGATGGTCTTGCGGCAGATCGCAATGGCTTCGTCAAATAATGAGATCTCACGAAGAGATTTCGAAACAAGCGATTGTGCAATGGGGTTGTCAGGCAGGTGATTTGCAATGCTTCTTGCAGATTCTAATTTTGCATTCGGATCGTCTTTCTCTTGTGCCGCATTATAGAATGCATAATCCGGAGATGCGAAGACCGCTTCGTAAATTAGTTTTTGGTGAAAGTTGTTGAATGGGAGAGTCTTGGAAAATGGAATCATGCCAGCAATTCTTGCTGAAGGTATGGCGAAATTGAGATTTTGAACACCTCCTCTTGAGGCGAGCGTGGCAATGCCGATAACTTCGCCATTCATGGCTAGCACGGGTGAGCCACTGGAACCGGGCGAGATGGGTGCGGTTATTTGGATGAAGGCGCGCAGGAGGGGTTCATCGCCATCATCTGTGCGGATTGCGGAAATAACTCCATTTGAAAGGGACCCCTCCAGTCCCAGAGGACTTCCAACAACAGCGATGGATTCTCCGACTATCGCCGAATTCGCCGAGTCTTTTCGGAGTGGCAGGAAGGGAAGCGAATGGGCCTTCAGTTGGAGGATCACGACATCAAGTTTCACGTCGTAGGCAACGATTCCTCCAACATCGTATCGCCCGCCATTCTCTGCCTTGGCGGTCACAGTGTGAGCTTTCTCGATGACATGACGGTTTGTCACTAGCCAACCGTTGTCGGTAATTAGAAAGCCAGTGCCTGTTGAGACAATTGCAGAATTCTTGTCGCGGATTTCCAGCAGAAAGACCGAGGGACGCACTCTTGCAGCCAATTCGGGCAGGGTGAGAAGAGCCGGAGGGGCGGCGGAATGTTTGGCGGGTACAGCTTTCTTTCGGCTATCGCACGCGCACACGAAAACCAAGGATGCTGCAAGTAAGCAATGAAGTGTCGTTTTCACAAGTTGAGGAGTATTAAGACTTCCAAACGCATATTAGACCAATCGAGCACAAAGCCGAGGCGTGACGAAAGAACGACTCTTGGGCATTACGGGGGAAATTATTGACTGGAATCGCCATGGTGTCGAGTATTTTGAGTCACAGGGCAACGGAAAGTGACGGAGTGTTCGGCGGGATCAATTGTGTGGGTCCGCATGGCGACGGCAATGATGGACTTCGGATTGGATAGAAAGCGCAGAGCGTTTTTGGCTTAATTGGCGGTGGTTTGTTTTTGCGTTGTGGACGTGTGTGAAGGTCAGACCTTGCATCCGGCCCGCCGTGATTTTGAAGCCACACGGGGCAGGCATTGGAGGTCGCCACCCTGCGGCGGGCCGGATTGGAAAGGCTGAAGGCTCAAATGATTAGGCGACGAAGCGGTGCTTGATCCAGTAGGGGAAACGGGTGTCGGGAGAACGGGTTTGAATCGGATAGAGGGAATCCGCCTTCTTCATCACGACGCCCTCGAAGACGGTCTCGCCCAGGTCGGTGTTGACGAGGGCGAAGAACTCGCAGGCGGCGCGGAGCGTGTAATCGGCGGGAATTTCATCGGTGACGACGAGGCGCTGAGGGAAGCCGTGATCCTTGGCAGGCATGTGGTCCCAGGGCAGGACGGGCACGCCGGAGGCGGCGAGGAGTTGCTTGCGTGCGGTCCACGGGAGATCGGGGGTGACGATGTCGAGGATGACGAGGGTGTTGCGGATGGAGCCGCGGCGTTGCAGGGCCTCGCAATCCAACCAGGTTCCCGGCGGGAATGCCTGGGCTGCGGCTGCAAGGGCTTCGGTGAAGTCCGAGGCGATGGTGAGGGGCTCACCGTGCCGGTTCCAGACAGGGGCGGTGTCGCCCGTTAGATGGACAAGGGCTCGCCAGCCGTTGAACTTGGGCTGGGTGATCCAATGCCCGGGCTTGGGTCGGGCAAGGCGGGGCGGTCCGCCGTTGACGGGACGAGCGGGATAGGTGAGAAACGGGGTGTTCATGGAGGTGCTTGAGAACGGCGAGGTATTCCTCGTATTCGGCGGGGGTGGATGGGAACATGGCGGTTAGGTGGAAGAGGGAAGAGCCTCCCGCAGGATGCGGGAGGCGGCACGCTGGAAGCGTGCGCTACCCCTTGACCCGGACGACGGCGACGGGAGGGATGAGGCGGTCGAGTTCGAGGTTCACTTCCGGCAGCCAGGCGTGGCGGGCGGCGTGGTATTCCTTAGTGGGCTTGATCTTGGCGGCGGCGGTTAGGGCGGCGGGACAACCGTGGCGGGTGAGGACCTCGCTGATTTCCGCGATGATGGCGGGTGCCTTTTCGGCGGGGATCGAGTCGCCGTCGATCTTCAGCTCGAAACTCTGATAGAAGAAGCGGCCGGCATTGTCGCCGATGAGGGCGGTGACGGCGGCGGGATCGGCGGAGCCGGTATAGCGGTTCTGGAAGGTGACGAGGATTTCGGATTTCGTGCCGCGAGCCACGACGGAGGAGGCTGGCTCCTTGAGGCCGCGGTTGGCGGCGTAAAAGGCGAGGCGGCCGAGGGTGGTCAGCTCGGCCTTGCTGATGGAGATGCTGGAATCCAGGGCCTTCCATTCGTCGATGTCGCTGGCGAATTGATCGGCGATGGCGGCGACGGAGCCGTCGGGATCAGGGATGGCCGGATAGGTCTTGGCGGAGGACTTGGTGGCGGCGGGCTTGGCAAGGGTTCCAAGGATGTCGAGCATCTGGATGCCAGGTGCGGCGGGGGCTGGTGTGGGCGCTTGG
>Ga0073936_10002861_pt1 | contig 25347 bp, 16 predicted proteins | sample AliMusrvi5mmetaG_FD_87041 | JGI IMG/M metagenome (GOLD analysis project Ga0073936, IMG submission 87041) | Freshwater lake bacterial and archeal communities from Alinen Mustajarvi, Finland, to study Microbial Dark Matter (Phase II) - Alinen... | ecosystem: Environmental > Aquatic > Freshwater >... | reverse complement strand
TGTAGCTGTTGCATAGGAAGTCGAACTTATCAAATAGTCGGTGTACAGGTCTGTAAAGTTTTCCACAATATTGTAATTTATCCCGCTAATTTAACTCATTTATTGCGTAAGGTGAGTTATTAAATCAAAAAAGAGGATTTCAAACGGTAAACCGATGAAATCCTCTTCTATAATTAATTAAGACACTGACAGGTTTTTCAAATGGGGTCAGGTCAAAGGACATTTCCTCTTTTCTTTTTCCTTTTTCCTATGGAACAATGACACTTTCCTGATTCTATCTGACGAATGATCTGGCTTTTTCAAGTGTTGCTATAAGTCCTGAGAGGTCTTTACAACCGTCAGCACAAAAGATCACAATACTATACCAAAATGATACTATAATGACTTTTAATTATAACTATTGGTCATTATACTAATTAATTGTATCTTTGAAATAAAAAAATGTTTCCCAGAACTTTAGAAAATACAATTAAAGGGAAAATCAACAGCGGCAAAGCTATTATAGTAGTTGGCGCCAGACAAGTAGGCAAAACAACCCTTTTGAATACTATACTAAAAGGTACCGACTACCTTTTCTTAGATGCAGACGACCCATCTACCCGAAGTTTACTATCCAACCCCAATACTGAACAGATTAGAACCATTGTCGCCGGAAATAAATTCATATTTCTCGATGAGGCGCAAAGAATACCAGGAATTGGTCTGACCTTAAAAATAATCACCGACCAGTTTAAGGATGTTCAACTTTTCGTAAGCGGTTCTTCATCATTTGATTTGGGTAATGCCTTAAATGAACCATTAACTGGCCGAAAATGGGAATATGAATTATTCCCGATTTCCTGGGAAGAATATGAAAACGAAATTGGTTATATCAAATCAGAGCAACAACTTGAAAACAGATTGCTCTATGGTTTTTATCCGGATGTTATTAACAACCAGGGACAAGAAAGAGAAATACTCAAAAACCTTGTCAACAGTTACTTGTATCGGGATATTTTAGCGTTTTCAGATATTAGAAGGCCTGAAGTGCTTGAAAAGTTGCTCCTTGCACTTGCTTTTCAGATAGGGAGTGAAGTTAATTACAATGAATTAGCGCAAACTATTGGAATAAATAAAGCTACTGTTCAAAAGTATATTGAAATTTTAGAACGAGGGTATATTGTTTTCAGGTTGAATAGTTTTAGCCGGAATCTCAGGAATGAAATTAAGCAAAACCGAAAAATATATTTCTATGATAATGGAATTAGGAATATGATTATTGGGAATTTTAACCAATTAGATTTAAGACCTGACAAGGGAGCATTGTGGGAAAATTTTCTTGTTACAGAAAGACGAAAACAAAACCTGTATAAGGACACATTTTCGAAAATGTATTTCTGGAGAACAAAACAACAGCAGGAAATTGATTTTGTAGAAGAAATGAATGGCAATATTCGGGGATACGAGTTTAAATGGAATACTAAAAAATCAAAAATACCTTTGACGTTCATCGAAGCCTATCATGCTGAAGGATTTACAATTGACAGAAGTAATTTTAGGGAATTTGTAAAAATATAGGCCATGCGATTAAAAAAAGCCTCCTTCAATCATCTGATAAAGGAGGCTTTCTGTATTTGGCTTTGTACTTTTGCTTTGTTTTTACTTTATAAACGACTTTGCTTTCTCAACCGCTGCTGCAAGTCCAGAAATGTCTTTACCTCCGGCAGTAGCATAGAAGGCCTGGCCTCCGCCCCCACCCTGCATTTCCTTGGCTGATTCACGGACAATGGCGCCTGCGTTCAGTCCCTTTTCGGCAACCAGGTTTTCGGCAATCATGACCGAAATCGAAGGTTTACCGCCAATAACAGAACCCAAAGCGAGGAACAGATTATCAATCTCGCCTTTCAACTGGAAAGCCAGATCTTTCACCGCCTGGGCTGAATCCAACTGAATCACTTCAGCAATGACATTCACTCCGTTGATGTGCTGTACCATATTCTTCAACTCCTGTTTGATGCCTGAAGCGGCTTTCCGTTCCAGTTCTTCCATTAGCTTTTGCAGCTTGTTGTTTTGCGCCAATACATCCTCTACCGACTTTTTCAGGTTCTGGGTATTATTGAACATTATCTTCACTTCAGCCAGTTCATCCAGATGCTTTTTAACGAACACTTCGGCATGATCGGCAGTAATGGCCTCGATGCGGCGGACTCCTGCAGAAATGGCGCTTTCGGAAGTTATAATGAATGAACCGATCTGTCCCGTGGCAGGAACATGTGTTCCTCCGCAGAGTTCGACAGATTCACCGAATTTGATTACACGTACCCGGTCGCCGTATTTTTCGCCAAACAAGGCAATGGCACCCATGGTTTTGGCCTCATCGAAAGGTACCGAACGGTTTTCTTCTTTCACCAGATTCTCGCGGATCAGTTCGTTCACCCTTGCCTGAACACGGTCCAGCTCTTCGCGCGAAACCTTCTGGAAATGGCCAAAGTCGAAACGCAGGTATTCATTGTTTACCAGTGAGCCCTTTTGTTCGATATGAGTACCCAGAACCTCACGTAAGGCATGATCCAGCAGATGAGTTGCCGTATGGTTGTTCATAGTCATCTTCCGTTTCTGATGATCCACAACCGCCTTAAAAAGCGCCGCAGGATTCTCGGGAAGCTTCTGTGCAATATGTATGGTGAGGTTGTTTTCCTTAAGGGTATCCAGAATTTGGGTTTTCTTTCCACTGGTCTCAACGTAACCGCTATCGCCGGCCTGACCACCTGATTCGCCATAGAATGGAGTCTGATCGAAAACCAGATGATAGAATTCCTTATTCTTCTGCGTAACCTTCCTGTATTTTGAAATATGGACATAGGCTTCCAGCTGATCGTAGCCTACAAAGACGACCTGTTCGATTTTCTTCAGCTCTACCCAGTCATCAGTTTCCTGAACTGCCGCATTACGCGAGCGCTCCTTCTGCTTTTCCATGGCTGCAAGGAATCCGGGTTCATCAACTGACAGGCCTTTTTCACGGAGGATCAGGCTGGTTAGGTCAAACGGGAATCCGAAGGTATCATACAAGGTAAAGGCATTGTCACCGCTGATTTCAGTCTTGCCTGCAGCAATAGCTTTGGCAACGAGATCGTCAAGCAGACGAATCCCAGTTTCAAGCGTCCGAAGGAATGATTCTTCTTCTTCCCTGATAACATTTTCGATTAGTCCCTGCTGGGAAATCAATTCGGGGAAGGCATCTCCCATATTATTTTTCAGAACTTCAACCAGCCTCCAGATAAAAGGTTCTTTGAAGTCGAGGAAGGTATATCCGTAACGGACTGCACGACGCAAAATTCTTCGGATAACATATCCGGCTTTATTGTTTGAAGGTAATTGACCATCGGCAATTGAGAAGGATATGGCACGCAAATGGTCGGCAATAACGCGCATGGCGATGTCGGCCTTTTGGTTTTCACCGTATTTTAAATTGCTGAGTTCTGCAATCTTCTGAATTGTATTCTGGAAGACATCGGTATCGTAGTTCGATTTCTTGCCCTGAAGCACCATGCACAGGCGTTCGAAGCCCATACCGGTATCGACATGTTTATCGGGCAATTCCTCTAGTTTACCATCGGCTTTACGGTTATACTGGATAAAAACCAGGTTCCAGATTTCAATCACCAGCGGGTTATCCTTATTTACGAGATCTTGTCCGGGGATCTTTGCCCGGTCGGAGTCATCACGAAGATCGACATGTATTTCGGAACAAGGACCGCAAGGACCTGTATCACCCATTTCCCAGAAATTATCTTTCTTGCTGCCGTTGATGATCTGGCTGGCAGGAAGAAATTTGCGCCAAAGCTCGAAGGCTTCGGTGTCACGTTCCAGTTTATCGTCAGTGCTTCCTTCAAATACGGAAGCGTACATGCGATCGGCAGGTATTTTCAGCACATCGTGCAGCAGTTCCCAGGCCCAGTTGATGGCTTCTTCCTTGAAATAATCACCGAACGACCAGTTGCCCAGCATTTCGAACATGGTATGGTGGTAGGTATCATGACCAACTTCTTCCAGGTCGTTGTGCTTTCCCGAAACCCTCAGGCACTTCTGTGTATCGGCAACTCGCTTGCTTATGGCAGGCTGGTTACCCAGGAAAATATCCTTAAACTGGTTCATCCCTGCGTTGGTAAACATCAGCGTGGGATCGTTCTTCACTACCATTGGAGCCGAGCTCACAATCTGATGACCCTTACCTTCAAAAAAATCGATAAACGCTTTTCTGATCTCCTTCGAATTCATATTCAATCCTATCTTTTTCTGTTAATTACTATATCATTTAATGCCTGGGAGATTATTATCCCGGCATAATTACGGTTAAAAAATCACTGTCTCAGGACGAAATAATTGCTTTGAAAATAGTTGTAAAAGCAATCCTGATGGTGATTAAAAAATGTTAAAAAACGCCAACATGCTGAAACTTACTATTTATTAGCGCTTAAAACACTAGCTTTGCTGACAGTATATTAACCGGAATTTTCGAAATCTTGCAAAGTTAGATTAAATCCTTAATTTTGTTACAAGTCGAAAAATAAATTCCATTAGTCGCGATTTATGGCGAAAGTCAAGTACAGGTTTAATGCTCACACACTTAGCTACGATAAAATCGTAATTAGCTTTAAGACCAGGTTTAAGCGTTTTATAGCCTTATTTTCAACGACATTGGTATCTTCGGTATTGATAGCGGTAGGGATATTACAATTCTACGAATCGCCCCGTATGCGTGCTCTTCACAAGGAAAATGAACGACTGCTCACTCAATACGGCCTGATGTATAAAGATCTTTCGACCATTGAGAAAGTACTCGACGAGATTGAACAACGCGACAACAACCTCTACCGGGTTATTTTCGAATCCGATCCGATTCCCTCGACCATACGAAGAGCGGGTTTCGGGGGGGTGAACCGGTATTCAAAACTCGAATCGTTTGACAATTCAGAACTGGTGATCAAGACAGCTGAAAAGCTGGATATTCTATCCAAACAGGCATATATCCAGGCCAAATCCTATGATGAGGTATTGGCCATGGCCCAAAACAAAGAAATCCTTCGATCGTGTATGCCTGCTATTATGCCCATCTCCAACAAGTCGCTGAAGGAAACCGCTTCCGGTTGGGGATTCCGAATTCACCCGATCTATAAAATCAAGCAGTTTCATTATGGGATGGATTTTACAGCGAACATTGGAACCAAGATTTATGCCACCGGCGATGGAGTTGTGAAGGATGTTCAATCAATCGGAGGTGGATTTGGACGTTGGGTTATGATCGACCACGGGTTTGGATATGAAACCCTTTATGGCCATATGAACGGATTTAATGTTAAAGTGGGCGATCATGTCAAACGAGGCCAGGTAATCGGTTATGTGGGGAATTCAGGAACATCTACAGGGCCTCACGTCCATTATGAGGTGCATAAAAACGGGACTCCCGTCAACCCGCAGTATTACTATTTCAAAGATCTGAATGCCCAGGAATACGAGAAGATGGTAAATATTTCATCCAATATAGGTCAATCCTTTGATTAAAAACTACAACCGTGCCATACAAAAAACCTAAAATAGAAAAAGTCTTTTATTCGATCGGCGAAGTGGCGGAAATGTTTGGAGTGAATACTTCGAACATACGATTCTGGGAAAAAGAGTTTGACATTCTCAAACCACACAAGAATGCCAAGGGTAACCGAATGTTTACACCGGAGGACCTTGAGAACCTGAAAATCATCTACCATCTGCTGAAAGAACGGGGAATGACCATTCGTGGCGCCCAGATGAAACTGAAAGGAAACAAGGATGACGTGATCCAGAATTACGAGGTGGTGAAAAGGCTTCAGGAAATCAGGCAAATGCTTGTGGATATCAAAGAGGAACTGTAAAATCAGGAAAGAGGGAGAAGGGAGACCAGAGAAAAAAAGAAATAAGAAATAAGAAATTGAGAATGAGTCATCAAGATCTGAAGGCACTTTCCGGTCACCGGTCTTCAGTCTCCTTTTTCCTCCATCCACTTTCCTGTTCTTTAAGAGAAACAACTTAATTTGGAGATTACCATGCAAGTCAGACAAATCACGCAATACCTGGAATCGATAGCTCCTTTGGCTTTTCAGGAATCGTACGATAATGCAGGACTGATTATCGGTGGTCCCGAGGATGAAGTATCAGGCATACTGATCTCCCTGGACATTACCGAACAGATAGTGGATGAAGCCATCAGCAAACACCTGAACCTGATTGTTTCGCATCACCCCATCATCTTTAGCGGGCTTAAGAAGCTGAACGGGAAGAACTATATCGAACGCAGTGTAGCAAAGGCCATTAAAAACGATATCGCCATTTATGCAGCGCATACCAATCTGGACAGTGTATTTGGAGGGGTGAACAGCAAGATCTGCGAAAAACTTAATTTACTGAATTGCCGCATACTGTCACCAGGTATAGACCTGTTGAAAAAGCTGGTCACCTTCGTTCCTCTTGCACAAGCGGACCAGGTGAGAAAGGCTTTGTTTGATGCTGGCGCAGGCTCTATTGGCAATTACGATTCGTGCAGCTTCAAAGCCAATGGGACGGGTACTTTCAGGGGAAACGATCAGTCAAATCCGTTTGTCGGAAAAAAGAATCAACTGCATCTGGAAGAGGAAACACGCCTTGAAACTATCTTTCCCAAACACATTCAGGCCAGAGTTATTCAGGCACTTCTGAATGCTCATCCCTATGAAGAGGTTGCCTACGATATCTATCCGCTGGATAATGAATATGCCCAGGCAGGCATCGGAATGATCGGGGAACTTGCAGAACCAATGGAAGAATTAATATTTCTCACACAACTGAAAGCTGTTTTTAATTGCAATGTCATCAAACACACTCAACTTTTAGGCAAATCCATCAGCAGGGTGGCCGTTTGCGGAGGTTCTGGAAGCAGTTACCTGAAGCTGGCCATAGCTCAGAAAGCTGATATATTCATTTCGGGAGATTTCAAATATCACCAGTTTTTTGATGCAGAACAGCAAATCATTATTGCAGATATAGGGCATTATGAGAGCGAACAATTCACTAAAGAAGTTTTTTATGAATTACTTACAAAAAATTTCCCTAAATTTGCAATCCATTTATCGGAATTCAGTACGAATCCGGTTAGTTATCTCATTTGATTTAAGTTAAACAATTATATAGTATGAACACACAGTACGTTAGAGACGAAAATAAAAGTGTCCCAATCAGTTTGAAGCTCAAAGCGCTTTATGAACTGCAAAATGTTGTTTCTGAAATTGATAAATTCAAAACACTACGTGGAGAATTACCATTGGAAGTGCAGGATTTGGAAGACGAGATAACAGGGTTGAAAACCCGTGTCACCAATTTCGAGGACGATATCAAAGACATGGAAACGGCTATCCACAATAAAAAGATTGCTATCAAGGAATCAGAAGCCCTGATTACAAAATACACCGATCAACAGAACAATGTTCGCAACAACCGTGAATTTGATTCATTGAGTAAGGAAATTGAGTTCCAGAAACTCGAAATGGAATTGTCGGAAAAGCGCATTCGTGAGTTCACTGCTGATCTTGCAAGCAAAAAAGAAGGCATTACCGTTTCATCCAATTTGCTGAAAGAACGTCTGGAAGACCTGGACCGCAAACAACGCGAACTGGAAGAAATTACTGCCGAAACACAGATCGAGGAAGAACGTCTGAAATCGAAAGCAGAAAAGATTGAAAGCAACATTGAAGTCCGTTTAGTGACAGCCTTCAAACGTATTCGTAAGAATGCACGCAACGGTCTGGCGGTTGTAACAGTTCAGCGCGATGCCTGTGGTGGTTGCTTCAATAAGATTCCACCACAACGCCAGATGGATATTGCTTCACGTAAAAAAGTTATTGTTTGCGAGTACTGCGGTCGTATCCTGGTTGACAAGGATATCCTTGAATCCATTGAAACAGTTGATTAGTTAATTCAAAACACTTATATTCAAAACCTTTGGGAGAGATCCTAAAGGTTTTTTTATGCCACAAACTTTAAAATCATTTGTCCACATTGTATTTGCACAGTCCTCTGCACAACTTACCATCAGCAGTCACTCCTTCAACAACAACTTGTACTTCACCGGTCTGATCGCTATTGTAAAAGGAGACATTTGCCACGCCCGTGGAATCAGTTCTCACAATAGGGTTCCAGTAAAGGGTACTGCGAAAATCCTTTTTCTCAGAGTGTAAAGATTGATTATCGTACTGAGGCGAATAAAACTTACGGATAAGGGAATAACCTATCACACGGGCACTTATCATCCCAAGAGCATCTGTATGAGTATATTCTTGTGGACTTCCCCTTTTTGTATAGAAAAAGATTCCCGGTCCAAATCCCCCCTCGGGAATAGACGCCGTATAAAGAAATTCGACCTTGTCAAACCAGCTTGCAGGTCGTTCCCCAACTGTCCCAAATACATCTGGAACGCCATCAAGAAAAATCTGGGCCCCTTTTTCACTGAAGTTCCTATACATTGGTGAATTCATTTCCAGTGTTTCCAAAATATTACTGTAAACATCATCCAATTTTTTAACATCAATTACATAATCTGCCTCTGCATATGGTCTCGTATGTCCGTCATACTTTTTCGTTTTCCTGGATATAACATTAACATCTGCCAGCAATATTGTATCCTTTAAATGCCATTTTCTGTTTATAAGATCATTGCTGAGCATACTCATGTAGACTGTTGTACTTACCGTAGAATCTTTGCGATACTGATAGGTAACAGGCAAGTAATCAGCTTTTGGTGAAATTGAGGATTTGTTATCCAATTCGATGGAATTGGTTCTTCTTCCCTTTTTGTTAATCGATTGAAGTGAGACATAGACCGTATCGTTGAAAAAGAGATCAGAAAACAAGAACCGACCTAAGGAATCAGTTTTCTGCTCATGAACAGCAAGCTGACTCTTTACGAACATCATGGTCACCTTACAATCTGGAACCGGTTTATGCAATACAATCGATTTAACAGAACCGCCAACCTGAATGCTTGCTACAGGCGGATAATTGATTTCGGGAAATTTGTCATCCCGGATTTTTTCCCATTCAAAGTGCCTGTATCCATGGGTAAGCATCAGGTTGTCCAACGCCAATTGTGTCGAAAGGCTGTCATCCTTAAAGTAGAATGCAGGATCTTCTATCGTTCCTTTCAATTCAGAGTCCAGCAAAAACTGGGTAAGGATATTATTGGGATAATCTTCCATTTTCAATTGGCTATCAGGATTGAAAACAGTCATAGACAAATTGGACATGCATGGAGTCCCTGCTGCTGTTAGGGTTTTCACACCAAGTCGTATTCTTTCGCGGGTGAGATAGCTCGCTTTGTCGGGTTCAATTTGTACAGTAATAAAATCATGATGATTGACAAACACCAGTCGTTCACAGTGTGGAACCAGGTTTTTATCGAATAGGGTGAATTGGGATATCCCGGTATGCAATTTATCTTTCGAAAGTCTAAGTGCTGAAAACCCTTTTTCAGTTTTGATTTCACTGCGATAGAATACAACCCCGTTGGTTTGCCCGATCAGCAGATATTCAGAATTTGACTTATCCTTTGATGAAAGGGATTTGTCAATAACCTGAATACGGATCGAATCCTTATCGTTTGGATCGATCGACAGCGTTACCCCTTCTGCAACCGGAGCAGGAAGATCAACTTTCATTTTAAGTTTACCGGCAACAGTTACTTCAGCAGAATATTTTCGGCCCTCCACGGGCTGAATCATGAAGTTTCCCATTCCTTTGAATTGACTCTTCAGTTCGGCGACTTTGTTACCCTGATCGTCAATAATGAGGCCTTCTGCGTCCAATCCCTTTCCGTTTTGATCGGTTGCTTTGAATGCCATCCTGGTCTTGTGGCCAGTCACGAAAGTGCCGCCTTCAGGAAAAAACTGAAGATCCACATCCCTTTCCTTCAAAGCTTCGGTATTTGTTTTCGTGGCCTTATCTCTAATATTCCATATCATGATAGTCTGCCGAAAAAACCAGCAGTCATCAAAATTCCTCATCCAATTGGTATAGGCTCTGATTTGATATACCCCACTGGGAAGGGTATCAGACAGATGGAAATCTCCATAGGCCAGTCCATGTTGTGCCCAGTAGAGTTTTTTCTGCACAATGGTGCCGGTAGAATTGAGAAGCTCAACCGAGAGGTTGCAATCGGTAATTGGGGAATTGATAAGATATGCTTTGAACCACAGGTCTTCGTTGACCCAATAGGAGGACCTATCGAGATGAAGATAGACTTTCTCCTGAGGAAACCTGAGATTATAAAGATTGGCCTTTGCCAGCAACTGTTGTTCATTAATGTCAGGAACCGGATAAAAGGCCTGACTCATGAAAATCATCAGAACTATAAATAACAATCCAAACTGAGCAAGTGCTTTTTTCATTGGTTCATGTCTTATCCTCTGATAAAGGTTTTCCCTCAGCAAAATGCATCTTCACAAACCCCTACTTTACATACTTCGAATGTAGTGAATAATTCTAAGATAAACAATAATTATCGTTAGGGGTTATTAATTTTCCTAACCGTTGGCTGAAGCCGAACCACAAAGGATATGGACTCATTTATTTAACAATGGAGTTCTTCTTAAACCGTTGGCTGAAGCCGAACGGCAAAGGATAATCGTTCATTTAACAAATATATTGATCGCTTTATAGCCTTACCTGAAACCTTGAACTTGTTTCTACCAGCTTCCGCCAGCGCCTCCGCCACCGAAACTTCCTCCACCGAACCCTCCGAAGCCGCCACCGCCGCCACCTCCAAAGCCTCCTCCTCCACCGGAGAATCCTCCAAAGGAACCGCCGCCACGGTTGCTTCCTAACAATCCCAATGCTAACCAGAATGGTAAACTTCCGCCACTGTTATAATGTCCACCTCGTCCGCCTCTGAAGAGCGATACCAGAACAATGATTACAAGAATTACAAGAAAAAAACCGCCACCACCGTTATCTGATTTCTTTCCGCTGATTTTCTTTTGATATGCTGCTGCAGTATACTCTCCGGCAGCAAGGCTCATGATAACCTTTACTCCGGCATGCAAACCACCGTAAATATCATTATCTCTGAAACGTGGAAGCATCTCGTGATCAACGATATTGCGGTTGGCCACAGCATCGGGAATAACCCCTTCAAGTCCATAACCTACAGCTACAAATATGGCACCCTTTTCATTTCCCGTTTTAGGTTTAAAAACGATAACAATCCCGTTATTTTTCCCCTTTTGTCCTACACCCCATTTCTCACCAATTTTAAAGGACAGATCAGAAATCTCCATTCCGTTCAGCGTAGGAAGAGTGACAATACAAATCTGTGTTGAAGTCTGATCATTAAACTGAACGAGTTCATTCTCCATTTCCTGCTTTTGTTGCTCAGAAAGCACATTGGCCATATCATTGACGAGGCGTGGCGGATTGGGTCGTTCAGGAATGTCCTGTGAAAAAACCGAAAAAGAAAAAAGGAAAAGAAAAAAGGAAATTATGAATGCTTTCATTTTACAAGTTTTTTTCGAAGGATATTTCATCCGACAATTCGTTTACATCATCACTCTGATAAGGGAAATTGGCTTTAAGCTGTTCGCCGGCCATCAGGATACCTTTTGATATTCCATCAGCAAATTTCCCTTCCTTAAAATATCCAAGCATGGTTTCCTTGATTTCATCCCAGAAATCCTCATGCACGAGCTTATTGATTCCACCATCTCCAAGGATGGCAAATTTACGGTCGTATGCAGCCAAATAAAATAAAACGCCATTGCGCTGGGCCGTTTCATACATTTTAAGCTTATCAAATACATAGGCAGCACGGTCAAGTACATCCAGTTTGCAGCGGCCTTCCACATGCAGCCGGATTTCGCCTGAAGTATTCAGTTCTGCCTGACCGATTGCATCGGTGATTTGCTTCTTTTCTTCTTTACTGAAAAAGTTTTCGACTGACATGTCATTACAGATTAAAGATGAATGAAATTGTTCCAGCTATGGCCTACTGACAGATCACTGCCGGAAGACAGCAGAATGTATTTTAGAATTTAACCTGGGGTGCTTTTTCAGCTCCTTTTTCGGCTTCAAAATAGGCTTTCTTCTCAAATCCGAACATACTGGCAAAGATATTCTTCGGGAAAGTACGGATAAAGGTATTGTAAGCCTGAGCAGTCAGATTGAATTTTTGACGCTCTACAGTAATCCGGTTTTCGGTACCTTCCAGTTGTGCCTGCAAATCGAGGAATCCCTGGTTGGCTTTCAGATCCGGATATTTTTCAACCACTACCATCAAACGGCTTAAAGCTGACGACAAACCTGATTGTGCATTCTGAAAAGTCTGTAATGATTGTGCATCAAGTTTTTCAGGATTAATATTTACAGCAGTAGCCTTTGCACGGGCCTCAATCACCTGAGTCAAAGTTGCTTTTTCAAAATCGGCATATCCTTTTACAGTATTCACCAGGTTTGGGATCAGATCAGAACGACGCTGATAGACATTTTCCACCTGTGACCAGGCAGCAGTTACACCTTCCTGCATGACTACCATGTTGTTATAAGAACCTTTTATCGACGAATACGCCATTACAAGCACAACGGCAATGACTGCCAGAACTATCCAAAATTTTTTCATTTTATTCTCTTTTAAAATTCAGTACTAAATTAAACAATTTTAAACGATCAATTCTAAATATAATCTCGACAAATGTTGCAAAACTGACGTAAACATACGGTATTATTTCGGGGAATGTCGCAAATTTGCCGTTATACCCACTACTTCAAAAGGTGAACCACAATTTTACGACTATGAATCATACCGCATTTAAGTCCGCTATCCGGGAAGGGATTCCATCCCACCTTCCCGAACAAAAGTCATATGATGAGGATATAAACCATGCCCCAAGGCGAAAAGACATACTCAGCAAGGCAGAAAAGAAGCTGGCCCTTCAAAATGCTCTCCGTTATTTTAGTCCTGAACATCATGCCATATTGTCACGCGAGTTCCTGGATGAACTGCTGCACTATGGCCGTATCTACATGTACCGTTTCCGGCCTGTCTATGAAATGAAAGCACGACCAATCAGCGATTATCCCTGCAAATCATTACAGGCAGCATCTATTATGATGATGATTCAGAATAACCTGGATCGTACAGTAGCCCAACATCCGCACGAATTAATTACTTACGGAGGGAATGGTTCGGTGTTTCAAAACTGGGCACAATACCTGCTTTGCATGAAATATTTGTCGGAAATGACTGATGAACAAACCCTGGTAATGTATTCGGGCCATCCGATGGGACTTTTCCCCTCGCACAAGGATGCTCCAAGAGTCGTGGTGACCAATGGAATGGTCATTCCTAACTATTCAGGCCGTGATGATTATGAACGGATGAACGCGTTGGGTGTATCACAATACGGACAGATGACAGCCGGTTCATTTATGTATATCGGACCACAGGGAATCGTACATGGTACAACCATTACTTTGTTAAATGCTGCCCGTATGCGTGGTGATGGTAAAATCGCAGGAAAGATATTTATTTCTTCAGGATTGGGGGGGATGTCGGGAGCACAGCCTAAAGCTGCCGTAATCGCCGGAATGGTAGCCGTCATTGCAGAAATCAATCCAAAGGTGGTGGAAGTGCGCCACTCGCAAGGTTGGGTGGATGAAGTCTTTGAGGATTTGGATCAGCTTATCGGACGAATGCTGGAAGCCAGCAGGAATAAAGAGGCTGTTTCGCTTGCCTACCAGGGAAATGTATTGGATCTGTGGGAAAAACTGGCCAAGGAAAATATTTCAGTCGATTTAGGCTCAGACCAGACTTCTTTGCACAACCCTTTTGCAGGAGGTTATTATCCTGCCGGATTAAGCCTGGAGGAATCAAATCAGTTGATGGCTGAAAATCCTTTAATCTTTCAGGAGAAAGTGCAGGAAAGCCTGAGACGACAGGTCACAGCCATTAATACGATTTCCCAAAAGGGAATGTATTTCTGGGATTACGGTAATGCATTTTTACTTGAAGCTCAACGTGCGGGTGCTAAAGTCAGCAATGACAACGGAAGTTTCTCCTATCCTTCCTATGTTCAGGACATCATGGGTCCATTGTTCTTTGATTACGGATTCGGTCCATTCCGCTGGGTATGCTGCTCCGGCGATTCTGAAGACTTACGGAAAACCGATGAGATTGCCTGTCAGGTATTGACTGACATCGCCAAGAGTGCACCAACAGAGATCATCAACCAATTGAATGACAATATTCATTGGATTTCGGAAGCCTGGAGAAACAAGCTGGTTGTAGGTTCACAGGCCCGCATTCTATATGCCGATTGCGAAGGCCGTATGAAGATTGCTGAAGCATTCAACAAAGCCATTCAGGATGGAATCATTAGTGCTCCAATAGTTCTTGGACGTGATCATCACGATGTTTCTGGGACCGATTCACCCTATCGCGAAACCTCGAACATTTATGACGGATCGGCATTTACTGCCGATATGGCCATTCAGAATGTTATCGGGGATTCATTTCGCGGGGCAACCTGGGTCTCCATTCATAACGGTGGAGGTGTGGGTTGGGGAGAAGTAATAAACGGGGGATTCGGGATGCTGCTGGATGGCAGTCAGGATGCAGACCGTCGTTTGAAACAAATGCTTCACTGGGATGTGAACAATGGCATTGCACGTCGAAGCTGGGCCAGAAATGAACCTGCCATGTTTGCAATTAAAAAGGCTATGCAGGACAATCCCGGATTGAAAGTCACCCTGCCGAATCTGACCAATGAAAAAATGATCGATGAATTGTTTGATTAAGGGATAAATACTTCATCATTAACACATGAACCAGTTCATGCTCTGGTCTGACGACTTGGCACAGTGATGAACTCATTGACATCGGACGCCTATACTTTATCCATACAGACATTCTTAACAAAAGCAAAATGCTTGCTTAAACCCAACCCTGAATTTATCCGGGGTTGGGTTTGTATTATATCCATGCTTTATATTTTAATCAATAATTGATTTCTATCCAGGGTCTGATGAAAAACCGGATGGATCGAAATAGTTAATACCATTGAAGCCGAAGTAAAGCCAGGAATTATAATCCGGGACCAAAACAAAGGATTATGGGTTGAAATGCTTTGAATTAACTTTCTGACGCTCTGACGTTTAAATTATTCTTTTTGACCTTGAGAACAGTTTCTTATTCCTATTTCCCGAAATTGACAGATCAGATTCAATCCTGTCCTGGTATGGATTCTAAAACCCATATTCTGTTCAAGGTTAGAGTGTTGATTGGTTCTCCCATATACCGGCCATCCAACAGGTCTTCAAATTATTAGAAGATTATTTATTAGTTATTAGAAACTTATTAGAAGGTTATTCGAATAAAATTGAACCATCTTCGAATAATCTTCTAATAACCTTCTAATAACCTTCTAATAAGTTAAAGGGCCAAAGGCACCTTTTAACCGACACAACAGCGCAGAAACGCATTTCACTTTTGGTAAGAAGCATTTGGCATAGCAGGCCCGCTTTTTATTTTACCGCCCTGAAATGAATGCTGCCGGGCAAACCGCCGGAGATCTTGCTGGGACCTTTAAGCTGCCCGAATTAGCTTCACTGTCTACCCTTATCTAACTGTTTATTTGAATTCCCAGACCAAAAGAATTATTCGGAAAGAGCAGGTTGAAGATTTGCGAATCGGATGGCGCTGTTCATTACCTTGGTATATCGGACGGGATGATGTTTCAGTTTATTGTTGACACGGCACGAAGCCGGTGCATGGATATTGCGGTTAAAATTCAGATTTCCCTGCAATTATTTTAAGTTTAATGCGGCTATTTTATTGTGAAACTTAATATTACGAGTTTTTCAGCAGACCCTATCTATCCTAAAATCCAGTAATTAGTATCAATAGAAGGTATTTAGCCGCCAAATAGATAAAAAGAAACACCTCTCGTTCACAGCCGGATCCTAATCCGGTTTAGAATTGCATTCCCTCTTGCATACACTTTAAAGGCTAACCTTCTCGCAATAAGACATTGAGTTTTTACATTATTGATTGTAAAGCTTCCTGAACCATTAAAGCAACTGAAGGATGGATCAGCAGAAAATTCTCGCTTATTACATTTAATCTATGCGATTTCCATGTGGAGATAAGTGAATGTTATGAAATATTATATTATTTTTATATACGAATCAAAATAAAGATGGCCTTTATGAAACACCTTGTTATTGGAGTATTTATGCTCTTTTCATTCGCTTGTTTTTCACAAAAAACAGATTCGGTTAAGTCAGAAGGCTGGAAAAAGATCTATCGGGCAAGTGCAACAAAAATAAGTGATCTAGTTCATACCAAACTGGAGGTGAGCTTCGATTATTCCAAATCATGGATGTATGGCAAGGAGTGGATCACTCTCCATCCACATTTTTATCCTACCGATTCATTAAACCTCGATGCCAAAGGAATGAAAATAAACGAAGTCTCCCTGATAAAGTCAGGCAGGCACTTCCCGCTTAAATATACCTATGATAGCCAAAACCTACGTATCAATCTGGACAAGACCTATCACGGAGGAGAGAATTATTCACTCTTCATTGATTACATCGCCCAACCGAATGAGGTAAAAGCCAAAGGAAATCCGGCCATTTCAGGAGCAAAAGGACTCTATTTTATCAATCCATTGGGGAAGGATAAAAATAAGCCTACGCAAATATGGACACAGGGAGAAACCGAATCGAGCTCCTGCTGGTTTCCCACTATAGATAAGCCGAATCAAAGAACTACAGATGAAATCAGCATGACAGTCCCTGATAAATACCAGACCCTGTCAAACGGGTTGATGGTAAGTCATAAAAATCATCCTGACGGAACCCGCACCGATACATGGAGAATGGATTTACCGCATGCACCCTATCTGATGATGATGGCTGTCGGCGAATATTCAATCATTAAAGACCATTATAAAGGCAAGGAAGTAAGTTATTACGTAGAGAAGGAATATGCTCCTGTAGCCCGCAAAATCTTTGGCCTGACCCCTGAAATGATTCAATACTTCGAGAACATTACAGGGATCAGTTATCCATGGCCCAAGTATTCACAAATTGTGGGAAGAGATTATGTTAGCGGGGCTATGGAAAACACCACAGCCACCTTACATGCAGAAAATGCCCAACAGGACGCCCGGCAATTGATTGACGGGAACACCTGGGAGTATGTCATCGCACACGAACTGTTTCATCAGTGGTTTGGCGACCTGGTCACTACCGAAAGCTGGAGTAATCTGGCATTGAATGAATCCTTTGCCGACCTGAGCGAAACCTTGTGGGAAGAACACAAACACGGGAAGGATGCAGGCGATGAGTTTAATTACAATGCAATGCTGAAGTATCTTCGTTCAGGGAGCGAGAAAAAAGACCTAATTCGCTTTTATTACGAAAGCGCTTCAAATATGTACGATGCGGTAAGTTATGAAAAGGGCGGACGTATATTGAATATGCTAAAGTACACTGTTGGTGACAGTGCCTTCTTCAAGTCATTAAATCTATACCTGAGAACAAAGAAATTTCAATCAGCAGAGGCACATGATCTGCGTCTCGCTTTCGAAGAGGTTACCGGGCAGGACCTGAACTGGTTCTGGAATCAATGGTTTTATGGCAACGGATTTCCAAGACTTGACATCAGCTATGGGTACGATGCTACACACAAAAAAGCCAAAGTAATCATCAGGCAGGATCAACCCGATAAGACTTTCAGATTTCTGATTGCTGTTGATGTTTACCAGGGAAATGAAAAGAAGAGGTATAAAGTCTGGGTAGACCAAAAGGCAGATACCCTGGCCTTCCCGGCTGATTCAAAACCTGATTTAATAAACGTTGATGCAGACAAACTTTTGCTCTGCGAAAAGACTGACCATAAAACGTTGGATAACTTTATCTTTCAGTATAAAAATGCAGGATTGTATGTCGACCGAAGGGAAGCAATTGATTTTGCCTCCGGGCAAAAGGATGTCAAGGCTTTAAACCTGATGGAAACAGCCCTCAAAGACAATTACCAGGGAATTCGGGTCTATGCCATCCAGAAGTTACCGATCAGAAAAGATTCAGTTAAAAAGGCTGTTGAACCACTTCTTCTCGATCTGGCGAAGAATGATCCAAATTCATTGGTTAGAGCCGGAGCAATAAGTGCACTCGGCAAATATAAGAAGCATACTTACAAGGATTTTTTCCTGAAATCAATCAACGATTCTTCTTACACTGTATCGGGCAATGCGTTGATTGCACTCGGAGCTATAGATAGTATATCGGCACTTGATCAGGTCAGAATATTATCGGCTCAGCATGTTAAAGGTGCACTTTCCGATGCGATCAATATGTCACTCTTCAAATATGCAAGTGAAAGTGAATTTGATACCATTGCCGTACGATTTGAAAAATCATCTCTCCGAGGTGTCCGGTTTACTTTAGTCCAACCCTTTGCTGAATTTCTGAAACGGGTAAAAAATACAGTCAATTTCAGAAAAGGCATTGACCTGATTGTGAACTTCCGTGATTCAATCCCAATAGAATATCGTCAGATGGTTACACCTTACTTCAATGATGTTATTTTAAAAGGTATTGCTGCTGTAAAGCAATCATCGGGCATGACTGAGGAGGTAGATTATGTAAATTCGAAACTGCCTGTCAAACCAAAGGCTAAAGAAGCCAATGAAGCTCATTAGTCTGAAGATTTTGATCTTTTAACAGATTGATACTTTATTCAAAAAGGATTGAATAGAATCGCTGTATTTCTGACTTCAGTTCATCGACACCGAATGAACGGCTTTTACGTATTGTTTCGCGACCTTCAAAGTATACAACTACGGTTGGGGAAGAAAAAACATTGCTTTGAGCTGCTACTTCAGGCAGTTGATCTGACTCAACAGATATCATTTTCAACATTGGAAATGCCTCACTAATCATTTCATCCACTTTAGGCTTTAGTATCTTGCATACAGAACAGTTTTCGGTGGAGAAATAAGCCAGTACAGCCTCATTTTCAGACAAAATATGATCAAACTCCTGAATGGAATGAATTGTTTCCATTATTCGTATTGCCCGGTAGCAAGTAAGACCAGTGTGCAGGCAATCTCCGGATAGATACCGGCAGCCTTCAATTGGGAAATAAACCCGGGATTTTCCGTACCGGGATTAAAGATAACCCGTTGAGGTTTTAAATTCAGGATATAGGTGTAATAATCAGGCTGGTTTTGTGGACCAACATACATGGTAACAGTGTCAATGTCTTCAAAGGCCTTCTTCTCAGAATTGAAGGAAACACCAGCGACTACACCCTTACGCAAACCTATGGCCACAACTTCGTGCCCATGAGAGACCAGTGTACGTATAGCCTTATTTGAATATCTCTCAGGGTTTTCACTCGCCCCGATGACAAGAGTCTTTCGCATAATCTAATTGATTTTTCCCAGTAATACAACCGCATGGACCGATATTCCTTCTTCCCTGCCCTCGAAGCCCAGCTCTTCGGTGGTAGTGGCTTTGATTGAGACATCATCAGGATCAATTCCGAGAATCCGTGCAATTGTTTCTTCCATTTCTGGGATGAACGGCTTAAGTTTGGGTCTTTGAGCGGCAACGGTAATATCCAGATTACCTATCTTGTAGTTTTTGGCAGCAATCAATTCTTTTGTTCTCAACAGTAATATTTTGCTGTCGATGTTTTTAAAATCGGAGGATGTATCAGGGAAATGACGGCCTATATCGCCCATTTTGGCTGCTCCAAGCATAGCATCGCAAAGAGCATGAATCAGCACATCACCATCGGAATGGGCCACGGTACCTTTCTCATGAGGAATTAAAACACCGCCTAACCATAAGGTTTCACCTTCAGCTAAACGGTGTACATCATATCCGTATCCAATCCGGTAATTCATTTGGTTGAAATATTAGATTTCAGACTTAAGATATTAGACTTAAGACTGTCTGATTATCCTTAAGGGTTTCTATAGTTTGAAATGTTTCTTTTGTTGAAAATCAAACTTGCTTCCGCAAGCTTCTATGCAAACAATAGAAACAATAGGAACAATAGAAACATTGTTACCTCTTCTGCTTGTTGAAGGCATCGAAATCGAACAACAAGGTAAACCGAAGCGTGTTTGCCAATGGGTTATTTTGAGCAACAGGCAACAAATAGGAGAAATCGAGTGCGAAAACATTCATTTTCAGACCAGCTCCTGCAGTGAAGAATTTACGATTTCCCTTGGTTGGATCCTCATAAAAATATCCTGCCCGTAAAGCAAATTGTTTGTTGTACCAGTATTCAGTTCCAACTGAAAAATTTATTTCCTTAAATTCTTCCTTTGCGCCACCGGGGGCATCTGTAAAAGAACTGAAGATACCGGCAATCGGTGATTTATTCGAACTGAATCCACTTGATTGGACAACTCCCCCAGTTCCCGAAATAGTATCTGATTTTGGAGTTGGCACCAGCAATTTGTTGGCATCAAAAGTAAATGTAATGGTGTTGTACCGGTCCATTTCGGTCTTATATGAAACTCCGACTTTTAAATTTGTCGGGATAAAGTCTTTGGTTACTCCATTGTCATAGGATATTTTGCTGCCAATGTTGGAGATATTGATACCCGCTGCGATGGTTGAATTCTTACGGTTCATTCGGATCTGATTTTGGTAATAGAAGGCCACATCAGCCGCATAGGAAGTACCGGCATTGGATGCAACACCATTAACCATTTGACCACCGGTAAGATCTGACCGGATATAACGAAGAGCAACTGCTCCCGAAAAATTATCAGAAAGCAGACGGGCATACCCAAAATCTATCGCAAACTCATTCGGTTTTTGCTGAGTTAAATTAGAGCCATATTCATCAGTGAACTGAATATTTCCCAAGGAGAAGTATCGCAATGAAGCACTCAGGGTTTGCTGATCATCTAACCGCTTGTAACCAACCAAATAAGCCAGATTAATATCTCTCACCAAATTACTCAGCCAAGGTGTATAGGACAAGGCAATACCCATTTCACTCTCGGTAAAGGCATATTTTGCCGGATTCCAATTCTGAGAATTCACATCAGGTGAGATGGCCACACCGGCATCACCCATAGCTCCTGAACGGGAATCGGGGGCAATCGTTAAGAAAGGCACTCCGGTAGTAATCACATTTGCACCGGTAGTTGAACTCTTGGTTTGGGCACTGGTGCGAGGGACGAGAATTCCAACACAAAGAATGGCAGTCAATAATAATGTAATCTTCTTCATCTTATATTCATTCGATTTTTGAATTTGCAAATATAGAAGTTTGTTCAGGAGTATCATCACCTGTTAAACTAAAATTCTAAACGGTCTTCAGCATTAAATAGTATAGAAACACTTTTGTAAATGTTTCTTTTGTTTGAAATGTTTCATTTGTTGAAAATCGAACTTGCTTCTGCAAGTTACTATGCACACAAACAATAGAAACAATATAAACATTGTTACTTATCGGTAAACAAATACAAGCCGGCCAGAACCACTGGCTGTCATTCCTTTATTGATTGCCGTGATCCTGTAAATGTATACCCCTGATTTCATTTTTACCAGTCTTTCAGCCGGATTCCATACCAAAGGAATGCTTTCAATCCCGGAAGAACCCACTGTTGTCTCCATTAAATCTATTCGTGATCCATTGGTTTCGAAAACTTCAAGGCTGACATCAAATGTTTCATCGGGCAGGTTATGTGTAAAAACAAACTGAGTCAGTCCCTGAGTTGGATTCGGATAACATTTAACAGATTCAATTCTGAAATCATTCTTCACAACAAATTGTATTTCTTTTTCTGAAGAATTATTCAACACATCCCAGACCTTAAGTATTAAGGTATGGGAACCTTCAGACAGACCGGTGAGTGGAAAAACAATTTTCCCTGATTTATAATTGTCTTTATCAGCCTGAAAATAGTCGTTGAGCACCATCACTTTTGAATATTCATTATCCAGAATTGCTGTTATGTCGTGGCCTATTCCCGTGCCGGAAGTATTAATACCTGTTTCATCATTAATATTGGCTAATAATACAGAGCTGGCGCTTACGGTTTCGCCGTCTTTAAAAGAATTTGAATTTAGGAACAAATCAATTTGTGGACCATTTAAGTCAGAGATCACCGCATTGGATGATCCTCCGATATAAAAATTATCGAAATAGCCTTGCGCATCGACTGAATCATTATAGGCATAATACAGAATCTTACCTTTATCCAGTTTATAAGAAACATCTTTTGGAACAAAAAATGAAAACTCAAATTCTCCGTTCGTAACGCTAGCCAATCCCTTATAAATAACATTATTCTGAACGGTATAACTAAATGGGTCCTGACCTTCATTACCAAGTGTTTTAACCTGCATGGCCTTATCGTAAACCGTTGGAATTACTTCGCCATTAAAGGATGAAAGTTTTACCCCATTATTGTCGGCCACATAGCCTTTAACGGTAACTACAGAAAGAGTTTTTATGGTGTCAACCACGGTAGCAGCATCGTTACCATCTATATCTAAGGTTTTTACCTGATAATTTGGGATGGCTAACCGGAGTGCCGGATCGGCCAGCAATGAAAAATTTAACTGGTTCGTTCCCGTATTGGCAGCAGCCTTGGCTAATCTCATCACATCACCCATGCGATATTTATTTCCTTGTGAATCATTTTGGAAAATATAATTAAAAACCTTTCCATTCAATATGGAATTGGCTCCTGAATAAACCATACGGGTAGTTGAAAATAGACCAATAGCTCCTCCCCTGGGATTAAACAGAAAGTATTCTCCCGCAGAAGTATCATCGGCATCAAACCGGCTATACTCACAGGTGGCAGTTACAAAAATGGGGAGATGTGTGTAATTAGACAATGAGTTAATGTTACCGATATCAAATACATTTTCGTCTGCCAGATTTTTCTCATTGGCATGTCCTGTATAATTTAGCACCAAAGTTCCTTCTTTGAGTCGGTTATTGATCGCATCAGTAACGTCGGGATAGGTCTCACCCCCGGCAGATGTAATTTTTTTGTAGGCATCAAAGTATATTTTATCGGTATAGAAGGCCGGATAAGCAGTACTTAAATAATTCGCCATACCTTCAGCCTGCTCCATATGTACATTGGTAAATCCATCAGCAATATTACCATCATCGGCAATAAATGCAACCACATCCCTCCAGTTTCCAATTGTAACCTGCTTATTATAATTCTTAATTTTATCCACCACAGCGTTGGCATCATCTGGGATAGAGGCGGGGATCCTTCCTATGCCCAAGTCAACGACACCCTGAAATCCACCTTCATTGGGATCCAGAAAAACAAAAAAGTCATCAGTCACAAATGACTGGGTTGGCTCAAGCGAATTATCCGATTGATAGGTAGGAATCAGATTGTGGCTCTTGCCTAAAATATTGCGGTTATCGTAACTACCGTCACCCATAAGCAGAATATACTTTAAAGTATTTTTCCCGCTTTGCTTGCCAAAATCATAGCACATTCTGAAATAATTCCTCAGACCAGCCGGATCAGGCAATCCTCCTGAAAATTCATTGTATATGATGTCTGGGGTTACCACCTGTACACTCATTTGATCTGTCGTCCGATGAAAATTAGCCAGATCATTGGCAGAACTTAATAACGAAGTATTGGAGACAATAATCATTTCAGCAGGATCAGTTGAATGCAAATTTTGATTGGCAACAGTGCCAACCAGATCAGGTGCAGGTATTGAACCACCGGGATTAAAGGCAATATATTCGCGATAGGAGGTAGAACCAGATTTAAACTTCAGTTGCCCACCAGCATAGGTAGTCGGAATTTCAAATGTATTACTGAAATCGGTTACGTCAAAGATTTTTGTTGAAGCTGTAGCACCATTCAAAACATATTCAGATAATGTAATCTGTCCGTCAACACCTTTCCCTCTGAATGAATAAAAATCAGTACTCATATTCAGAAGGCTGATGTAATTAACGTCTATATAGTCGAGCCATGCTTCAGCAGAAGTATTTGATGAATTATAAGTCAATTTAACCTGAATATTTTTAGCAGGTGGATTTTCAGTAGAACTAGAAATCTGCTCATCCGCAAAAATTGAAGTTGGATCACTGTTATTGACTGCCTGAAATACAATATTATCGACTAGTTTTCCATTCAGACTAATATCCATATTACTTAAAGAAGTAGATTTTCCAACAACCGGAATCACAAAACGTGCAGGTTTTGAAAGATCAGGATTGTCGAGCACAAGGTTTATAGCCTGTGAACTACCTGCTACAAATCGTTCGCCAAACCAACGACTTCCTGACGAAATTAAGTTATAGACTTCATTTTCATAAAAAGTGTAATTTGGAAACGAGAGAACCTGTCTTCCGGCATTATCAGTTATTTCAGCAATTTTATTAATCGTTTGGGGTGTTCCCTGATCGGTAAGGTAAAAATATGTTTCAGTGGCATAATAATTTTGCTGGTGAGTCAGAAATCCGGTTATCGAATCCTGTGTCAGTCGAATATTTCCTGTAGAATAAAAAAACAGACAGTTTTTACTTGTATTGTCAACGCCTTTCCAAATAGGATAAGGCTTAAGGTCATCCGTTTTAGTGTCTTTATTCATCACCGGAAGCATATATCCGCCATTTCCGTACATTGAAACCTGATCAGGATTTGAGAATCCCCATTGTTTTAGCTGATCGTAAGTAATTTTGAATATTCCTACGCTTTTTGTTTTTATCTTGATCCACTTTCCTGATCCCAATACTGAAGTAGATTTCCATTGATAGGCCAAACCAGCAGACTTTAAGTCATTGGAATTCTCTTTAATCACAATATTAAACGCTACTAATTTTTCGATCCGGTCATTTCTTCTGACAAATGGGAAGATGGTCAGACGAAGAATAGATTTTCCGGCAGAAACCCCGATATCAGAACTGATCTGCAATTCGGATTTCTGATAATTAATTAGTTTGGGAGAGGGATTTAGAAGCGGTTCAAATACTGCATTTGTTATAGATACATCAGCTCCGGTTGAGCTTAAATCAAAACTTTCAAACCAATATGGAAGTCCGGTATGGTCAATAATTACGCTACCCTCAAATCCGGGCTCAGCGTGCCCATTCAAAACAGCATTCTGCGATTGTTGAAACCATTTGACCGTTCTGTTATAATTGTCAGTCCAACCTAAAATAGAGTAGAAAAATATTACACAAAAAAGAAATATTTTTGGCATCATTGAGTTATTTATTTCAACAATAAGTAAACGGTCATGTTCTGTGAATATTATTACTTTAAGTTCTTGAATGTAAAT
>Ga0073936_10002851_pt1 | contig 25418 bp, 26 predicted proteins | sample AliMusrvi5mmetaG_FD_87041 | JGI IMG/M metagenome (GOLD analysis project Ga0073936, IMG submission 87041) | Freshwater lake bacterial and archeal communities from Alinen Mustajarvi, Finland, to study Microbial Dark Matter (Phase II) - Alinen... | ecosystem: Environmental > Aquatic > Freshwater >... | reverse complement strand
GTAAGATATTCCTGAAATCAATTATCTTGATTTATTAATAACATCCGGTGGTTTTCTATTTCGGTATAAAACGGATATTCAATTAATTTTTAATGTCACCTGATAAAAATGGCATTATTAATATTTTCTTTTGTAGTTTTGTGTTTCAAAATATTGCGGAAAATGGTCATAATCAAAGTTGCGTTAATGTTGCAATAATCAATAACCTTCACGGATAAATGACCCTTTGATCAAAGATAATTAATGAACAATGACTAATTTAAAATAATCATGCAAAAGAAAAATAAAGAGATGACAACCCTTCGTATCGTAAATAAAGTCACTACCCATGTTCTAAAAGAAATGAAATTGCAGGGCGAAAAGATAGCCATGCTGACTGCCTATGACTATTCTACTGCAAGAATTCTTGACAGCGCTAAAATAGATGTGATCCTTGTTGGGGATTCAGCCTCCAATGTGATGGCCGGTCATAAAACAACACTTCCGATCACACTGAATGAAATGATCTATCATGCTTCATCAGTTACCCGTGCTGTTTCAAGAGCTTTGGTAGTTGTTGATATGCCTTTCGGAACTTACCAGGGGAATTCAAAAGAAGCTTTGAATTCAGCTATTCGTATCATGAAGGAATCGGGAGCTGATGCAGTGAAACTGGAAGGCGGAAAAGAAGTGATCGAATCTATCGAAAGGATATTGTCTGCAGGAATCCCGGTAATGGGTCACCTCGGACTGACACCACAGGCAATTCATAAATTTGGAACATACATTGTAAGGGCGACTGATAAAGATGAAGCAGAGCGATTGGTTGAGGATGCGCATTTACTTGAAAAGGCAGGAACATTTGCTTTGGTGCTGGAAAAGATACCTGCCAAACTTGCCACACAGGTTACAAAGCAATTAAAGATGCCTACTATTGGGATAGGTGCAGGAAGTGGTGTTGACGGGCAGGTGCTTGTTCTTCATGATATGCTTGGAATCACCCAGGAATTCTCTCCGCGTTATTTGCGCAGGTATCACAACCTTTATGAAGAGATCAAGGGTTCTGTTGAAGCATACATCAAAGATGTGAAGAGTGTGGATTTCCCAAATCAGAGAGAACAATATTAGTGTCATTTGTCAATAGTCATCGGAAAATTGGTGGTAATCCAGCACCCTTGAAACTTGCACAATAAAATCACGAATCAACAATTAGAATCTTGAACAACATCTGATATTTATTTTCTAACTTCTTTTAATGACCACAGCCGAAGATATTGCAACAAGGATCCTTTATGAAGACAATCATTTTATCATCATTAATAAAAGACCATCTGAAATCGTTCAGGGTGATAAGACCGGCGACGCTCCTTTAAGTGAACTAGTAAAGGAATACCTGAAAATAAAATACAGTAAACCTGGTCTGGTTTTTCTTGGAGTTGTACATCGTGTTGACAGACCTGTGAGTGGTTGTGTGATATTTGCTAAAACAGACAAAGGTTTATCGCGAATGAATAAACTTATTCATGACAGGGAAATAAAGAAAACCTATTGGGCAGTTGTAAAGAACAAACCTCCCAAAGTAGAGGACAGGCTTTTGAATTTCTTGTTGAAAAACGAAAAACAAAACAAATCCTACCTTGTCAAACCTAATGCAGATGGGGCATTAAAAGCTGAATTGATTTATAAAACAATTGGCAAATCCGATAATTATTTTTTGCTGGAAGTGGAATTGCTGACAGGGAGGCATCATCAGATAAGAGCACAGCTGGCAGGAATTGGGTGTCCGATAAAAGGTGATTTGAAATATGGTTTTCCCCGTTCAAACCCAGACGCATCAATATGTCTGCATGCAAGAAGTATTGAATTTGTTCATCCTGTAAAGAATGAAAAAATAATAGTCCTTGCAGAGCCTCCGGACAATTCTCTTTGGAAAGCATTTGCGAAAAAGTAACATTACTACTGTTTCCTTGTCTCAAAGTTCCTAAACGTATCAGCGCGGGTTAAGGAATCATTATTCAATAACAGTTGATTAATAAAAATCCGTGTATTCAATTTGATCAGCCTGGTTCATAGTTATCATTATCTCTGGTGTTCTGTTTTTTGATAGATGAGGTTGTAAAAATTTTAGTATAATTTTGTATCAATAAAAATGCAATTATGAATTGCCTTAATAAAACTTTCCTTTTTCTGATTGCAACGCTCTTCACTTTGCAAGCCCGTGGACAATATTTTGAAATTGGGCAGGATCCTGCAAGTGTGAAGTGGCAGCAATTAAAAACTGAAAATTTCACAATTATTTATCCGGTTGAGTTTACTAAGAATGTACAATATTTAGCCAATGTTTTGCAGTATGTGCGAGTTTACGGAACAAAAACACTGGGTCATCAACCAAAACATCTGACAGTGATTTTGCATGATCGCAGCGTTCTTTCAAATGGGTATTCTTTATGGGCGCCAAAAAGAAGTGAATACATTACTTGCCCGCCACAGGATAATTATGCACAGGATTGGCTTGAACAATTGGCAACACATGAATACAGGCACACTGTTCAGATTGACATGCTCAACAGAGGGATTACAAAAGGCCTCACCTGGCTTTTTGGACAACAAGCCACAGCGGCTGTTCTTGGTTTATATGTTCCTCTGTGGTTCATGGAAGGTGATGCCGTTGCTACAGAAACTTTGCTTTCAAAATCCGGTAGGGGAAGATTGCCTTCATTTGAAATGCTTGTCAGGGCGCAGGTTTTGGGATATAAAATGTTCAATTACGATAAAGCTGTGTTGGGATCTTACAAAGATTTTGTTCCTGATCGGTATAATTTCGGATACACAATGGTTGCAGGAGCAAGAAAGAAATTCGGTTCCGGAATTTGGCAAACTGCGATGGAAGATGCCGGCAAATATCCTTTCCTTGTCACTCCATTTAATAAAGGAATCAAAAAAGTTTCAGGACTTTCAAAGTCCATGCTATACAAAAGCATTTACAATGATCTTGACAGTTTGTGGAACGCTCAAAAATCTCAAATCACATACTCTGCATACAGATCAATCACTCCTTTGAAACAAAAAAATTACACCAATTACAAATTCCCCCGTTATATCAACGACAGCACTGTCATTGCTGTAAAGTCAGGAATGGATGATATTGACCGGCTGATTCAGATAAACCGTAAGGGAGAAGAACAAATAATTCATACTCCCGGTTTTTATGCGTCCGAAAATCTCAGTATTTCTAAATCATCAGTTCTTGATTCAGGAGGAGGGAAGGATTCCCTTTCAAATAATTTTATTGTTTGGACAGAAAACAAATTCGATCCCAGGTGGCCTGAACGTGATTACTCAGTTATTCTTTTGCATAATATCAAGACCGGAAAAACGAAACAAATTACCAGGAGATCCCGGTATTTTGCCCCTTGTTTATTTCCGGATGGGGATCATATCATAGCTGTTGAAATAACTGAAAACAATTCCTGTTCTTTGGTTATCATTGAAAGCAAAACAGGCAAGGTGATTAAAAAGTATGACGCCCCTGAACATGCCCAGTTCCAAACCCCATCGGTATCGGATGATGGCAAAACCATCGTAACTATTGAATTTAATAATGCGGGTAAGAGCATAGTTTTTATTAATGCAATAACAGGAAAGTATAAAACTATTCTTCAGCCAACTTTTGATGAGATATCCTACCCTTTTTTGTACAAAAATTATTTGTTTTATAATGCCGTTTACTCAGGAATAGACAATATTTATGCACTTGATTCGGTTGGGAAAATCAGGCAGGTCACCTCTTCTTTGTATGGCGCAGGCAATGCAGATATTTCTCCTGATGGTAAAAAAATCTTATACACCAATTATACTCCTTCCGGCTTCCAGCTTGTAGAAAGTGATTTTAATCCATCTGCATGGACTCCTGTTGAGAATGTGAAAAACAATACGGTTCAGCTTTATAAAAGCATACTGTCGCAGGAGTCCGGCCTTGTTGATTCCGTAAACATTCCAAAGAAGATTTATGAAGTCAAGAAATACAGGAAATGGCAACACCTTTTCAACCCTCATAGTTGGGCTCCCGCTTTCATTGATGGAACAAACATGGTACTTCACCCCGGTGTTTCAATAGCGTCGCAGAATATGCTAAGTACATTGTCTGCAACACTGGGATATGATTATAATCTGAATGATAAAGTTGGTAAGTATTATGCAGGTATTTCATACCTGGGCTGGTATCCAATCTTTGACCTGACATACTCATATGGGAAGGAAGCTCTTTACGTCACTGACAAGGAAAACAAGACAACAAAATACACATGGAATGCATCCAATCTTATGCTTGGGACAAGGCTTCCGCTTGCTTTTTCTCATGGGAAATATATTCAGAATATTGATCCGGGTATTAAAACCTATTCTTTGCTGGCAAGTAATGTCCCCATAATCCCGGGGCATACTGTGATTGCAAAAAGACAGGTCATGGATTATACGTTTTCTGCATCCAACCAAATCAAGGCAGTTGGGAGAGATATGCGACCACGATGGGGGCAGGGATTGAGTTTCGAATATTTGAATACACCATTTGGTGGTACAAACTATGGTTCTGAAATTTCAACTACTTTGTCGTTGCTTTTTCCCGGCATTGGAAGACATCATAGTCTGATGATACTTTCTGGTTATCAAAAAAAACAAGCAGGCAAAGAATCTTTTCCGGATTTGCTGAATTATCCACGGGGCTACAATTTGATTCCTGAATTCGAAAATGATCTTTCAAATGATGAGTTGACAAGCCTATCACTCAATTATAAATTGCCGCTGATCTGTCCTGATATGCGCATTGGTTCTCTGCTTTATTTCAAACGCTTCAAGGCAAATCTTTTTTATGATTATGCCAAAGGAATTACCGGTTCAGTAAAAAAGCAATTCAGTTCAGAAGGACTGGAATTAACTACGGATGTAAATGTGCTTAGGTTTATCATTCCTATTGATACTGGTGTCAGAATGTCCCTGACACCGGATTATAATTTGCCTGTTTTCGAATTTTTGATCAGTGTGAACTTAGGAGGACTTTGAAAAGATAGAAGATAAATAATAGAAAAGAGAAAACAGAAGAGAGTGAAAAGAAAGCGAAGGGTGTCAGAAAATGAATGTATATTTGATGCCCCAATTGCTAAGAATTAATATTGACAGATGACTATTGACCAAGACAATTTTTTATGAAGACAATCGTTAAGATAATAATCTCTGCTATTGCAGTAATGATCTCGCAGTATTTGCTGCCGGGTGTTCACGTTGCTAATTTCACAACTGCGTTGCTCGTAGCTGTTGTTCTCTCTGTGTTGAATAGTATTTTAAAGCCCATACTTATTGTTCTTACAATACCCATTACTTTTTTCACCTTTGGACTTTTTCTTTTAGTTATCAATGCAGGTATTATTCTTCTTGCCAGCCATATTGTTGCTGAATTTAAAATGGATGGTTTTAAAGTTGACGGCTTCTGGTGGGCACTTGCTTTTAGTATCATTTTATCGTTGGTGACAGGGATACTGGAGAGTTTTAATAAGAAAGAGCCAAAACGGTGAAATTCCAAATTTGAAATTTGGGTTTTGGGTCTTGGGACTTTGTCCTATTCTACTTTCACGCCAACTTTCTTCGCAATGTAAGTAATTGTGAGGCTTCCGCCCAGATGAGTAGCCTGGGCCAGACTGCTTTTCTTTTCGCGTTTCAAAACAATGTTGGCATCTCCCGGTTTCAGGTCTTTTAAAAGGTCAGGTGAAATATCAACTGTATTAGTTCCTACAATATTTGTTGATGAAGAACAATTGATGTATTCTTTTCCTTCCAGCGACAGATAAATAGTTTCGTCCTGTTGCACAGGTTTCCCTTTCCATTTTACCTTGAGTCCATCACCTTTTTTAAATTCAGAAGGATATTCGCTTATTTCAAGAGGGGCAATGTTTGCAGTGTTGGTATAGGTTTTATTGTCAGTGTCAATGAAAATAAAAGTATAGGAGCCAGAGGTCGTGACCTGCTGGTCGGTTTCATAAAATGTACCCGAAAAAATGTTTTTCCCCATAGCCATTTCTGTCCCGTTAAATGTGATGTTGCTTGGTTTGACAAGGCTTAAAGTGGTTCCTGCAGCGCCACCAAAACGAAAGAATGCCGATGCTGATAATTCCAGATCACCGGCATCATAAGTGACGTTATAACTTTGATAGATCTCACTTTGTTTTACTGTGTCCGAGTTTGCTGTTTCATTTGAAACGCATGCCGGAAGAAAGAAAAGAATTGCTGATGTGAACAGGGTAAGAATAAGTTTTTTCATAAATGATAAATTGATGTTGCAAAGTTAATGAATAAAATTTTCAGTCAATTTATTTTGTTTTTCAACTTAAGTTTAACTCTTCACTTTTTTCAATGCCGACAGATAAATTTTTCTGATGCTGTTCTTCTCTTCTCTTTCGCAAATTGCTTCAATGGCAGGCAGCAAAATTTTGTTGTGAGCAGTTTTCATCTTTATGATCTCTCCGAGAGCATAAGCGGCGCTCCATCTGACAACAGTTCCTGAATGTTCGCTGTTGACGAGAAGATTCTTTATAGCTTCATCCAATTTGCCGGGAAAAAGCTGTGCAATATTTCCCACAACTTTTGCCGATTCCCATTTTACCCGTGGCGCTTTTTCACTTAAAGTTTTTGTCACAAAGTCAAGGAGCGTCAATGATGCTATGGTGGAATCGGACTTTGTTGCAAATTCAAAAGCTTCAATGCAGGTGGCTTTGATGGGATATTTCGATGTTTTGGCAAATGCAATGATGTCATTCATTTTTTCAGGATTGTCCACAATCCATTTACAAAGCATTTCTGTTTTTTCTTTTGGTTTGACATTCTTGTCATTTATTAATTCTTGAAATTCCATGATTGATGTTCAATTTTATTTTTTGGCTATTTTGTTTTAGCTGTAAAGTATGCTCTGGTTATTTTTGCTTAATAACACTGAGATTGTAATGACTTTGAAGTTCATATTTTTTCTTGTGAAAAAGGCTGAAATATGTACCTGAAAACAAAGGAACAATTGTCACTGCACTAACTATAGCAAGCGCCGGAACAGGGTTGTCGCTTGTTGCCGCGTTTGGTTTGGGATTTGTACTTTGGCTGATTCCATCTATGATAAATGCGGTCATCAGAATAGAATACATAGCTAAAACAACACCCACTCCGGTCTTCCATCCTGTAGATGTCCGGTAATAAAAATACTTCAGATCGGAAAGTTTAATTTCAGTCATTTTGTCTCCTGCCAGTGTAATTGAACTGTCATTTATCTGCATTAATTTCCCCCTGACGATTGTTCCTGTTTTTGTTTCAATTTTTACATTTCTGCCGGTTCTGACGATGCAGTCTTTGCTTTCAATCTTATCATGTAGAAAAAGCATATTTTGTCCAAACGAATTTTGAACCACAATTAAAACGATGATAAATAAAAGCCATCTGAAAGTATGTTTCACTTTTTCCTCCAATACTGTTTATGTTTTACAATGATTTTGTTTATTCTTAATAATGAAATAGCTTATAATTTCACTCAACATTATTTTAATAATACCACAAAAATACTATAAAAATGACAGGCCCGTATTTATTGAATATGCGATTTGCTTTCTTACAATGGTATTACAGGTATTAAAAGAATGAACGAAAATTCATCAATCGTCCAACGTTTGTCCATTCATTATCGTCTGTATATAGTGAAGACAAACCATCTTCGTTCTTAATTATTTCACACTGTTTGCAATTTATTATTTACTTTTATTGCTTGCGAAGTATTGGTTAAACACTTAATGAAATGAATTATTATCACACTATCAGCAAACACAGCAGGGTTGTCATTCTATCATTGTTTTTATTGTTTGGTTTTATAGCCAATGCAGGCAATAACGATTCCTTAAAAAAGAAAAGGATATCAGCAATGCCTGATGACATTTCACATTTCCTGTTTACAAATATCCTGATGAACCCTGCATATACTGGCATCTCAGAAAGTGAGAATTTTTACATGCATGCTTCTCTTGATTTTCCAATGGCTAATTTTTATCCCTGGTATCATCCCCGGGATTATGTCACCTCTGATGATTATTCATTTTCTAAGAAGAAGCAAAATGCTATCGGAATTTATTTCAGCGAAAGCAAAGACGGATCATCCCAAATCATTACTCCCGGTATTTCTTATGCGCATTGTTTTAATTTACCTTTCAATAATTCTTCAACTTTCTGTCATAAATTAAGGCTTGGGATTTCGGTTGATTATACCGAATTTAAAAATACGCTGAATAATTTAACAGAAGGGGATGAGATTGACCCTCGTTATGGTTTCATTTATTATACTAGTGAGGTAAAGCCAAAGGATTCAATAATCGTTAAGTTTTTAACTGCGAATATTGGATTATGGTATGATAATCCTTATGGATATTTCGGGTTTGCTATAAGAAATTTTGCTCACTCCAATTATGATACTTTACGCATTTCTAAAATCCCAATGGAATTTAATTTATCAATAGGAGGAAGAATTTTTATCAATAAACATTTTGCTCTTCATCCTACTTTTAATGCCAGTATGATCAGTGGTTATAAAGGGGAATTTAATTCGTATAATCCCGCTTTGCTGGCAGCCTATAATGAAAAATATTTCCTTGGAGTTTCTTATAACGACATGAATAAAATTACGGTTCAGGAAGGCGCAATGATCTGGAAATTTTTATTAAATGTAAACTGTGGTTATCTCGTGAAAAATGATTTGAATTATTTTGGATACCCTTCCGTTATTGGTGGAAGCATTAGAATGATATTAAACAACAATCAAAAAAAACTGCAAAATGAATAAAATCTTTATCAGCATTGGCTTTTTGTTTCTGCTTTTTTCTTTCGGATGTAAAAAAGCAGAAGAACGAAGCTATGATGAAACTTCGTCTGTGACAACCACAATTAAACTGGACCATGATACGACTATAAGTATGTATTACAATCAGACTTTTATTCTTGATGCGAGTACAGGTAATCCAAACAGTGTTTATAGTTGGGGACAATCTTCAATTGCAATAAATGCACCGGGTTATTATTCTGTAAATATTATAACGGATACTGTTCAACAAAGCTTTCATGTTAATTTTAATAATTGCGAATCAGCGATGTATTATTCAAATTCTTTTTCCCCTAATGGAGATGGGATAAATGATTACTGGGGGCCAAAGGGAAAAAATGTTTTAGCCGGTTCCTTTTCACTTAAAATTTACAATTCACTTGATCATCTGCTATACCAAACAACAGCCGATAATTTTCCAATTAGTCAGGGATGGAATGGCGCTGTGGATGGAGTAATCTGCCCATCGGGATTTTATTATTATGATTGCAAATACAAATCATTGGATGGTACACAGCATAACGATGCGGGGATGCTGCAATTGATAAGATAGGAGAGGAGTACAGATGTGATTATTGGATAAACTTATCCTAAGTTCAAAACTCAACTTCTCTTTCTGATCAAATTGACTTTTGACCAATGACCTTTGACTATTGACAATTGACTAATGCGTGAATTTGATTTCATAGATCTTGGACCATAATTTCCCGGTGACATAAATTTTATCATTCACAGAATCCCATGCTATGCCATTCATTACATCAACTTCAGGATTGAGGGATTTTGCTTCCTCATTCAAATAAGTTAGGTCCATTTTACCAACAATATTACCAGTGGCAGTGTCAATTTTTACAATATCATTTTTCATCCAGACATTGGCGTAGATATAGCCTTTGATAAATTCCAGTTCATTTACATTTTCAAATGCTGTGTTGTCTTCTGTAATTTCAAGTTTTTTTACCAGTTTAAATGTTTCAGGATCGAGATAGGTAAGTTTGTCGGTGCCATCGCTCATGATAATGTATTTCCCATCAGTTGTAAGCCCCCAGCCTTCCTTGTTCTGATAGCTGAACTGCCCGATTTTCTTATAGGTTTTCGCATCATAAACAAAGGCTGTTTGATTTTTATAAGTAAGTTCGTACAGTTTATTTTTTAGGAAAACAATCCCTTCACCAAAATAAATTTTCCTGTCGAGTTCACCTTTCACATTTATTTTGCCTGTCACTGTATCAACAGGACCAAAAACTGATCTTGTGTATGACGGTTCGACTGGTGAGCCCGTACTCTCGAACAATTGATTGTCATGGTACAAAAAACCTTCAGTAAAAGAAGTGACATCATGAGGCAAGCTTCTCACAACCTGGTATTCAATTTTGGCAACGTTTGATTTGGTCGCGGGAATATTGTCGGTGTTTTTAGGATTGTTGCCGCAACCGGCAAGAAGGCTGCAGGCAGCTATGCAGATTAAAAGTCTTTTCATTTTAAAAAGTGTTTGTGTTGTGTTTTCTTACTGAAAGAAATCGCTGTTTCAATTTATACAAAGGAAAGAAAAATAATTTACTCAACGAATCCAGGTTTATCAGAACAATGACTGTGAATATATGTCTTTGATTTTTTCTACTGAATTCAATAATACTTTACCAATTCCACTTCGCTGTATTTATCTTTCTTTGTGTACTTGTATTTATATTCTTCTTTGAAAGTCAGTTTTTCATTTTCATTATAACTGATGATCTTTATAGGATTCTTATGCTTGTCCTTGATGATAATTGTTTTATCTGTTACTGTCTTAAACTGATTATAGCTGGTAGAGACAAAAATGTTTCCAGCTTTGTTTTCACTATAGTCAGTATAGTAAAGAAGTTTCCCGTCTGCACCGTAGCTTGAAGTTTTAATGATCATGCCGGTGCTGTCATATTCAATGGTGTTTTTACCCGATAATGTATCATTGTAAAATGTGGAAGTTTCTTCAAGATGCCTGTTGGTATCTTTGGTTGTGATAACTTTTAATTGTTTTTTTATTCCAAAGTCTTTGTAGTAATTGAGCGTTTGCGAACTCAATCCGTCACTGGATTTTTTCATGCTGAGATCAGAAGTGTCGCATTGAATTTTATCGTCTGTTGTAAATTCAAAGCGACAATTCACCACTCTTGTAAGCATTCCTTTTTCATTGTAGATATTTGAAGAGGATGAAGTAATTCCGCCCGATTCGGAATAGGCTACGTTCTCTTCATAAATTTTAAAGGAGTCATTTTTACTGTAAAAAATTTTGTTCTTTGATTTCTGTTTTCCATTCGCAAAGTAGCCTACGGACTCTGAAAGCAAACCTTTTTTGTTGTATTTGTTCAGGGTGAAAGACTCAAGCGAATCATTGCTGTTATAAACTTTAACGCTGGTGATATTTCCATCCGGGTTGTAAAATGTCCTGGTGGTTTCCTGCTTCTTTATCTTAATACTGTCCAAAGGCTGACCGGATTTTGGATTTGCACTAACAGAAATATTGAAGACAACAGTAAAGGCTATGAAAAGAACGAAGATCTTTTTTGGAAAATAGCTCATCTTATTCTTTGATCAATCCTTTTTGAATCATCATATTTTTAAGGATCTTTGTTTTCCCTTCACTTAATGGAGTAAGAGGAGAACGATGGCCACCTGCAGGAAGCCCCATAAGATTCAGTGCCATCTTTGCCGCCATTGGATTGGATTCAAAACGGAAAGCTTCGAACAATTCGTAGTAATCATAATGAAGTTGTGCAGCTCTTTTCATATCACCGGCCAAAGCAGATTCGGTAAGTTCTTTCATTACTTCAGGAATTGCATTACCGGCAACGGTGAACGTTCCGGCTCCGCCAAAAGAAATAAGAGGATAAGCAGTAGTATCTTTCCCTGTGAAAACACAGAAGTCTTCACCTTTTGTCAGGTATAATAGCTTTGCAAGATGATCTAATTTTTTATTCCCGTCTTTTATTCCAATTATGTTTGGATGCTTTGCAAGAACGCCGGATGTTTCAGGCAACAGATCAACACCGGTTCTTTCAGGGGCATTATGCAGAACAATGGGAACAGGTGAGAAGTCGGCAAGTTTTTCATAAAAGTCAATGAGACCTTCTTGTTTTGGCAATACAAAATAGGGAGTAAAAACAGAGATGTAATCGGCTCCGATATCAGAGAAACGCTGAACCCTTTCTTTGGCTTCCCAGAGACTTGTTGAGCATGCATCGGGAGCAATCTTTGCTTTGCCTTTGGCCATTTCAACAATGATCTCAACTTCACGATAAACTTCAGCATCCGTCATCATCGTGTTTTCTCCGGTAACTCCCAGAGGTGCGATGCCATGTATTCCGGCATCCAATTGTTTTTGAACAAGAATTCGTAGTCCTTCCTCATCCATCGAAAGATCTTTTCTGAATGGAGTGATCAGTAAAGTATAAGCGCCTTTTAGCATCATGGTTGTAAAATTTTATTTGGGTAAAATTAAATAAAATAAGGTAAGTTGAGGTGTGAAAAATTATGACTTATGAACAGACAAATATGAATAAAAAAAAAGAGAAGCATCAAATGATGTAGCTTCTCTATAATTTTCAGGATGCATTATCCAGCATGACAATAATTGCGTTCAGTTCTATTCTGCAATAAGCTTCTACATTCTTTTGAAAAATTCCTGTATCTCTGTTAAAAATTGTGACCATATTTTCTCCATATTTGAAGCCAAATCTTCAATTCGGCTTTCCTCTAGTCTGAAACCATAACCATGTACAAAAAAGTGGCGAAAAGTCAGGTATTCATAAAGCTTATCAGTTAATTCTTCTGTAAGAATATTATTACTAACGGAAGCGTTTAGCAAATCCTTATGCCACTTGTCGGTATTGGGCGTCTTGATATTTATTGCACTTTGTGATTGCTTTAGGATATTTTCCATGCCATTATAAATGTTAAGCATAAAAGCACCAATTGCTGTAAGTTCAATAACCGTTTTTTCTTCCCTTGATAAAGCTTCAGTTAGATTTGCTAAAGCAATTTCAATGTTTTCTTTTTCAGCAAGAATTTCTTTTGTAAGATCAGCCATAAATCCTTACCCCCTTTTCTTCAATAAGAGCATTAAATAATGATTTATCAGTAAGGTCAACAAGATCTACATTCTTTGATAGATTTTTGTAAAGCTCTGCATAAAATTTAAAGAATAAATTTGATTGAAGCCCTTTTACTCCTATATCAATATCATTAAAATTCTCATCACTCAGGATGGAGGAACCGAACAACAATACATAAGAAACGCTGTACTTAGCAGCGCAACGAATGATTATCTCCTTGTCTTTCTCAGAAATCATTTTGATATTTTATTTTGAGTAAAAAACAAACTACTATTCTTAAATTTTTCTCAATTTACAATAGCATTGTATCTTATTTGATAGTACAAAAGTAAAAAAAATATAGAACCGGAATGACACAAATGTTAAACAAGAAAATTTTTGCTTAAAGAAATTAGTAATTTTAAAAAAGTTGTTCAGATCTTGCAATAATAAAATCTCTTAAAAAAAAGTCCCATCCTACATACAGAATGGAACTTTTTTTAATTTCTATTTTCAATGAGTTAATTAATTTCCTGAACTACTTCTCCCTTCTCATTCCAGTTTCTTACCTTATAATAATCCTGAACGAAAGTGTTGAAATATTCGCGTGTTAGTTTTTTTCCTTCCATGAAGCCTGAAAGGTTTGTTTCATTGAAAAATCTTCCGGGCAGCGTGTCGTCGCTGGATTTTCGGCCATTACGTACATTATAACTTCTTGCAAGATGTGTGATGCGCGTACCTGTAGCCAGCAGAGATTTCCCTGTAAAGTTGCTTCCTGTGGCAGCATTCAAAAGTCCTGCAAAAACATCGAGAGAAAGAGGAACAAAATCACAGATCACCATGCTGTTTCTCACATTTGTTGTGTCAATGCCTTCGGTAACGGCCGGAACAATATCCTCAATTTTGAAGTCAGGACCCATTTCCTGTTCAGCGATCCATAAGCGTGTGTGGCTTGCAAAATCAGCAACAGCCATTGCTACACCCATGGTCAATGAGCCTAAAGGATTGATTCCTGACAGCTCCATTCCATAAATATTGATTGCAATGTCTTCGCTTTCCTTTCCAATTTTCTTTGTGGCAACTCTTGTTCCATCAGCAAAGATCTCACCCAGTCCTTTTCTGAAAGCCATCTGGGTAAGCAATTCGCGCTGAGCTTCGGCATTGCCCCAGTTGAGTTTTAATTCACCGGTGTTTTTCAGCAGACCTTTTTCATAACACTCCATCGCAAAGCCTACGGTTCCGCCTGCGCTGATAGTATCCATTCCAAGATCATTGCAAATATCATTTGCTAAAGCAATGTCTTTAATGTTTGAAATTTCGCAGTTAGAACCCATCAGTGCTGCTGTTTCATATTCGGGTCCTTCAATTTCGTGACCGTCCCAGCGTGCCCATTTCGAGCAGCGGATAGCACAATTGTAACAACCCGTATCCTGCCAGTTGAGTTCTTCCCTTGTAGTTTCTGAGCTTATCTTTTCAAATTTTTCAAACTCTACCTGCGACCAGTTTTTTGTTGGCAAAATATGATTTGTCTGGCAGCCACGGATACATTTCATTGTTCCTTTAATTCTGCGGAATTTTATCCCTGCATTGTTAAGGATATTCTTTGTAGCTTCCTTGTTTACTTCCTGGAATTTTGCTTCATCAAAGTATTTGATGGGAATATTGCCATCAATAACAATTGCCTTCAGATTCTTTGATCCCATCACGGCGCCGCTTCCGCCACGACCATATTGCCTGTGTTTGTCAACACCTATGCAAGCGATCTTCGAAAGGTTCTCTCCCGCGGGACCAATACAGGCAACCCGCGGATCCGTTCCCGGATGGCGTTTTATCAATTCATCATTGGTGAAATAAATTCCCTTGCCCTCAAATTCGGAAGCGTCAAGAAACTTTATTTTGTCTTCCTGTATCAAAAGGTAAGTGAGTTTTGGCGCTTTGCCTGTGATGTAAACATAATCATACCCTGCAAATTTTAAACGGGGTCCAAAGTTGCCGCCACAATGCGAATCAAGAGCGCTTCCTGTAAGCGGAGAGCGTGTGACAAGTGTTGTGCGGGCGCTGGTTTGAATTTTGGTTCCTGTGAAAGGTCCGTTGATAAATATCAATGGATTCTCAGCACTTAAAGGATCAGGCGAAGGGTTAAGCCTGTCAAGCAAAGCATACCCCATTCCTTTGGCACCGATATAATTTTCTATCAGTGTTTTTTCAGTTTCCTTAAATTCAATCTTACTAGTTGTAAGATCTATGTACAAGCATTTTCCGGTATATGACATAGCTTTGTAGTTTGTTTAAAGTTCAATGTTTAAGGTTCAAAGTTCAATGTTCAATGTTCAATGTTCAAAGTTTGGTTGTCACCAACATTGAACCTTAAACCCTGAACAGTTTTTATTTTCCTTCTTTATTTATTCTTATAAGATCAGTGAGAATGGCAAAGCCTGTCTGCATTCTTCCTGCTCCGGGGCCTACTATGGTGACATCACCAAGAAGATCGGTTGTGAATGTCAAAGCATTTGTAGCGCCCATTACACCTGCCAAAGGATGTGACAAAGGAACCATTTCAGGAGCAACAGAACCTGTTACTACGCCATCAATCTTTTCTACACAGCCAATGAGCTTCCAGCGATAGCCTTCTTTTTTTGCATGTTCCATATCAGCAGGACTGATCTTGGTTATTCCTTTGCAGGTAACATCAGTGATCTTTAAAGGAGCGCCCATAACGATGTTTGCAAGAATGGTAACTTTGCCGCGTGCATCATAGCCTTCCACATCCCCCGTAGGATCGGCTTCGGCATAACCCAAATCCTGTGCTACTTTCAGAACAGCGTTGTAGTCCATTCCTTTTTCCATTTCGGTGAGCATGTAGTTGGTGGTGCCGTTCAGGATTCCGCGGATCTTTGAAATTTCGCAGCCTGCAAGAGGACCTTCAGCAAGATTGATGATGGGTGTTCCTGCACAAACTGTTCCTTCAATAAAGAATTTCACGCCTTTTGAATCTGCGAGTTTTTTGAATTCTGCATACTTTAAAGCGGCAGGTCCTTTGTTGCTGGTGACAACATGCTTGCCTGATTCCAGTGCTGCACGTACATGATCAATTGCCGGTCCGCCGGTGGTGAGATCAGTGTATGTAAGTTCGCAAAGAACGGTTGCGTTGCTTTCTTTGATAAGGGTTACATTGTCCCATGGTGTTACATCTTTCGTGAATTTCTTTTTTGCTTTAGCTTCCTCAAGCATGAATGGAATATCAAGTCCATCCGGATTGTAACAATTGCCATACGCAAAGTCACCAACAGCAACAATGTCGAATTCGAAATTATACTTTTCTTTAAGGAAGTTCTTTTTTGATAAAAGAATTTCACCGATACCCTGGCCAACTGTGCCAAATCCTAAAATTGCAATTTTTTGTTTCATAAGTTTTTTGTTTGAGTGAATAAATTAATTATTGAAAAAAGATAGAACACTGATCTTACTGATGATTATGATTAATTAAGATTTGAAATCATTAGTATAACCTTTTTTATCAGTCTTTATCAGTATTTCCAGTCCAATCAGTGTTCTACTTATTTTTAGTTTGAAGATTTTAAATGATTATTACTTTTTATGACATTTGTAATCGTTCGTTAATACTTTCCTTTTGTGTTCAGGTTTTTTGCCAAAATTAAGCAAAAGTCCGACTTCTTTATCCGTTGACTTCAAATAATTGATAAGTTGCAGTTCATGATCTTCGCAAATTGTTTCTGCAGCCTTTAATTCAAGAATTATTTTATCTTCAACAATGATGTCTGCAAAATAATTTCCCACTTTAAAACTGGCATAAAAAACCTCTATAGGTGTTTGTGCAAAGCATGATAAACCCAATTTTTTTAATTCAATCATCATAGAATTTTCATAAACCTTTTCAAGAAAACCATAACCCAAGGAATTGTACACATTGTAGAATGCTCTTAAAATGATTTTGGTCAAATCAGAATACAGATAATTCTCTTCCATTTTTTATCAATTAAATTGTTAATGATAGAACACTGATGACACTGATGGTTATGATTAATTAAGATTTTTATTAAGTTGCTTAATCTTTTTTATCAGTCTTTATCAGTTTATTCAGTTCAATCAGTGTTCTGTTTTTAAGTTTTTATTGTTAATGATAGAACACTGATGATACTGGTGATTATGATCAGTTAAGATTTTAAATCAGTTTTCATCAGTATTTTCAGTCTAATCAGTGTTCTGTTTTTTATCAGTATAGATCAGTATTTTCAGTTCAATCAGTGTTCTATTTTATTTTAAATTTTAGACAATGCCTGATCCAGATCTTTGATAATATCCTCCGGATCCTCTATCCCCACGGAGATGCGGCAGGTTGAAGGTTTTATTTCTGCAAGCTTGCGGCCTTCTTCGCCCTGCTGTTGATGCGTGGATATTGCATTTAAAGTAGCTACAGTTTTGCAGCGACCCAGGTCAGTGGCGCGCCAGATCATTTGCAATGCATCGTAAAATGTGCGTGCATTTTTTGAATCGGCAGGCGCTTTTTCCTTAATTTCCATGGCCAGCATGTACGAATATTTGTTCTCGTTGGTGTCGGCAAGTTTCATGTATTTATTTGCAATCTCATGAGCAGGATAGCTTTTTAATCCGGGATAATACACCTTGTCAATCTTTGGGTGGTTTTCAAGATAAGTTGCAACTTTCAAGCCGGTGTCGCTCATCTGCGCAATGCGCATGCGCAATGAACGGAGATCATTCAGCGTGAGAATGGCATTAATAGGACTTATCGAAGGACCGTTGTCCCTGAATGGCCAAAGCTTTGCCCACACTGCAAAATCGGCTTTCATTTCATCGCTGCCAACTTTGCTGATAATGTTTTTGCGTGAGGTCATCATGCCGCATATTGATGTGCCATTGGTGCTGATGACTTTTGTTCCCGACTGCACCACAATGTCTGCTCCGTGAAGCAAAGGCCTTGTCAGTGCCGGCGAAGCACAGGTAGCATCAACGATCAGGGGAATGCCTGCTGCATGAGCTATCTTAGCCACTTCTTCAATATCAAAAATGGCAACGGCAGGATTTGAAGGAAACTCGCCATAAACAAAGCGTGTTCCTTCATCAATATTAGATCTCCATTCGTTCAGGTCGTAGGGATTTTTTACCCACCTTACCTCAATACCTTGTTCCTGGCAGCGGCGCACACTGAATTGCTGAAATGTGCCGCCATAAAGTTTGGCGCTGGTAACAATATTCATTGCAGGCAAAGAATTATCCTTGATCAGAAACGGGTCGGTGGCTGTTTTTATTGCAGCCATTCCGCTTGCGGTGGCGAGGCAACTGGCTTCAATGTCGGAACCGTAAGATTCCAGCAATCCTATTGTATCTTCAAGAAATCCGCTCGACGGATTGGCAATTCGCGAATAGCACCATGTTGGCATTTCATACGCAAGCGCTGCTTCCATGTGGGCGCTGTCCATGTAGGCTTCGGCTGTAGAAAGATAAATGGGTTCCATGATGGAACCTGAGTTTCCACTGAAAGCCTTCTCCATTGTGTAAAGACCGTGGGTAGCCACGGTGTCGAATTTTTTTGTTTTGGCAGCTTTGATTGCCATCGTGCGTTCAGCCATCATTTGACGGCCAACTTCAATCCAATCTTCTTTGGTGCGGTTTGTTTGCATCTTTATTTAGTTATAATTTTTTTAAATGTCATTGGACAATAGTCAATAGTCAATAGTCATTGGTCATAAGTCAATAGTCAAAAGTCATGAGACATTAGGCATGATGGACATTGGTGAATGGTGGTCATTCGTTGTAATTAAAAGATCTGCACCCAATGACCAATGACTATTGACAAATGACTTTTTTTATTGTGAAACAAAAATAGAGTTTTATAAGCAATTACAGCTAAAAAATAAAAAATTGTAGTGAGAATTATTGAAATAAATAAAAATTGAAAGCCTGTTGGTTGATCACAGCGCAGAATGAAACCAATTTGAGTGAAAACAATGGATATTCTTAAGAAATGAAAGTTTGAGCCTGCTCTGAACAGTAAAAAATATAAAATTGCCGCTAAGACACTATGTCACTAAGACACGCCAAGTATTGAAAATAAAGTATGTTTTTCGAGAACCTTAGAGTCTTTGAGCCTTTGTGGCAAGAAATAGATTTGCCGGAGTGGACTTAAAGTTTACTTTTTTTCTTTCGATGCTTTTAATAAAAAACTATCTGTTTGTTCCTGGTCCAGCAGGTTGATGCCGGATGCGAAAAAGTCTTTGTCTGATGATTTGAAACCATAAGTTGTTGCATTGATCTCGTTGCTTCCTATCTTCATGAAGGTTGTTGACAACTCATAAATGATTTTATTGTTATCACTTGTGGTTAACGTGAGCTTTTTGGCGCCTTTGCTCCAATGTCCCTTTACACTTTCCTGTCCTGTGTGTTTTCTCGCGACGCTATCCCAAAACAATATTGTCAGGTCAAAAGTATTGTTAGTGTCTAAGGTTAGCGTGATATCGCCTTTATGACAATCCATGCTTACATATCTTTCCGTTTTGGTGATGTGAATAACATCTGTGGCTTTGTTGACAGGTTTGTTGCTTTGCTGATTGCAACCAAGGAAGGTTGTCAGGGCAATACAAAGGAGTAATAATTTAATTTGTTGTTTTGTTTGCATGTGTATTTTATTGTTTTGTAAAATTTTATTTTCAATAATGATCGTCTTTTTAATCTGACAGTATAACGGTCTGCACTAAGTTTAGTTGAGAATTTCGGATTACTTTACCATCAGTCTCCGCCGTGTATTCTATACACAAATACGATGCTGCTCATAATGCTGATCAGGATTATTCCTATGAAAAATATGATCAGGCCAAGTTTGCTTTTTGAATTTATCCTGCTCACCCTGAAAAGTAAATACCCTGCAAGCAAATTTAATAGCGCCCATAAAACATTTACCAAAGGAGACGACAATCCCTGACCCGGCGGATTGGCAAAGGGTGTGGGAAAAGGCTTTCCTGAAATGCCATTAACAAAATGTGGAACAGCATTCGTTAAAAATCCTCCTGCAAAAAATGCTGCAATGTAATGATACCATTTCATTGGTTTTTCAGTTAATTTGTCTGTTGTTGTCATTGTGTGTAAGTTTATTTGTGTGATTGTTGAATTGTTTTTTATTAGTCATTTTCCTCGTAATAATAGGAGTAGTCAATCCCTTTCATAAACATTTCGCGGTCGTTTATTTTTGTGGTGAGCGCATTTTCCAAAAGTGATTTCAGAACACTACTGTTTGTTGGACTTAGAATCATAGCGTTCATGTAATCCCGCTTACTTATTTTACTCCAATCAACGCATTTTTTGAGGCGTTTTTTCAGTAACAGATCCAGCCATATTCTGGCGCTTCTGCCATTACCTTCCATAAATGGGTGCGCAATGTTCATTTCCACATATTTATTTACAATTTCGTCAAGTGTAGTATCGGGCATTGCTTCTATTTGCTTTAATGTGTTTCCTAAAAAGCGGGATACTGCAAAATGAAAACCACCTTTTGAAATATTTTTTTGTCTGATTTGTCCAGCAAAATCATACAATCCGCCAAACAAATAAGCGTGTATTTGTTGCAAACCTTTGGTTGTACCTACTTCTATGCTGTTGGTAAAAGAACTTTCAAACATTGCATACGCTTTTGTTTTGCTTTTTCCGTCTATGCTTTCATCACTGTATGTAAACCATTCAATAAACCGGTTTGCCTTTTTGCCCGGAAATTCTTTACCTAAGGCAATAATACCTGTGTAATCCAGCATATCGGTTAAATATCGTTTACCATCATTGGCTAGAAGTTTCAGTTGGGTAGTGGCACTAACCAACTCGCTATTTTCTTTTTTCAATTTGGCTTTAAGATATTTCCAATAGTTGCGGGTTTTGGTGTAGTCGTCCTGGCTGGTAAGCAAAGCTACAATATCCAACACACTAAACCACCATTTGGCGTTTTGTTCGTCCCAAACGGCCCGCACTTCGCGATCGTCAAAAAAGCGTATGGATATTTTTGCATTACTCATAACTGATATATTATCTATTCTTTCACTCTAAATTTCCTGTTCAAAGTTACAATATTTTTTTCAATTATTGCACTTATTCCCTCTATACCCAAAAGGCGCTCCACATCTTAACGAATCGCTGTTTATGCGACCCAAGCGATCAGTGGTGTACCTGTCCCGTATCCACGGTCGGGAAGAGGCGTACTATGTCCGGCAATACCGGGCGTAGACATCTACCCGATTAGGAACTGTATTAATTTTTTTCATTAATATATTTAATTGCCCTGTCGAGTACTTCATCCTTGTGTTGTTTAATACCATCAATGGTAGGGTGAACCACAATATCGGGCACTATGCCCACTCTTTGTGTTTCCTTGCCGTTGGGATAATAAACGCCAAGCCCCGTCATCCATGTTTGATACCCTCCGGGGAAAGTCAATACTGAAACATTGCCATCGGCGCCTGCTGTCTGACTGCCTATGCGCACCAACTTCGCAGATTCGTTTTCAATTTATGTTTTCTTTTTTTTACGACTCTTTATAACTATCGTGTCCGCTATTTTGTCATGAAGCGTCATTCTGTTGGGATTCCAAAATACCTGATAAAAGCCAATCATTAATTCAAGGGTAGATGCCACATAACCCAGGCTGCGCTCTATGCAATGCCATATTCCAATACGATGATGATAAATTGAAATGATTTTTATCCCCAATATTTTCTTCCCGATACTTTGTCCATTTGTAATGTAAGTGGTAAGTGCAAAATAAATAATTGGGACAAATCCCAAACATGTTTTGAAAATCTGAATGTTTCCCTCGTTCATATTCTTTGCTTCTATGTCAATGTGGAAAATATTGGTCATCTTTATGTTGGTTATGCCGAGCCCAATCCAGTCAAATGCCTTATCAATTATGCTAAATATGACCACAATTATTGCCAGATCAATCAACATAGCCAGTATTCTGCCCGGGATAGAAGCAAGTTCCTGTTCATTATCCAATATACATTCCTGTCGTTCTTTATATTTCATAAGTATTAAAATTATAATGCCTTTGCAATTATTGCCAATGATCACGCATTGCTTGCTATTGTTATTAAACTACACTGCACTGTCAACCACCCGCCATTGAAACATTGCTAAGTGAGTTGGCGTTTATTTACTTTTAAGTTTCTTTAGCGCCTCGATCCCGCCAGTGTTGTAAGGATTTATTTTTATTGATTTCTCATAGTTTTTTATGGCAAGTTTTGTGTCGCCATTTGCTGCATAAGCTTCACCTAAACTGTCGAAAACATTCCAGGAGTTGGGATATTCTGTTGAATTTAGTTTAAATATTGCAATAGCTTCTTTTACTTTTTTTGCATTAAGTTCACTATAACCGAGCAGGTTTAATTGTACTTCATAAAATAAAAAACGCGAATTCTTTTGCTCTTTTAATGATTGATATAATTTTATTGCAGCGTTAATCCCTTTTTTGTTAATGGTTGCTGCAAGCGTGTCCTTCAAGTAATAGGGATAATGGTATGGCTTCAGTTCAAACTTACTCTCAAGAATATGTTCAGCGATATCATCAACACTGTTAGCTGAATTTGACAGAACAACAACACCAATTTTTTTCTTTTTATCAAAACCAAAAAAAGTTCTGTATCCACCTGTACCACCGTTATGCCAGACAATTTCCGTCCCGAATTTTTTCCAGATATGCCATGCTAACCCGATTTCGAGATTTGCATTACCAGTACTGTCCCTGGCTATATGCATTTGTTCCATTGCTGTTGATAAAGAGGTTTTGGTAAAACCAAGATTGGCAGAAAGAAACAGGAGAAGGTCGTTTACATTTGAGCGCAACGCGCCTGCACCTGCAAGTGTAGGAAAATCCCAGTTTTCAACAGGATTGCCTGATTCGTCATGTCCTGTCGCAAGAATAGATTTCAGTTCGGGTGTAAGCGTAACAATGGTTTTATTCATCTTCAGGGGTATGCAAATTCGCTCACGCACCAGGGTTTCATAATCTTTGCCTGCTTTCAGGGTAAGAATATGGCCTAATAATCCAACACCCAAATTTGAATATTCATACTTTGAGCCAATATCTCTTGTGAGTTTAAATTTGGAAATAAAATCATACAACTGTTCTACTGTGTAATCAGCATAAGGATTGTTCGGGTCTTTGGGAGAAAGATTGTCCGGCAATCTGGGGAGACCTGATGTTTGAGTTGACAAGTCCAAAAGCGTAATTTCTTTTCCTTTCCTGGTGGGAGTTTTCACTGTTTTTGGAAGAAACTCTGAAATGGAGTCATCAAGATTTATTTCACCCTTCTTTACCATGTCGGCAAGGATAAGTGAAGTAAATACTTTTGACATCGAGCCAATCTCGTATATTGTATTGCCATCGGGTTGCTGGTTGCTGCTATCTTTTACTTTTCCATAGCCGAAAACCTGCGTACCTTTTTCATTAATAATTCCTACAACAATTCCTTTGCTTCGTTTATTGTCAACTTCTGTCTTAATTATTTTTTTAATGCTGTCGCCGGGAAGCTGTGCTACGTTGATAGTAGAACTCAGTGTCAACAGAAACAGCAGATAGAATATTTTGTAAGATTTTTTCATAATTGTCGGGTTGTGAATGAAGATAATGTTGATTGTGAATGACAGTTAACGGACGGCAAGCTGTTAGTTATCGGTTAGGCGTTTTTTTTTGTCATGTCAACCAATATTAATTATCTCCTTAAGCCCGTCAACAGTCAAAAGTGAATTCTGTCTATGCAACATTGCATGGCAGTTTGGGCAAACAGGTCTAAGGTCTTTAATTGGGTCAACCTCATAAGTTTTCCCAACTGTTGCTACTTGTTGTAAATGGTGAACATGAATAAAGCCCTTCCCAACTTGTCCGTATGTTTTCTCAAAGTCAAAACCACAAACAATACAAGACAGTCCATAATGGGCGATACATTGTTTTCTTGCAAAAGGATTCCTTTCATACTTTGTTAACGTCACTTGATTTGGCGTTCCCTCTGTGTATGTTTTCTGAGACTCAGTATCAGATGGAATAAATGGATTGTGTCTAATATTTTGCGTTGTTAAAAAGTCAAACCAAACTGCTTCAAGTTCCTCTGCAAGCTCTTGTCTAATTATACTACCAGAAGATTGTGGAGTCCAATTTTGTCTGTGTAAAATTGAACGTGTCTTTTGTGTAAGCTCATTCTGATTTAATTTATCCACTGTCAATATTGGTTCCTTTACAGGATTTAATAATACTTCAAAATCAATAGTAATATAAAGTGTTTCTCTGTTCTCATCTGCCCAATGTTTCTCGTAAAATGGCGTCGAAGTTGCAAAGCCAGCAGCTATTATTCCTTTGGGTTCTGTCCCGAGTTTAAGAAGGAAAATACGGTCCCCGGTTTGTATGGTTTTTGTCCTTCCGCAACTCCATCGTTGGGAGCATTTGCCTGTCTTGTCAACCTGCTCAATATCTTTCTCCAGTGTGTCCCAAGTCCACTTTTTAGGATTCCATAAAAACAAATAAGTATTCTGAAATGTAGCCAACTTTTCTTTATCAACCAAACTGCATTCTTCAAGTGCCTCTTTTAATTCAGGTTTGAGTTTGTATATAAAGAAAGTTCCCTTGTCATACCCAGTGAAAAAGAAATCCCAAAATGCTTTAGTACCATCATCTTTTTCGCGTTGTTGAATGTCGTATTTCTTTAAAATCCTTTTTCCAACCCCAACTAGTCGTCCAACTACTGCCCCCTTATCAGTCCAACCAATTATTCTTGCAAGGTCTGTTGCTGACGCTTCTTGTTTGTCTTGTTTGTAGATTGTCTGGAAAATCAATAAGTCGTCATGCTGCACAAGCTTGTCGTCTTGCAGAATCTCTACAAATCTGTCTTTGCTGATATGTGGTATCTCTGTCATCTTTTTTTAACGCTTACTGATAACTCCTCAATTGCTTCCCAGTCAGCTATTTTAACTTTATTATTTCTTGTGGCAGCTATTGCTTTTTTGCCTTTAAAGCTGCTTAATATCATTGAATTAAATTTTAAAGTTCTCGTTAGATCTTATGATTTTCGGTGTTGAGTATTTTTAACCCGGCAAACAATAACTCAAATTCCTTTCAGACTGTAAAAGTAATAAATTTTTAATTTCCAAAAATTATCAGTGACCTGAGACTACAAAAGTTTTTAAAACTTTTGTAGTCTGTGTTGCTTTTGTAGTCTGTGCTACTGTTGGCGCGCATCTCCCGATGCGTGACATCATGCAATATTGTTTTACGAACGCGTCGGGAGATACCGACAAAATATCGGGACAGGCTGCGCCCGAACGAGTTGAGGAGCGCCATCAGGGGGCTGTCATTTCTTTTTCCTAATGAAACCAAAATAGAAAGTAATCAAAAACAGTCCAAAGTGTAGAAAGCCACGAATGCCTAAAAACTCCGGCGACATTGTAGTGCCCATAAAAGGAAGAGT
>Ga0073936_10002847_pt1 | contig 25444 bp, 17 predicted proteins | sample AliMusrvi5mmetaG_FD_87041 | JGI IMG/M metagenome (GOLD analysis project Ga0073936, IMG submission 87041) | Freshwater lake bacterial and archeal communities from Alinen Mustajarvi, Finland, to study Microbial Dark Matter (Phase II) - Alinen... | ecosystem: Environmental > Aquatic > Freshwater >... | reverse complement strand
GTCGCAGGGTTTGCTCATCGTAACGCATCGCAGGGTATACGTCAGACAGATGCTTAACCTTTCTTAAATACCTGAATAGTTACGAAAAAACCAAATCGAATAAACCAGATGCCAAACCACGTAAAACCCCTAGTCCTCGCGTTGGCGCTGGGATGGGCGGCACATGCCGGTGCCCAAACCACCATTCCCGCCTCCACCACGGTAAGCGTTACCGATCCCGCCACCTACTTTGGAGCCGCGGGTGACCTAACGATAGAAAACGACGCCACCCTCAAGGTCGCCCCAAGTACCCAGGGCAACTACACCATCAGCAACGCGCTCATCTTCTCTGGCGCCGGCGGCACGATCCATCTCCAGTTCAACGACAACGACACGTACTTCACCTTCACCGGTGCCATCACCTCCGCCGCGACCGGGCCGCAGTCCCTCGCCGTAGCCACCGGGATCAATGGCAATGGCGACCGCGAGGGCGTCACATTTGCCACGGGAATCCCGGATGTCGCCGATGCCACGGCCATGGGCCTTACCGTTACGTTCAACTCCCAGACCCAGTCGTATGACTACGTCAATCTTGCCGGCGTCAACACCTTCACCGGTCCCATCACCTTGATCCAAGGCAACAACCAGCCGCTCGGCTATCTGACGATCGGCGGCGTGGGCAAGTCCAACGGCGGGAACAGTTATATCAGCACACCCGGTTCGGGAAATCTGGGCGGTGGCACCTACATGGGCAACATCGCCCTCGGTAGCGGCACATTCCTCGACTACAGCAGTTCCTCGAATCAAGCCTTGGGCGGCGTGATTTCCGGTGCGGGCACCCTGATCAAGGAAGGCTCCGGCACGCTGACGCTCTCCGGCCTCAACACCTACACCACCACCACCACCGTAAATGGCGGCACGCTGGAGCTGGCCAACGGTGGCGGCTTGAAGTTCGTCGTCACGGATGCCTCCAGCAACAAAATCACCGGTGCGGGAGCCGCCACCATCGATGGCAATTTCACCATCGACACCTCGGCGGTAACCGTCAGCTCGGGGATCTGGCCGCTGGTCGACACCACCACCAAGTCGTTCGGCTCGAACTTCACCGTGACCGGGTTCACCGGCCCTGACGTCGACAACATTTGGAAACTTGAGGACGGAACCAAAATCTGGATCTTCGACGCGCGCAGCGGCAAGCTGTTCCTCAGCGCCCCGGCCGAGATTTTGACGTTCGGGCTCGGAAGCGCGGTGGGGGTCATCGACCAGACCGCCAAAACCATCGCCCTGACCGTGCCGTGGTCACCGTGGGGCACCTCGTTGGCACCGCTCAATCCGACCTATACCCTGTCCTCCGGCACCTGCGATCAGACCAGCGGCTCACCGCCCTCACCGAGCTTTGCCGTGGCCAATCCCGCAACCTACACCGTCACCGACACGGCCAACGCGATCACCAACCCCTACAGCGTAACCGTCACCGTGACCCCGGTGGCCACCGACAAGGTCATGTCCAACGTGACCTTCCCGGGGAACGGCCTCGCCTGGGCGAGTGACGGCACCGGCTTCAATCTGCTCATCGTCGTGCCCAGCACCACCTCCCTGACGGCATTGGCGCCCACCTTCACCCTCTCGCCGTTCGCCACCTGCGCTCCGGCTTCCGGCACCGCGCGCAACTTCACCACCCCCCAAACCTACACGGTCACGGCGCAGGATGGCAGCACCCAAGCCTACACGATTGCGGTGCAAAAAAGCACCAACACCGGTGTGGGAGCTTATCAGCAAAAGGTTCTAACCAGCGGCCCGGTGTCCTACTGGCCGCTCAACGAAACCACGGGTACCACCGCGTTTGACCTTGCCAGCGGCCTCAATAATATCACCTATGGCGGGACCTACACCCTTGGCGATGTCGGGCTAAGGGCGGATGGGAATCCGAGTGTCCTGTTCACTTCGGCCTCGGCTCCCTCCGCCTTTACCGGCGTGCCATTTAACAACAGCCTCAACCCGCTTCAATTCACGGTGGAATTCTGGGTCAAGCCCGTCGTCAGTGTTGCTGCTGCACAGTATCTCGTGGCTCTTCAAGATCGCACCACCGGTTCAAGGACGGGTTATGCCGTCTGGAAGAACAATGGTTCCGCAGGGTTTGGCATGCAGTGGACGAGTTCGGGCACCACCAACCCTTCTATCAATGGAGCGACGCCAGCCGTTATTGGCAGTGTCTATTATGTTGTCGCCACCTACGATGGAACCACGTTCAAACTGTATGTGAATGGCAACCTGGAGGGCTCAGCGGTCTCAACCTACGTGCCGGCCAGTCCCACCCAGCCCGGTTTCTCGATCGGCTCACGCGACGGCAATACATCCCTATCCTCCAACATCCAGGATGTGGCGCTCTACACCCGTGCGCTGAGCCAGGCGGAAATTCTGAACCACTATCAATCCAACGTGAGTTATGCCAGCTGGGCCTCCACCAATTACCCCAGCGCCAACCTCACCGACCCTGCTGCTGACTTGGACGGCGACAAGGTGAGCAACTTCGCGGAATATGCCTTCGGCCTGGATCCGACCAAGGGCACATCGTCCAATCCGATCACCGCTTCGTTGACCGCCGCTGGCCATTTCAGCTACACCCAGCTCGCCAACACCGGGCTGACCTACACGGTGTGGACCTCGACGGATCTGACGACCTGGACCCAGGATACCGGTGCGACCCAGACCGTGGGCACTCCGGTCAACGGTGTCTCCACGGTGGCGGTGCAAACCACAGCCACGCCGGTGGGCGGCAAGTTGTTCGTGCGCGTCCAAGCGCAATGACCCACTGCCGCGCTGCCACGCGCGTCCTAGCAATCCCTGAATGAAACAAGCCAAAGGCCGGGAGTCGGATGACTCCCGGCCTTTTTGCGTGATCAACCCCGCCTCGATCTAACAGCGAACGTGAGGCTCCGGAACTCAGTCGTCGACCTCAAAAGAGCCACTTGGTCGAGCAAGTTCAATTCCCTGATTCTGCGGTTCCGCCTTCCTCGATGAGGAAAAATGGGCACGCCGAATAATGCCGGAAAGATTGGGAAAGAAAAAACTCATCAAAATTCTCCCGCCCTAAATTCTCCCGCTCCAAATTCTCCCTCTCCAAATTCTCTTGTCCAAAATTCTCTTGTCCAAAATTCTCTTGTCCAAATCTCTACTGTCCCAAATCTCTACTGACCAAATCTCTACTGACCAAATCTCTACTGTCCCAAATTTCTACTGTCCCAAATTCCGTCGAAGCCCTCGTCATCCGTGGTCAGTCCCGTCCAGCACCTCACTTTCCAGCAACTTCAGGGAATTCACCTTGCTCGCAACTCTGGCATGATGAGGTCGAACGCTGAGTTCTGAACCCGCTCCACCCAGCCCCAGCCTGGAAACCCCTCAAGTCAATGGCTGGCCCTTGCGCGGGGGATGCGGCGAGTGATGGGCCGGCAGACAACTACGGCCTCGCCCCCGCCGGACACCCCGGGAGGTGCGTCCCGGCCCGGCATCGTCGCGCGTTCGCCCGCCAATCGATGTGCTAGGTGCCAAGCCGCTGGGATGGGCTGCATGCCCGGTCCACCGCGCTGCGGTCAGGCAGCCGCCTCGGCTTTGCGACCGGCGCGCAGACGGGCCGGCTTGACAGCAGCAGGCTGCGGGCTATCAAGTTGTCGGCGCGCGGTGGCTTTTGCGTTATCCTGGGCAACGGCGTGCACTTGCCTCCAACAAACGGAACATGAACCGACCCACGCATGACTCGACACCTGCCACCAGGACGCCCGCCATTATGTTAGATCCGGGGCTCGGGCCGCCCGCGCGAAATCCGCGTATTGCCAATCCGGCCGCCAGCCATGTGGAGGTGCCGGCCGCATGAATTCGCTCATCGCATGGAGCCTGGGCGTCATGTTGCTCGCCGCAGTTGCGCGGCCGGCGGCGGCGGCCGGGATCGACTTGGCGTCGGATACGGCCTGGAGCTTGTCGCTGGACGGCGGCCCGCCGCGCGCCATCAAGGTGCCCGGCGGCGGCTGGAACTCGGACCAGCAACAGCCGCGCATCGACTCGATGAGCGGGGTGAACGACTTCTGCACCTATGAGCGGAAACTCACCATTCCGTTAGAACTGCCGCAACAAGCCGTCAAACTGTGCTTCGGCGCGGTCACCTATGGCTGCGAGGTCTTTCTCGACGGCAAGAAAGTCGGCGAGCATCACGGGCCGCAGGTCGCGTTCGAGGTCGATCTAACAGACATGGCCACCCCCGGCACGGAATAGACCCTCGCGGTCAAGGTGTACCACCGGCGGCACTACTACCGCAATGGCGCGTGCGATGTGGCGGTCGGCTGGGATTTTGTCAGCAGCGCGGATCCAGCGTTTGAGCCGGAGGCCAAGCGCTGGTGCTGGTGGTTCGGCAACTCCAAAGTCGGCTATGGTATCTGCCGGTCCATCACGTTGCGGGTACTGCCGGCGGTGCATGTTGAAGCGGTGTTGGTGCGGCCCTCGGTGGCGACCCGGCAGCTTGCCTGCGACGTGTGGATTGGCAACTCCACCACGCGCGCAAGGAAAATCACCCTCGGCGCCAATCTCTCAGCGTGGAACAAGCGTGAATGGCGCTACCCGGCCTTCCCCGCTTGCGAAGTCACCGTGCCGCCTAACAGCGTGGTCAAGGCGACCCTCGGCCCGCAGCCTTGGGAGCTGGGCCCGGCGAGTTATTGGTGGCCTAACATTCCGTTCCGCGACGATTATGTCGCAACCCTCCACTACCTGCACCTGAAGCTAACTGAAGGCCCGCAGACCTGGCACGACACGCAGCAGCGCTTCGGCTTCGTGGAGCACGCGGAGGGTCCGTTTTATTACACCGTCAACGGCGTGCGGGTCACCGGCATCAGTGATGCCACCGCCGAGGGCCAGCTCAGCCACTACGACGCCTATGGCGCCGCGGCGGCATTCCTACCCCCGACCCAACCCGGCACCGGCTGCCCGGAAACCTGGAAGCGCTACCAGCGGCTTGGCATCAACACCAACCGCACCCATTGTTCGCCGCCCACCGAATATATGCTGGAGGCGGCGGACGAGGCCGGCTTCATGCTGATTCCCGAGGCGCCCATTTGGGGCAACGGCTTGAGCCGGTTCCACCCGGATTTCACCCCGCAAACCATTGGCGATTTGGGGCGCCAATGCCGCAATCACCCCTGCGTGGCCCGCTACTCACTCACCAACGAAGTGGCAGGCGCGCGCGATGACTCGTGGCCGTGGCGTGCCCTGATCGACTCGATGCTCGCCGTCGATGACACCCACCCGCTGGTCTTCGAGTTGAACGTTCCAGGCAGCGCGCGAGTTGCCGGCCTCACGCGCGGCCACGCCGCGGTCATGGAGCATTACACCGATATCCATGTCCAAGGCGGGGACCAGATCCGCGGCATGGGCGAACATTTCTGGACCACCGACGGCATGGGCGATTTCGCCGTTGGCGCGGGCACCTTGCGTTGCAACGACTGGTGTTATTTCGCGCCCTGGAGCTGGATCAATTACTGGCCGAACTTCCTCGAGGGCATGAGCCACCAGCTGCACGCATGGAAAGTCAACAACCACGCCGACCGCACAGACAACCAGGACGGCTGGGATTCACCGATCGTTGAATTCGTGCAACACCGGCTGCATCCCTATCTGGTGCTCGACCGGGATATCGAATCCCTCAATCCAGCCTATGCCGTGGACTGGCCTAACCATTTTCCGGTGCTTGCGGCAGGCAGTGAGGTCACGCGCCGGATTGAAGTTCTCAACGGCGGGCTGTTTGGCAAGCGGATGGCGCTGCAATGGAAGGCCTGCTGGGATTCCCCGCAGGGCGGGCAGGTGGCTGCCGGACGCCAGGAGTTCGAGGTGGAACCCGGCTTTCACACGACCCGCCAAATCACCTTCAAGGCGCCCGCCACCGAGCGGCCGCGCCTGCTGGCGCTATCCCTTGAAACATTGTTGGATCAACAGCCCGTATTCACTGAAGACAAACTGCGTTACCAAATCGAACCTGCAAAATAATCCCCTCATGCAATACCCGGCTTCATTTCTCATCGGCGCCTGTTGCGCCCTGCTGGCTCCGGCACGGGCGGAAGTCAAACCCGCCCCGCTGTTCAGTGACGGCATGGTCCTGCAACGCGATGGGCCGGCACCGGTGTGGGGCACCGCCGCCAAAGGCGAAAAAGTCACCGTCACGTTCTGCGGGCAAGCGGTTTCCACGGTCGCGGATGAGCAGGGAAAATGGTCGCTCAAGCTCGCCGCCCTCAAACCGGGTGGGCCGTTTCCAATGACTCTCGGCGGCCAAAACACCATCAACTTCAAGCAGGTGTTCGTCGGCGACGTCTGGTTGTGCGGCGGCCAGTCGAACATGGACATGGTGGTGGGCGCTTGCGAGCGCGCCGCCGATGCCGACGCCACCACCACGCCTAACATGCACCTCAGTTACGGCGGCGGCTGGAGCCCGGCGGCCAAAGGCAACAATGGCGGCTTCAGCGCGACGGGCTACTGGTTCGGGCGCCATTTGGCCGAGGAATTGAACGATCTGCCCATCGGTTTGATCAAGTGCGCCGTGGGCGGTTCCACCGCCGAAGCCTGGAGCCCGGGCGGCGAACTCTATCAGACCCGCCTCGAGCCGCTGATGCCCTGCGCCCTCAAGGGAGTCGTCTGGTACCAGGGCGAAGCGAACACCGACCGGCCCTATCTGTATTCACAGGCCATGGAGGTGTTGATCGCCGCTTGGCGCAAAGGCTTCGCCAAACCCGCACTGCCTTTCATCTATATGCAATTGCCGCGTATCGGCGGCGAGCCCGCTGCGGATGCCAAACTCAATCCGGCCGACGGCTGGGCGCTGACCCGCGAGGCGCAGCAGCTCAACCTTGCCATCCCTAACACGGCGATGGCGATCTTCTCCGATTGCAGCGATGGCGATCTGCATCCGAAGGACAAGCCCGCCGCCGGCAAACGCCTGGCGCTGGCCGCCCTGGCCAAGGTCTATGGGCGCCAACCCGCCGAGAACTATCTGAGCCCGGTGCTCAAAACCGCGGTGCTGCAGGATGGCACGCTCACTCTTGCCTTCGATAACGCGGCCCAAGGGCTCAAGCTGAAAGATCCGGCGGCAGATGGCTCGATCAAACAGTTTTTCGTCGTCGCCGCCGACGGCACGCAGAAACCCGCCAAAGCCCGCCTCGATGGCAACCGGATCCTGGTGGACCTGCACGGCGAAAAAGGTTTGCCGGAAATCTACTATGGATTTAGTAATTACCCGCAGGGCAACCTCTATAATGCCGCCGGCCTGCCGGTGTCGCCATTCCGCTTGGCCCGCCCGAAAGTTGTGGTGGACGATTGCATCGGCAACACCCTCACCCTCAGCCAGGACGTGCCCTTCGGCGCCAATGCGCTCAAGCCCGCGTCCTACCGTATTCCCGGCTATGGCATCACCCAAGCCACCTTTGCCGGCAGCAGCGCGCGGGTTCGTCTAACCGTGGACAAAGCCTGGAAAATCGGCGACCGGATCACCCTCGAAATGCCCGGCTTCAAGCAATGGGACGGCACCACGGGTTTCACGCCGCTGGGATTCATCGCCACCCCCGGCCACGTCGCTGCGGGCGGCTATTTCCAGGAAATGCTGGTCGGGGAAGTCCACCTCGACGTCAAACCGGAAGCGGTTTTCAAGGACAACCTGGTGGACGGCGGCAAACTCGCGTACCCCAGTTCCAAGACTTGGCGCCTGGTCAGGGCCGAGGCCATCATCAATTTGTCCGAGCTGCCGACTCCACCGCTCAACGCGCTGGCTTGCGCCCATGTGTATGTCTACTCCAACGCCGACCGCAGCGTCAACCTGTGGTATGGCAGCGACGATGGTGCGCGGGTGTATGTGAACCGCGAAGCGCTCAGCACCACCGAGGGCGTGCGGCCGTGCATTCCTGACATGGTCAAGCTCAAGGATGTGAAACTGCATCAAGGTTGGAACTCGGTGCTGTTTGAGGTCAGCCAGTTCGCCGGCAATTGGTCGGTGATGGCACGCATCGTCGATGACAACGGGGTGCCCATCCAGGGCATCGGTTACCAGGCGGAAAAACCGGCGGACTTCCACTGACCTAACCAGGCCATGCCCACCCGTCACACTGCAAAATGCGCCCTCGCCGCCTGGGCGCTGTGGCTCGCCGCTTCGCCCTGCACGCCGGCGGCCGACCTGGCCAACCTCGTGCGGCCCGACAAGCCACCGGGGCCGCCTGCCGCTCCCACCGCCACCCGCACCACCTTGTTGATGGCATTGCCGGCTCAGCCCGCTTGGCAGGACATGGCATTTCTCGCCGCGGTGCCGGCGGCCTGTCGGGCAAACAACGGCGCGCCCTCGCTCATCGCGCTCGACGCCGCGGGTGCGATCTCGCCGGAGATCCAGGACTATCTGCGCCGCTACCGGCCGGATGCCGTCTGGCAGTTAGGTGGGGCTGCCGCCGGATTGCTAGATTGTGGCCGCCCCTGCGAGGTCGTGCCAATCAGCTCCGCCGACGACGCCGCGTGCCGCTTGTCCCTGCAATTCTGGCACGCGTGCCCGACGGCGGTCATTTGTGCGGAAGACGACTACGCCGCCGCCCTGATTGCCGCGTCGCTCGCCGCGCGCTTGCATGCGCCGTTGCTTTTCACCACCGCACAAGGCCTGTCGCCAGGTACCAGCCAGGAGTTGCAACGCCTCCAGCCGCGCGAGTTGATTGCCGTGGGCACGCCCGCCGCAGCCCTGCCCTCATTCCAACAGGTAACAAAAACCGTGGCCCAGCTCGCCGACGCCACTGCGGTGATGGCATGGGTGCGGCAACGCGGTCTAACGGTTTCCTATCTTGCCGCGCTCAATCCCTTCGACCGCGACCTCACCGTCATCAAGAAGGTGTCGCTGGCCGGTGCGCTGCTGGCTGCCGGACGCGACGGCCTGGTCGCGCCACTGGCCTACAAGGTGAAATGGAAAATCCCGTTCAGCGGCGTCGAGATGAAACGCGATGTGCCCGACGACCTGCCAGCCTCCGCGATGACACCGCGAACCGGCATCATCGCGGTGGGTTGGCCGGAGCACCAGTTTGTCCTAACAGGAGGATCCGGCAACCGCGGCCTGCGCGTCAATATCGACCTGGATGGCGATGCCAAATGCACCGGCCCCGGCGAAGGTCCCTACGCCACGGGCGACTCGGTGGAGCTCAACGGCAAATGTTATGTCATCAGCCTTGGCACCGCCAACGGCCCGGGTAAGGCCGATGTGCGCCTCACTTGGCCGCCGGTCGGCCAGCTCGTCGGGGACCTGCGCGCCTACTACCGCGCCCTCGGCGCAGCGCCGGAGCACCTCTGTCTGATTGGCTTTCCCGATGCGCTGCCGCAGGCGATTATCGGCCGCGGCGTCGTCGTCGAGGAACAGACGTCAGACCTGGCATTTGCCAATGCGGACGCTGACCCGTTCGCCGAGATCGGCGTCGCGCGCGTGGTCGCCGAGAGCGCCTCGTTCGCCACCTTGTATGCCAGCCGGGTGCTGACCTACGCGTCTTTGCTGGACCCGGAATGGCAAGACCGCGCCTGCCAGGCGCGCTGGGAAAACACCTATGGCAAGTTGTTTGAGAACGTCGGCTTCGACGCCTCGTACCGCCATACCGAGGAGAACCTTAAATTGATAGATGCGCCCGCGGAGGGCAAGAAGGCCAAACGCGAGCAGACCTTCGGACAGGATTCGCCGGCGGCGCATTGTGCGGTGCTGAGCCACACCGACCATTCCTGGTGGCGCGAACTCGGACACACCTTCGGCTGGGATGCCGAGGTGCTGTTGGCACCGGTGGTCGTCGAGTCGGGCGGCTGCCTAACAGCCGCGCTGGACCGCGAGGCCGATGACCATTCGGTCGTGGCGCGGTTGTTCCGCAAGGGTGCGGTGGCGTTTGCCGGCAACTCGCGGGAAGGATGCGCGCCGCAGGAACTCCAACGCCTCGAGTTCTGGAACGGCATCCTGTCCGGCCTGACCATCGGACAAGCTCACCGCCGTTCCATCAACAGCGCGCTGGTCACCATCCTCGACAAAAACGAGGGCAGCGGCGGCACCTATGGCTACCAGCTGCGCATCCGCACCCAGTTCGGCGACCCGGCCTTCGCCCCGCGCCTGCCCGGCCCGCTGCGCTCGGCAGCCGCCTGCACCACCGTCGCCGGGGACACCGTCACCGTCCACGCGCCCGCCGTCTGGTGGCCGATGCCGATGGCCGTCCCCGAGGACTGGAAGCAGTGGGCCGGCAAGGAATTGTTTGTGTTGCGTGGGGCCGGCACCTATCCGCTGCGCCAATGGTGCGCCGAGCAGTACGACCGCGAGGAAACCTACATGACCGCCGAATTCACCACGCGCCGCCATGTCGCCAAAATCGAGCAGCTGCAACAACCCCCGGCGCCGCTCGGCTGGGGCGGATCCTATCACGTCGACGAGCACGCCGACGGCTCCCGCACCTACCGCTGGGCGGTGCGCCTGGCGGACTTCGACCAGTTCAAGGGCACCATCACCAGCGCCGTCGAGCAACTCGATTACCGGATCGGGTATGAGTGATTCTGGCGCTTGATAATGTGTGATGACGTGAAATGATGACTCCATGAGAACGACTGTGGAGATTCCCGACAAGATGCTGGCGCGAGCATCGGATGAAATTGCCTGAAGCTATCATTTACGCTTCAGCCAAGGCCCGGCAGATGTTGCTAGTCACGCGCAACAACAAGGACTTCCACCCGCAGATGGACGGAGTCGCGATTCCCTATCAGCTTTGACCCGCATGCAAGAGGATGCGGCTGGCTGGACCGACATGAAATGAAAGAAATGACGCTGCGCCACGTTACACCGCGGTGACAGCCCAAGCCCGAACATCACAACCAACCCGTAAGACGAACCATGAAGACAATCCACCCACTCATGCTGGCAGCATTGGCAATCCAGATGCTGGCGGCCGGCGAATTCCACGTGTCGTTGCAAGGCGATGACGCCAACCCCGGCACGCTGGCCAAGCCGTTCGCCACGCTGCAACGCGCGCAGCAGGCCGCGCGCAAGCTGGCGGGACGGGAGGCGGTGACGGTGTTTGTTAGAGAAGGCACCTACTATCTGCCGGACACCTGGGTGTTCACGGCGGCGGATTCCGGCACCCAGGCCGCGCCGGTCCTCTACCAGGCCTACCCCAAGGAGCAACCGGTCATCAGCGGCGCGGTCTTATTGCCCAAGCTCAGCTGGCAGCCCTACAAGAACGGCATCCTCCAGGCCAAGGTGCCCGATGACTTGGTCACCGACCAGCTGTTTGTCAATGGCGAGCGCCAGGTGCTGGCGCGCTATCCGAACTTCGACCCCAAGGCGCATATCTTCAATGGCAGCGCGGCGGATGCCATCAGCCCGCAGCGCGTGGCAACCTGGCAGGATCCCGCCGGCGGTTTCATTCATGCCCTGCACGGTGCCGAGTGGGGCGGCATGCATTACCTCATCACCGGCAAGGGGCCGGACAACAAGCTGACCTATCAAGGCGGCTGGCAGAACAACCGCCCGTCGGGCATGCACCAGCAGCATCGCTTCGTGGAGAACATTTTCGAGGAACTCGATGCCGTCAACGAATGGTTCCTGGATTCAAAGAAACACCTGCTCTATTTTTGTCCGCCGCCGGGACTCGACCTCGGCAAGGCCACGCTTGAAGCGGCGCGGCTCGAGCACATCGTCGAGTTGCGCGGCACCCAGCAGGCACCCGTGCGCTTCGTGAGTTTCCACGGGCTGAGTTTCCGCCACGCCGCCCGCACCTTCATGCAGACCAAGGAACCGTTGCTGCGCAGCGACTGGACGATTTACCGCGGCGGCGCATTGTTCTTCAACGGCGCGGAAGACTGCACCCTCGCCGACTGCCTCATCGACCAGGTCGGGGGCAACGCCGTGTTTGTCAACAACTACAACCGCAGGCTGGCCATCCGCGGCTGTCACATCACCCGCGCCGGTGGCAGCGGCGTGGCCTTCTTCGGCGACCCCAATGCCTGCTTCAATCCCATCAACTGGGACAAAAACAATGAGCTGGCCAAAATCGACAAGACCGCTGGCCCCAAGACTTCCAACTATCCGGCAGACTGCGTGGTGGACGACTGCCTGATCCATGACATCGGCCAAGTGGAAAAGCAAACCGCGGGTGTCACGCTGGATATGGCCCAGGGCATAACGATCCGCCACTGCTCGATCTATGACATGCCGCGCTCCGGCATCAACTTCGGCGATGGCTGTTGGGGCGGCCACCTCATCGAGTTTTGTGATATCTTCGACACCGTCAAGGAAACCGGCGACCACGGGTCGTTCAACTCGTGGGGCCGCGACCGCTATTGGGGACTCGGCGGGCTGGACCTCAACAGTGACGCCGGGTGGCAAGCCAACAAGGCGCTGGTGACCTTGGATGCCTGCACCACCACCACCATCCGCAACAGCCGCTGGCGTTGTGACCACGGCTGGGACATCGACCTCGATGACGGATCGACCAATTACCATATCTATAACAATCTCTGCCTCAACGGCGGCCTGAAGAACCGCGAGGGCTTCTTCCGCGTGGTGGAAAACAACATCCTCATCAACGGTTTTCACCCGCATGTGTGGTACAAGCACAGCGAGGACATCTTCCGCCACAACATCATGTGGAGCGATCAATACCTGCCGGCCGGCGGCATGCCCGACACGCCGTGGGGCAAGGAGATGGATCACAATCTGGTGCATCGGGCCGGTGCCAGCGGGGTGGAACCCGCCACCAAGCTGGCCGGGCAATCCAAGCGCGACGCTCATTCGATTGTCGCCGACGCGCAGTTTGTCGATGCCGCCAGCGGGGATTTCCGCGTCAAGGACGGCTCGCCGGCGCTCAAATTGGGCTTTGTGAATTTTCCGATGGACCAGTTTGGCGTGCAGAAGCCCGAGTTGAAGGCCATCGCGCGGACCCCCGAACTGCCCAAAGCCGCCACCTCCGGCCAAGCCGCCAAGCAAGCGCCCGCCACCCAGCGGCCGAGTTACGCCTGGCAGGCGCGGATCCGCAATATCGCGGGCCTCGGCGATCGCTCAGCTTATGGCTTGCCCGATGAGTCGGGCGTGCTCGTGCTCGAGGTGCCCGCCGCCAGCCCGGCGGCCAAGGCCGGCCTGCTCAAGGGCGATGTGATCGTCGGTGCCAATGGCAAGCCGGTTAGAACCGTCGCCGCCCTGCACCAACTCCGCGACTCCGCCGCGGGCAAGGCTCTAACGCTTTCTCTCAGCCGCAAGCAGGGGCCGCTCACCATCGAGGTGCCGGCGGATGCTTATGTGGTCACCGAGGCGGTGGCTACTCCCGACTTCAAGACCATCCCGCTGCTCCCGGCGGCGGCGGTGGTGCCTGCGGTGGTGACTGCCGGCGGGGCCCCAACCAACAACGACCCGCTCGCCAACCTAACCGACGGAAAAGTCGCCGACGGCTTTGGCCCGATCTTTGCCAACGGCATCGAGAGCGGCATGTATAAATTTGACCTAACAAAGATAACCACCATCGCCCAGGTCAACACGTTCTCCTCCGGCACGGCGCGCGCGCGGCAGAATTTCGTGCTCTATGGCAGTGCCGCCGCGAGCGATCCGGGTTGGAATGTGGCCGATGCCGCGGCTTTCACGCCGCTCATCGCGGTGGATACCCGCCAAGGGGTGCCCAGCGCGTTTGAGGCCACCAGCATTCGCCGCGGCGATGGCAAGCCGCTGGGTGCCTATCGCTGGCTGGTGTGGGCGGTGTTTCCGGTGACCGATGCCAATGCCGAGAACACCGCGTTCCAGGAGTTGCAGGTGCTCGCAGTCCCCGGCTCGAAGTAGTTCCAGCGAGGCTGCGCCGCGGACTCGGACATCCTGATGCGCGCCGCGACATAAGCGGGTTGAGGGATATGCCATGAGCCCGTTTTGGCGCCGGGTAAAATACCCGGACCATGGTGGCTGCGGGCATCCTTGGCGGCAGCCATGCGGCTCGGTGTCGCATGCATTCTCCTCCGCGTTCAGGCGGCTTTCCCGGCAGGGGCCGCAGGATGACCGGGACCGGGATTGCCGGCCTGCCTAACACGGAAGCCGCCGCGCGCGATTTTTCCCTCGCCGCGGTCGCGCTTCCTCGCTAGGTTAGGGCCGGAAGCGGCAACGAAATTTTTTCCCGACCCGTCCACCCCAACCCACCTAACGATGAAAACGAAACGTCCGGTTCACCGCTTGCTCTATCCATTGCTCGCCGCCCTGCTCGCCGCAAGTTGCGCGCCGATCGTGCCGGTCAAGCGGGTGGCCATGGTCACCCAGTTGCGCCCGGAGAAGCTGGCGGAATACAAGCGCTTGCATGCCGACTCCAACCCCGGCGTGCGCGACCTGTTGAGCAAGTACCACATGCGCAATTTCTCGATCTATCTGCAGAAGATCGACGGCAAGTGGTATGAGTTTGGCTACTACGAATACACCGGCAACAATTTCGACGCGGACATGGCGACCATGGCCAAGGAACCGCGCAACATCGAATGGCTCAAGATGTGTGATCCGATGCAGAAGCCCCTCCCCGGAGCCACGGGCTGGACCCAGATGCAACGGGTGTATTTCAATCCGTAGCGCCGCGGCGCGAAACCGGGCTTGCCCTGCGGGCCGGGCGGCATAGGCTGGCGGGCGTGAACGACGATTTTCCAGTTTCGCCGCCGCGGGCGTGGGCGGAAATTGATTTGACGGCGCTGCGCGCGAACCTGGCGGTGGCGCGACAGGCCTGCGGGGTGGCGGTGATGGCGGTGGTCAAGGCTGGCGCCTATGGCCACGGAATCGAGGAAGTTGCCCGCGCCCTGGCCAGCGAGGACCTCGCGTTTTTTGGCGTCGCCAACGTGCGGGAGGCCCGCCAGATCCGCCGTGCCGGGGTGGCGGCCCGGATCTATCTATTAGGTCCGACCTGGTCGGCGGAACGCGAGGAAATTGTCGCGCGGGATTGGACGCCGTGCATTTCCACGCTGGAGGAGGCGCGCGACTTCGACCGGCTGGCGGCGGCGCGCGGCGTGCGGCTCAAGGTGCATCTGGCGGTGGACACCGGGATGGGACGGGGTGGTTTCCTGATGGATGGGTTGGTGGAGGCGCTGGCGGCGTTGGAGCGGCTGGAGGGGTTGGAAATCGAAGGCATCGGCTCGCATTTGCCCTCGGCCGATGAGGACGAGGAATTCACCCGGCGGCAGATGGCGGGGTTTGACGCGATCATCGAACAACTCGGCGGCACCACCCGTTTCCGCTGGCGGCATTTGTCTAACAGCGCCGGAATTCTCGGCTACCCGAACGGCGCATGCAACCTCGCGCGGCCGGGTCTGATGCTCTACGGCATTTCCCCCTTGCCCGGCTTCCAACCCCAACTGCGCAACGTCATGACGCTCAAGAGCCGGGTGACCCTGGTGCGCACCCTGCCGGCCGGGCACGGCGTTTCCTATGGGCGGGCCTTTGTGACGAGCCGGCCGACCCGGGTTGCCACCGTGGGCATTGGCTATGGTGACGGCTATCCGCGCCAGGTGTCCGGGCATGGCGGGGAGGTGTGGCTTGAGGGCCGGCGTTTTCCCATTCTCGGGCGGGTGACGATGGACCAGATGATGGTGGATGTTAGCGAGTGTCCCGCAGTCACCGAGGGTGCTGAGGTGGAACTGTTCGGTGCACATCTGCCGGTGGCGGAGGTCGCCGGGCATGCCCAAACCGTGGTTTGGGAAATTCTAACAGGCATCACGCCGCGGGTGCTGCGCTGCTATTGCGGGTGAGCGGACACCTCACGCAACGCCGCTTGCCAAGTGCCGTGTCGTTGGCCTTTGCGGGATACGGCAGTTCCCGAGTTGCATTGCTACAGCCGCAATTCCGCCGCCCCCAAGCCGGAATAATCGGCGGGCGCACAGGTCAGCACCAACACCTGCAGCCCGCGCAGCGCGGCGAGATTAAGCATGCGTTGGAGGGCCTGGGTGCGCTCGGGGTCGGTGTAGGCGAAGGCGTCGTCAAAGACGATGGGCAGGCAACCGTGGTGGTCGGCGGCGAGGATTTCGGCCATGGCGAGGCGCGCGGCGGCGGCGACTTGTTCCTTGGCGCCGCCGCTGAGGGAGGCGAAGCCAAAGGCGGCGTCGCCGGTGCGGATGAGGTCGAGGCCGGCGATGCCGGTGTCGGATAGATTCACGCGCACCGCGGCGCCGGGGCCGAAGATACATTGGAGGTAGCCGGAAATGCGCTCGGCGAGAGGCTGGACGATGGAGCGATCGATGGCCTCGCGGGACGAGCAGAAGAGTTGCTGGAGTTGTTCGATGGCCTTGGCGCGGCGCTGTTCGGAGGCGTGGAGTTCGCGGGCGGCTGCCAGCCGGGCAAGCGCGTGGCTGAGGTCCGCCTCGGGGTCACAGCTGCCGTCGAGCGTGAGGCGCTCGCGGGCGATGAGGCGCTGGTTTTCGGCTTCGCGGCGGTGGGCTTCCTGTTGGGTGATGGCGCGGCTGAAGCGACCGAGGTCGTCCGTCAGGTTCGCGGGGGCGAGGGCGGCGAGAGCCAGGCGGGTGGTGGCGAGGTGTGCAGTGGTTTGCAGTTCGATTTCGCGGGCCCGGGTGAGGGCGGCTTGGCGGGCGCCGGCCTCGCCGTGAGTGTCTTCGAGCACCTTGATGCGGGTTTCCAAATCGCGCAGGGATTGGTGGGCGGCGGCGAGTTGCGTGCGGTGGTCCTGCAGGTCCTGGGTGGCGGCTTCGAGGCTGGTGCGCAGTTGCTCGGCACTGCGGCGGGAGATGATTTCGTCGGCTTCCGCTTGGCTGAGGAGGAGCCGGGTGGAAGTGATCAACTCGCGCGCTGCGGTTAGACTCGGCGGCGACGGGCGGGCGGTGTCATTGTCGAAGGCCTCATTGCGGCGCTCGATTTCGGCGGTGGCGGCAGCGAGCGCGGTGGCGGCTGCGGCGAGTTCGGTGGCCAGGGATTCGCCGCCGAGCGCCTGCCAGCGGGTCTCCAGCTGGGCGTGCTGTTGGTCGAGGGCCTGGCGTTGTTCGAAGACCGTGGCGGCGTGGTCGAGGTCGCGCAGGGTGTGGCGGGCGAGGGCCGCGGCGAGCGCGCGTTGCGCCGATTCGCAGCGGACCCGCGCATCTGATAGAGAGGTGCCGCCGCCGGGGCGGATGCGCAGGCGCGTGGCGTTGCCGATGGCCAGCTCGCCGACTTCGGTGAGGATGCGTGACTCGCCGGTGGTTAGAGGCCGGCCGTCGAGAGTGACCTGCACGTCGCTCTGCAACACTTCGACCCCGGTGGCCATGGCTTCCAGGGTGGCGCCGGCTTGGTGGGTTTCGCGCTCGAGCTTGCGCAAAGTTGCTAGGTCCTTGGCGGCAAGCAGCGGGAGTTGCGCCAGCGCGGCGCGAACGCTGGCGAGTTCGGTGCGGATGGTGGCGGCCTCGGCGGCACGGGCGGCAACGCGTTGATGGACATCGCATTTCTCAAAACCGGCCAGAACGGCGGTGGCGAGATCATGATGAAGCCGGGCCTGGCGGAGCGATTCGGCCATCCTGCGGTTGGATAGATCCGCGGCTTGGCTGGTGGCGCGGGCGGCCTGTGCTTTCGCGGTTAGAGCCGTTTGCTGCTCCTCGGCAGGCAGCAGGGACTGGCGGGTGGCGCTCGCCTGTTGGTGGAGGTCGCGGATGGTCGCGTCGTCTTTGGCGGCTTGCTCGCGGCAGGCGGTGGCTGTTAGAAGAAGCCGCAGCCGGGTTTCTTCCTCGCGTTGCAGGTCGCCGGCCTGGGTGAGTTTCGCTTCAGTGGCGCGGCGTTGGGCGCGCAGGCCGGGCAGCCCGGCGTCGACGGCGGTGATTTGCTGCTCGGCGCGGGCATGCTCGCCGGCGGCTTGTTCGAGGCGTGCGGCGGTTTGCTGGGCGTGCTGGAGGGCGGCTGTGCTATCCGCGAGTTGGGATCTGGCGAGCTCGGGTTTGGAGCCGGCCTTGGGCTTGCCGGTGGCGGTGAAAAGTTCGTCGTAACTGGCGCTGATGTGTTGGCGCACGTGTTGGTCGGTGGCGGACTGCATCACTGCGGCGATGCCATCTTGCTGGAGGCGTTGGACGAGGGTGTCCTTGTGGGTGGTGGCGTGCTCGGCGGGATCCTGGCCGGAGCTGCCCTGCCAAACCCACAGGTGCGACCACGTCGCGGCGAGTTGGCCCGCGTTGGCACGGCCGCCGGATTCGGTCCGGAGGATTTGCGAGAGCTTGGCGTCGGCCTCCTCGTCCTTGAGAGTGGCCAGACCGGCCCCGCTGATGCGGGTGCTGCCTTTGGTGGGGGAGAAGCGTTTTTCAAGTTCCCAGCGCAGGCCGGCAGCCTCAAAAACCAGTGCCACTTCCGGGTCGCCGCCCAAGTGGGTGGAAACCATCTCCTTGTGGAGGTTGCCGCCGGTCTTGGCGCGCAGGAACAAAGCGCGGTGGATGGCTTCGGCGAGGGTGCTCTTGCCCGATTCGTTCGGTCCGCCGATCAAATTGCGCGACGGGTCGAAATTCAGCGTGAGATCCTTGTGGACCCGGTAGTTGCGGATGGTTAGGGAAATGAGGCGCATCGCAAGGATTCTGATAGGTAAGGGTGCAGGCGGGGCACTACTCACCTGCCCGGTGAGGCCAGCGCAGCGTGGAGTTCGCGCAGGGCGAGGCGGGCGATGGCGGCGGATTCGCTGTCGCCGTCGATTTGTGAGACAAGCTGGCTGGCGACCGCCGCAATGAGCGGATCGTCCGAACGGCGGGTCAGCGCCGCGATTTCATCACTCGATGGGGCGATGGTGACCCGGTGGTCGAGTTTCAAGCGCAGCAGGCGCGAGTCCCAGGATTCGAGGATTTTTTCCAGCCGCACGGAAGCCGCGATGCCGAGCGAGCCTTCCAGCGAAAGCAACAGCAGCTGCTCGTCGCCGCGCTGGCCGAGGGTCTCATCGAGGTTGGAGGCGAACCGCTCGAGGCTGGCGTCGTCGGAGAAGCGGAATGTCAGAGTCCGCCACCGAAACCGGCTGCTGGGCAATTTCTCCACCACCGGCGCGGCGCCGCGGGCCAGCGTGACTTGAAGCAGATTGCCCGGATCATTGCCCTCGCCTTTCGGGAAGCGGTCAATCTCGGGTGTGCCGCTATACCAGGCGTGCGCACCCACCTGTTTGGTGCCGTGCCAATCGCCGAGCGCGATGTAGTCGATGGCAGCGGCCGGCAGGCTGGATAGATCGATCCAATTGACCACCGTGGAAACGCCGTCCTCATCTTCCTGCGCTGATCCAAACCCTTGGATGGTGCCGTGCGCCAACACGATGCGAGGCAGTTCGGGCGGCAACCCCGGAGCCCCCGCCGCGGCCCGAATCCATGCGGTGGGGTCACCCGGTTCGAACCGCCGCAGCAACGGGGCGGGGAAAATGACCGCCTGTTCGAGAATCACCGGCTCGGGCGTGAGCAACACCCGCAAGTTCGGGGCGAGCTGATGTTGCTCGCGTTGGAAAAACTCCTGCTCCCAGATGGAGCCCGGGCCGGCGTGATCGTGGTTGCCGGGAATGACCAGCACTGGGATTTTCACCGCGCCGATGGCAGCGCAGGCCGCCGACACCGTCGCCTTGGTGGCATGCGACGAATCAAACATGTCGCCGGCGATCAGGATGAAGGCGGCGCCCGTGGAATCCGCCACAGCGGCGAGGCGTTGCACCGCATGCAGGCGCTCCTGCTGCAGGCGGTGGCGCTTCGCATCATCGCGGACCGAGGCAAAAGGTTTGCCAAGTTGCCAGTCTGCGGTGTGAAGGAATACGACGCTCATACAGATCATCAAGAGGAACCCGCCGATGCTGGCAAGACTGCCGCCCCCTTGCAATCGCCGATTGCGCGCCGCAGCGCCAGTCAAAGCGCCGAGGCACGGCGGCCGGCCGCCAGCCTCAGAACTCAGTAAACAACCTCGTTTCAGGCGATGAGGTCAAACACTGAGTTCCGAGCAGCAGCCATCCCGGCCCCGGCTGGTACAGCGTCCAGCTGCGGGAAATGACTTCAAGGCGGGAAACTCGCGGCCCCGCTCCCGCCGCCTGGCGCGCAACCACCCACACTCTCGGCTGCGGGTGCCATAAACTCCGCTGGCAGAAGAATCTCAAAAATGGCGCCGCCCGTGGGGTGATTCCTGCCGGTAAGCTCGCCGCCGAGCGCCTGGATGAAACCGCGGGCGATGGATAGACCCAGCCCGGTGCCGCCAGCCGGCGCGCCGGGGGCACGATAGAATTTGCCGAACACGCGCGCCTCCTCGCCGGATGGCAGGCCGGGGCCATGGTCGCGCACGCTGAGGCGCAACGTTTGTTGGTCGCGGCTTGCGCTGAGAACAATGGCGGAGGGTAGCGGCGCATACACCGCGGCGTTGTGCAGCAGATTGGCTAGAGCTTGCTGCAACAGCGCTTGGTCCGTCTTGATCAGGGGCAGGTCCGGGGCCAGATCGATCCTAACGGAATGCGTCTGCAACGCCTCGCCAACCGTCGCGACGGCTCCCTCCACCAGCTCGCCAACGTCGCACCACTCCAGTTGGGGCTCGACCACCTGGGACTCCAGGCGCGTCATCTGCAGCAGCCCGTCGACCAGGCGCTGCAGGCGCATGGTGGCTATGTGGATTTCGCGGACATAGGGATTGGCCGCGGCCTCGCCCATGCCCTCGATCGCCGCGCGGATGACCGCCAGCGGAGTCTTCAACTCGTGCGACACACTGTCTAGCAAAGTCTTGCGGAGCCGGTCGCTTTTGTCCATCACCTCGGCCTGGTTGACCGCGTGCATGAAGTGCTCCTTCTCTAACACCAGAGCGAGTTGCAGCGCGAACGCCTCCACCGCCTGGCGCCGCGAGAAATCCAACGTGTCATCTTCGCGGCTGAGCCGCAATCCCAGCACGCCCATCAGCGAGGTGGCCGTCTGCAGCGGAAACCACGTGGCGGCGGACTGCGGCAGGGTGTCGGTGAAACGGCCGGCGACCTGTTTGTTAGCATAACTCCACGCCGCCACGCCGAACTCGCGCTCCGCCGGCTGCCAGGTGCTGGCCGGATGCGTCTCGCCGGGCAGCGTGTGATCCAGCAGGCGCACGACCAGGGCAGTATCGGCAGCGATGACGGCATTGATGATCCTCAGCGCTTCGCTGAGGCCCTGATTGGTCTCCGGCATGAGCGCCGCGCTCTGGGTCACGCGCAGCAGGGCATCGGTCTCCATCTGGCGGCGCCGCTCGGCGGTTTCCCGCGTGCGCAGCCGGGTGGTCAGACTGCCCATGCACAGCGCCACGGCGAAGAACATCCCTAGCAGAATAATATCCTCGGGCGCCTTGATTTGAAAGGTGAAGCGCGGCGGGATGAAGAAGAAATCCCACGCCAGCGCGCTGAGTGTGGCCATCATCAACATCGGCCCGCGGCCGAGCCGGAACGCCGCGAGCAGGATCGCAAGCAGATAGACCAGCGCCGGCACCGTGTAGCCGGCGACCCATGCCACCTGCCAGCACAGCACCGTGAGCACCCCCAGCAACGCGACGACAAACGCATATTCGCGCAGCCGATGGGAGCCGCCACCGAGGGCGAAACTCCGCTGCCGGGGGACCGCCAGTCCGGACGGTCGACCGAGGACCGGACGCACCACCGACACGTCGATGTCGCCGCTGCCGGCAATGATGCGGTCCGCCAGGGAGGGTCTCCAGCGCGCGCGGCGGCCGGACTTGCCGACGATGATTTGGGACACGTTGCGCTCGCGTGCCACGTCTAACAGCGTCGCCGCCACGTCGTCGCCGGTGGCGTGGACCACCTCGCCGCCGAGGCGCCGCGCCAGGCCCAGGCCGCGGGCCAGGAACTCCTGCTCTCTATCAGTTAGAGGCGAGGTCCCTTCAACCCACACCGCCAGCCACGGGCAACTATGGCGGCCGGAGGCGCGGCGGGTCCAGCGGATCAGGCTCCCCGAATACGGCGTGGGCCCCACGCCCACCAGCAGGCGGGCATTGGTTTTCCATGGGCTGCCGACGTGGCGGGCCTTGCGGATGTCCTCGAGGTCGCGGTCCACGCGCTCGGCGGTGAAGCGCAGGGCCAGCTCCCGCAGTGCGGTTAGATTGCCCTCGCGGAAAAACCCCTCAGCCGCCGCCTCGGCCCGCTCGCCCAGATAGACCTTGCCCTCGGCCAGGCGCAGCAACAGTTTCTCGACGCTGAGGTCCACGAGTTGGATTTCGTGGGCACGGTCGAGGATGGAATCCGGCACGGTTTCGCGCACCGTCACGCCGGTGACCTGGCGCACGATATCAACCTGGCTCTCGATGTGCTGGACGTTGAGGGTGGTGCACACGTCGATGCCCGAGTCTAGCAACTCCAGCACGTCCTGATAGCGTTTGAGGTGGCGGCTGCCCGGCGCGTTGGTGTGGGCGAGTTCATCGACCAGCAGCAGGTCCGGGCGGCGTTGGATCGCGCCATCCAGATCAAACTCCTCCACCGTGTGGCCGCCATGTTCGATTTGCTTGCGCGGCAATATAGTCAGATCGGCGAGCAACGCGGCAGTGTCCTCGCGACCGTGGGTTTCCACGATTCCCACCAGCACCTTGAGGCCGTCGAGCTGCCGCTGCCTGGCTAGCAAAAGCATCGCGTACGTCTTGCCCACCCCCGGGCACATCCCGAGAATGATATAGAGCCGTCCGCGTTTTTCCTGGTGCTCTTCGCGTTGCACCTGCGCGAGCAAGGCGTCGGGATCGGGGCGGGGGTCGTCGTTCATGGGGTTAAAGTTCGGGCACCTTCAGGCCGGCGGCCTTGGCCAGAGCCGCCTGGCGGATATCAAACGTGAGGAACTCTTTGACTCCAAGAACCAGCGCGTGCGAAACATGCAGAATGTCAAGTGAGCGGTTGCCCAGCTCCGCCGTATATAACTCGCTAAGCCGCTCTGCCTCGCGAGCGACATCCGACAGTGCGGGGACTGCTAAGCGATAGATTCCCTGCGCGGTTCGGATTTTCATTTTATCGAAGACTTGGGCCACCTCGCCATCCACTATCTCGCGTCGGAAAACCCACAGACGCATTGCATTGCGGAACTCCAGCTCATTCAGCCAAGTCCACGCAATCGGAAACGATTGGGTCTTCATTCGAGCAAGTGCCCGACTGGTGTTGGCGTCGCGGCAATGCACGGAAACCAGAAAGGCAGTGTCGGCGTATGCTTTCATCGTTCGCCACGTCCGTATGAGACAATCTCGGTTCCAGTCGTTGGCATGATACGGTCGCCGAAGATCTCCTGGAGATCCTTCTCGAAATCGCGGCGTATGGCTCTTTTCGGCTTTTCCGCCTGGGGCGGCGAAAGAATTGCAACCACCTTGTTACGGCGGGTGATCTGGACGGTTTCTCCTTGCTCCACCCATTCTAGCACGGCAGAGGTGGAGTGTCTTAGTTCGCGGATGTTGGTGGTTTTCACGGTGACACATTGATGCGCCACATTTGCCGAAAGGTCAAGGCAAATGGCAGACTTCATTGGAAATAAATCAAAAACGATCTCAAAAGGTGAACAGGGCGTCCACGCTGAAGGTGAGCTGGTTTTTGCTGCCGCCGGCGAAGACCGATTGGTCGGCGAGATCGTAGCGAATTTCCGGCCGGAACAGCAAGTGCGACAGGACGTTGTTTTCCGGGAATGGCTTGATGGCCACGCCCACGGTGGCCTCATAGTAGTTGGCGCCGACGGGCGAACTGGTGGAGAAGCCATTGGCGGCGTCTTTGTACCACTCCAGCCGGGTGTTCAGGGTGAAACGCGGATCAATCTGATAGCTGATGTATTGGGCCACGCCGCCCCACTGCTTGCCACCGCCCTGTAAGCCAGGGAGGTGCGGAGCGTTAACGTAGTCAATGCCCAATCCGAGGCTCAGTTTGTCCGAGAGCTTGTGAGTGATCACCAGGTCCAAGGCGGTCCACCAGTCGCTGTTGTCGCCTGGTGGTAGGTTCTGTCCGACGCCGATTGGGAACTCCGGGCCTTCCGTCATCACGAAAACGACGGATGTATTGGCGCTCGGCGCAAAGGTGACGCGGCCCACGAAGTCCAGAGAACCGTTGGAGTCTTCCGTGGACTGGTTCCAGCCGCGCGTGAAGCCGGCATCAATCGTCCACTGGGGATTCAGCACATAAGTGGCAAGAGCGCCGGTCTGCGTGCCCGGCTCGGCGTAAAGAAACTGGTAACTATAGGAGTACAGCGCCCTTGCCGGATCACTGAAGGCCCCGTAGATGTTAGCGCTGAAATGCTCGAAGCCGGCCAGTTCGATCCATTTGCCCATGCGGAGCCGCAGCGGCACGTCGGAGAATGTGACGTCCACATAGGCTTGGAGAAGATCCCATTGATTGCGACCCGTCTGCGAATCCATCATTCCGTTCGAGTGGATGAATGCCGCATCCGCACCATAGATGCCTTCCACGTGGAAGCCCACGTCAAACTCCTTCTTGGTCGGATCGACCGTGCGCTCGACATTCAAACTGAGCTAGTCAAGAATTACGGTGTTCTTGAAGTTGTTATATCCGATGTAGGTTGGCCCCTGGCTGCCCGGCGCGGAGAAGTCGTGGAAGTAACCCCCTTGGGCATAGCCGTAGATGTTGATGCCGGCCTTGGTCAATGGATCGGCTAATCCCGCCTCGCCCAACGCCGTCATCAACAGCCCCGGCGGCGGCGGCGGCGCTGGCGCTGGCGTTGGCTCAAGGGATTTCTTGCCGTCCGCTGGCCCTGCGGAAGCAGGTTCGGCAGCGCGCAAGGAGGTGGTGGTGAGCGCTGCAACGAGCGAATAGCAGACTGCAGGAATAACGAGTTTAAAGACATTCATGGGTGGTTTCATGTTTTTTTGTTGGTTGCTAGTGATATTATTTTTGAGGTGACCGCCTGGGAAAACCCATGCGCGGAGCGGAGATCTGGAGTGCCGGGGGCCGCCGTTCAACTGATGGAATCGAGCGATACTTCAGGTGAGCGAAGTCGCTGCGGCCGCAACCGGGGACCGTGGCTTACTGTTCTTGACACGGATTTGTGGCAACTCCCGCTTATCCTTCTCGAAGTAGCATATTTCCACCAGGGTGGGCCAAAGCTCAAGCGAGGCGTGAATCTGGCTGATCACGTCGTCCACGATCCGGCCCACATTCTGTTGGAAAAAGTCAGGCTCGAAGCCATAGAATACTTTCGATAGATTCTCGGCGAACAACTTCATCGAATTCGCCCGCTCCGGATCGCGGGTCGCGCTGGCTGCAGCGAGAACCTGCCGATGGACGTTGGTGACCCGTTCCAGGATCTCGTCGCAATCGGCGAGAGTCACTTCACCATTGTAGCGGAAGCGGATGCCGAGGTCATGCCGCTCCGAGATGGTGTCCTTGATCTTGCGCTTGAGCAGACCGCAGAGTTCTTCGTTGAAGACCTCCATGGCCATCGGATTGCGCATGTAATTGCTTTTCGTGTGCCGCTGCACGGCATCCACGTGCGCCGAGGCAATCCCCGGTTGCATCACCCATAGCCGGTAGATATAGTC
>Ga0073936_10002846_pt1 | contig 25446 bp, 26 predicted proteins | sample AliMusrvi5mmetaG_FD_87041 | JGI IMG/M metagenome (GOLD analysis project Ga0073936, IMG submission 87041) | Freshwater lake bacterial and archeal communities from Alinen Mustajarvi, Finland, to study Microbial Dark Matter (Phase II) - Alinen... | ecosystem: Environmental > Aquatic > Freshwater >... | reverse complement strand
ATATATATTTGTGATACATCTATATTTCTAAATGGAGCGATTGATCATAAGAAGAAAATTTTGTTTGAAGGAGCCCAAGGAACATTTTTAGATGTCGATTTTGGTACATATCCATTTGTTACTTCTTCTAATGCTACCATAGGAGGGGTTTGTTCGGGGACGGGTGTTCCACCAACCAAAATTGGAAAAGTTGTTGCAGCTGTTAAAGCGTATACTACACGTGTAGGAGAGGGGCCTTTTCCGACAGAATTTGATCAAGAAATGAATGATATTATTCGCTGTAAAGGTCATGAATTTGGCTCAACAACTGGCCGGCCAAGACGATGCGGTTGGTTTGATAGCGTTTTAGTTCGTTATGCTGCTATGATTAATGGGGCTTCTGATTTAGCTATTATGAAGTTGGATGTTTTAGATGGTATTGAATCTCTTAAAATAGCAGTGGCGTATAAATATAAAGGTAAAATTTATACTGATTACCCACATGATTTAGATGTTTTGTCACATGCTGAAATTGTATATGAAACATTAAAAGGGTGGAAAGAAAGTACTCGAGAATCTCGTCAGTATAATCAACTTCCTATTAATGCCCGTCGATACATCGAACGCATAGAAAAACTTGTGGGGGTAAGGGCTAAATATATTTCTGTAGGTTCTAAACGTGATGAAATTATTGTCCGTTGAAGCTCTTGACTTTGGCGTCACGCTATGTTAATTTGAAATATAAAATTTATTTTTAATTCTTTTAAGGAGGTTACAATGCGTGCTTTTAAAGTGATTTTCTCAACATTTGTTTTGGCTCTGGTGGCCATCATGGGTCTCTCAGGTTGTACAATTATTTTTCAAAAAGGAAGACGTACGGATATTGAAAAAATTTCTAAACTCAAGAATGATCTAAGTGAACTAGAACGAGCTAAACAAGAGTTAGAAAAACGATTACAAGATGAAATTAATAACAAACAAGTTAAAGTAGAAATGCAAGACAAAGGACTTGTGATTACCTTTGTTGCCGAAGTTTTGTTTGATTCTGGAAAAGCTAAATTACGAGCTGAATCACTTCCTAAATTAAGTAAAGTGGCAGGGGTTCTAAATACTACAGTAGCTGATCTTAATGTGGGGATTGAAGGGCACACAGACAATCAACCTATAAAGAAATCTGGATGGAAAACAAATTGGGAATTATCTACTGCTCGTGCATTGAGTGTTTTGCATTACTTGAGCGAACAACGAGTCAATGAGCCGCGTTTGTCTGCTATCGGTTATGGGGAATATAGACCTGTCACTAGTAACGATACTAGAGAAGGTCGCCAAAAGAATCGTCGAGTTGAAATTGTCATCTTGCCTAAAGTTGAAAAGACTCAAGGTGATGTGTCTCAATAATCAACCGTAATTTTATGAAAAAAGATATTCTACTTGTGGTATTAATTCTTATATGTATTGGATTGTTGGTTGTGGTTGTAAGCGTTTGTGATAAATCCAATAGGGTTAGTAAGAGTTTAGATGAAGAACGCTATAGCCGTCTAGTAGCTGAAGAGAATGTTCAAAAAAAGGAAGCTAGATTAGCGGCTTTAGAAATAAAGCTAAAGTCTGCTAATGATAAAATAGCAAAAATACAAGATCTGATGAATCAGCAAAGCAACGTTAATTCTGATTTACAGAAACAATACGAAGCTCTTACTAAAACAAAAACTGAGTTAGAAACCAAGTTAAGAGTTACATTAGAAGAAAAGAATGCATCAATAGTGCTTCAGCCCTCAGGGGAAGCAACTAAAAACTCTGTTTCAACAACAGTTCAATAGTTTGAATCTTTCTGTGGCGTTTGATCGAATTTTAAGGATGGGGGATATAAATCCCCCATTTTATTTATGACAACATCAAGATTGCCTCGCCATGTAGCAATTATTATGGATGGTAATGGACGTTGGGCCAAAGACCACCTTTTAACACGGTCACAGGGGCATCTAGAGGGCGTCAAGAGGGTTGAAGAAATTGTATCGGAGGCTTGTAATTGCGGTATAAAGGTTTTATCTCTTTATGCCTTTTCTACTGAAAACTGGAGCCGTCCTCAAGAAGAAATTTCTTTATTAATGCGTACTTTGGTTTCTGTTTTGGGGCAAAAAGCCAAGGATCTTCATAAAAACGGTATTAAAATTCAATTTATTGGTAGACGCAAAGGGATCCCAGAAGCCGTTTTAGGGGTTTTAGATAAAACGAGAGTTTTAACAGAAAATAATGAAAAGATGGTTCTCAACATAGCTTTCAATTATGGCGCAAGAGCTGAAATTGTTGATGCTATGAAATTGATTCATAAGAATATTAGTGAGGGTAAATTTCATATTGATGATATTAACGAAAATAATTTTCATGAATATTTATATACAAAAAATCAACCCGATGTGGATTTGCTTATACGTACCTCTGGTGAATTAAGAGTTAGTAATTTTTTACTTTGGCAAATTTCATATGCTGAACTTTATTTTACGCCAAAATATTGGCCTGCATTTACTGTTTCAGAATTTCATAATGCTTTAAAAGAATTTTCTAGTCGTGAACGTCGCTTCGGCGGTGTTACCATAGCAGTTTGACAAAAGGGTTATTATGTCTCGACAACGAATTTTTTCCGCTATATTTATGAGTCTTGTGACCTTCCTGGCTGTTATTAATAATCATGTTTTTATAGCTTTAATTTCTTTTTTAACAGCTGGAGGTCTTTACGAATTCTTTTATATGGTAAAAAAGAAAGATGTCCCTATTTATAGTTACGTTGGTATTTTGATAGGACTTTTAATTCCAATTTCAATTTTTACACGTTTTGAATTAACTATTAATTGGGATTTGTTGTTTATTGTTATAGGCTTCTTACTGATTTTATTTATGCAATTTGCCCGTCAGGATAATCGTAATGCTATTTTGGGTTTATCAACCACACTTTTTGGTGTCCTATATGTGTCTTGGTTCTTTAGTTTTTTAGTTAAAATACGTTTATTACTACCGGGCTTTGAAGGTGTTAAATTATTAAGTTTTATTTTGTTAGTAACTAAAGGGGGGGATGTAGGCTCTCTTTTAATAGGAACTTCGATTGGCAAGCATCCATTATTACCTAAAGTCAGTCCTAATAAATCCGTTGAAGGAACCTTGGGAGGTATTCTGATGAGTTCAATCATTGCCGTCCTATGTCGATCCTTTTTACCTGTTAATTTTAATTTTCCTTTATGGCAAATTGCCTTAATGGGTATGTTTTTTGGTTCGTTAGGGCAATTAGGGGATTTATCAGAGTCATTAATTAAACGTGATTGCGGAGTTAAGGATTCTGGAAAACTTTTACCAGGTTTAGGTGGAGTTTTAGACATGATTGACAGCCTTTTGTTCTCGGCCCCGGCGTTTTATTTATACATAACATCAACACTTAAAGCATTGCAATAATAAGTATGATGCAGCAACGTCTTGCTATATTGGGTTCTACTGGTTCTATAGGTGTTAATACATTAAGAGTTGTGGATAGACATCCCCGACGTTTACAGGTAGTGGCTTTAAGTGCTTATAACAATATAGTCCTGTTAAAAGAACAAATCAGGAAATATAAACCAACCTATGTGGCCGCTAAAGCAAATGCTTTAGAAGATTTAAAAAAAGAATTTCGTTCTTTAAAATTGAAATTATTGGATGTTGATAAAGAAATCGCTAACCTCGCAGAGCTAAAAGAGGTCGATACCGTTGTTTTGGCTTTACGTGGTGCAAGTGCTTTAGCGCCATTTTTGAAAGCCGTACGTGCGGGTAAGAGAGTTGCTCCAGCAAATAAAGAAGCTTTGGTTATCGCGGGAGATCTGATTATGAGTGAGGCAAAGAAATTCAAGGCAGAGATCATTCCAGTAGACAGTGAACAAAGTGCTATTTTTCAATGTTTACAAGGGCAAAAATCTCCTCTCAGAAAAGTTCATTTGACAGCTTCTGGTGGTCCTTTGCGAGATGTTTCATCAAAACTTTTTTCTAAAATGACAGTGAAAGATATATTACATCATCCTCGATGGCAGATGGGGCCTAAGATTACTGTTGATTCAGCGACTTTGATGAACAAAGGTTTTGAATTTATTGAAGCTCAAAGACTTTTTAGTTTAGCATTTGATCAGATTAATATTGTTGTTCATCCAGAAGCCATTATTCATTCTATGGTGGAATTTAATGATGGATCCATTATAGCCCAATTAGCGCAAACAGATATGCGTTTGCCAATTCAATACGCATTGACATATCCAGAGCGTTTAAATTCTGGGCTGGAACCTTTGGATTTAATTCGACAGAAGTCGCTAACTTTTCAGAAACCAGATTTCAAAAGATTTCCGGCTTTGGGGTTAGCGTTGGAAGTTGCTAAGCAAGGAGGAACTTTACCATCTGTATTAAATGCTGCTGATGAAGAAGTGGTGGAAGCATTTCTTAAAGGTAAGATTAATTTCACTAGGATTTATAAAATTGTTGAAAAAGTTGTTTCAAGACATAAAATAAATAGAAATCCGTCGCTTGAAGATATTTACGCGGCTGATGAGTGGGCTAGAGGAGAGGCTAAAGCAAACATATGGCGATCATAATTTTTTTGATTATCTTAAGTATTCTTATTATGGTGCATGAATGGGGCCACTATATTACTGCCAAGAAATGCGGCGTAAAGGTGGAACAATTTTCTTTGGGATTTGGTCCTAAATTGTTTAGTAAATTAATAGATAATACAGAATTCTGTTTGTGTCTTATTCCATTGGGTGGCTATGTAAAAATGGCAGGGGATGAACGTTCTTCTTTAACGGGAAGTCCTAATGAGTTTTTATCAAAACCTATAAGACAAAAAGCTTTGATTGTCTTAATGGGCCCCGTAGTTAATCTTCTTTTGGCTTATTTATGTTTTTGGTTTGTATTTATTTTAGGTAAAGTGGATTTAGAAGCAACAGCTAAGAAAGTTCCAGCAATAGTAGGACAGGTTTTAGAAGGTTCACCCGCACAAAAGGCTGGTCTGATATCACAGGATGTTGTTGTGAGTATCAATGATCATCCGATTAATCATTGGCCTGAATTGCAAGATTTTGTTTCACAGTCTCAAAGTTCTTCTTTAAAAATCATGATAAATCGTAAAGGGAATAATCTTATTAAAGAAGTTGTTCCCCAAGAACAAGTTCAAAAAGATATTTTTGGACGAGAACATAAAATTCGACGCATGGGGGTTGGTCCATTACAAGTACAAAATTCCCAAGATATTGTTATTGTTCGACATGGACCTATCGCGTCTTTGTGGTACGCTGCAGTCGAGTTATCAGATATCACACTCAAGACGTATTCCGCTTTATATGAGATGGTCATAGGCTTGCGCTCTCCTAAAGAAGCAATGGGTATTGTAGGTATGTTCTTTGTTATAAAATTTGCGTTAACTGTCAGTTTTTCTTTCCTTTTACATATTGTGGGAGTGATTAGCGCTTCATTGGCTCTTTTTAATCTATTGCCGGTGATTCCATTGGACGGTGGTCATCTATTTTTATTTCTTATTGAAAAAATAAGAGGCAAAGCCTTATCACATAAAATTGATGAGCTGATTGCTAAGATAGGGATATCTTTAATGCTCACGCTTGCATTATTTGTCTTTTATGTGGATTTTGAACGCGTCGGTATTATTGATCATTTTATAAAGATTTTTAGAGGATAATTTTATGCCATCTTTCGTCCATGATGAAATTAAATCCAGAATCCATCATTATTTAATTTCCAAGACTAATTTTTTACAGGTCAAAGATAAACTTAATGAAGATCAACTTCGAGCTTTTGTCGACCAATCTATTACTAATTTGTGTCATGAAACGAAGCTAGTGATATCATTGGAAGATCGTGGCTTTATTATTAGAGAGTTGGTTACCGCAATTACAAGTTTAGGCCCGATACGTACATTGGTTGAAGATTCTACCGTTAGTGAAATCATGGTTAATGGTGCAAAATCAATATATATTCAACGTAATGGAAGGTTAGAGAAGACTGATATTCAATTTCCTGACAACGCCAATTTAGTCCATGCTATTCAAAAAATTCTTGCTTCTTCAGGTTCTAGTCGAAGAGTTGATGAGTCTTCTCCCTATGTTGATTTTTCCATGCCAGATGGTTCAAGAGTGAATGTCATATTACCTCCTGTATCTCTCAATGGCCCTATTATGACCGTACGTAAATTTTCTCAAGATCTAACAACAATTGATGTTTTAATTCAAAAACAATCATTAAATCAACAAATGGCAGGATTCCTCACAGCTGCTATAAAAGCGAAATTAAATATTGTTTTTTGTGGTTCTACCGGAAGTGGTAAAACAACCTTGCTTAACGTTCTTTCTCGGCACATTCCTGAACATGAACGCATTATTACGATTGAAGATACATCTGAATTAAGATTAATGCAGGAACATGTGGTATCTTTGCAGGCTAAGGGGCCTAATATTGAAGGCAAGGGTGAAGTTACAATTCGTGATTTGTTTATCAATTCTTTACGTATGCGGCCGGATAGAATCATTATAGGAGAAGTTAGGGGCCATGAGATCTTGGATTTAATTCAATCTATTTCAAGTGGGCACTCAGGTTCTTTAGCCATTATTCACGCGGACTCTCCTGAAGAATGTTTTAATCGTATGATCACCATGATGCTTATGTCCGGAATCCGTCTAACCGGTGAACAGATTCAACAACAAATTGCTACGTCAGTTGATTTAATTGTTTATGTTGAACTCTTTCTAGATGGTATCCGCCGAATTGTTAATATTACGGATTTAAATTTTGATAAGAGTTCTAAACATATTTCATTGCAAGATATTTTTACTTTTAAACAAAAAGCTATTGAAGAAGGCAAAGTTATGGGTGATTGGATAATGAATCCCAAAGAACCATCTTGTTATTCTAAGTTGGTTAAACGCAATGTCACATTTCCTGGTTTCTCTGCGAAATAGAAAGATACACTATGTATTGGTCAAAATCTTTTATTCCTACTCTTAAAGAAATCCCAATTGGCACAGAAGCTATCAGTCACCAGCTTTCCTTGCGTGCTTCATTAGTACATATGTTGACTTCAGGTGTGTATTCGTATTTACCTCTTGGCTATAAGGTGTTGCGGAAGGTAGAAGCTATTATCCGTCAAGAAATGGATGCCATTGGTTGTTGTGAACTCTTAATGCCGTCTTTGCATCCCATGGAAATTTGGAAGAAAACCGGTCGTGATCAAACCTTAAAAGAAGTCATGATAACTTTTGAGAATAAAAAGGGTCAACGAATGTGCTTAGGTCCAACCCATGAAGAAATAATCACAACCATCGCCAAAGATTTTATCCAAAGTTATCGTCAGTTGCCGATAACCTTATATCAAATTCAAACTAAATTTCGCGATGAATTACGGACGCGTTTTGGTATCGTACGGGCTTGTGAGTTTATTATGAAGGATGCTTATAGTTTTGATCGCAATATTGAGGGTTTAAAGAAAAATTACGATTTACAGTACGATGCCTATGTAAGAATCTTTAAACGTTGCGGCTTAGACCCTATCGTTGTTTCTGCAGATAGTGGGGCTATGGGTGGAAGTATTTCTCATGAGTTTTTAGTGTCTGCACCTATAGGAGAGGATGCTATCTGGGTTAATACGAGCACTGGAAAGATCGTCAAAGATGATAATGGTCAGATGCCAGAAACTACAGGATGGGAACACAAAATAGCCATTGAGTTAGGACATATTTTTCAATTAGGGACTAAATATAGCGATGCTTTAGGTGCTATGTATTTGGATGAAGATGGAAAACAAAAGCCGATGATTATGGGGTGTTACGGAATTGGTGTTAGTCGTTTAATAGCGGCGATTATTGAAATAAACTCTGATCAATCAGGAATTATTTGGCCAAAAGAAGTGGCTCCTTTTGATGTTGAGATTCTTCCAGTCCAGGTTTCCGACGCTACATCCATGGAATTAGCCAAGAAATATTATCATGAATTAAAACAAAGCGGGGTTGATGTTTTACTCGATGATCGTGATGAAAGTCCAGGACGTAAATTTAATGATGCCGATCTTATTGGTATTCCGTATAGAGTAATTATTGGTAAACGAATGTTAGCTCAAAATCAGGTTGAAATTAAAGACAGACGTTCAGGACAAGTCCAGGTTGTTGCGAAAGAGAACCTTAAAGAGGAGATTCTAAAGAAAATTTCTGTATGATCCATCAGGAACAAGAACAACTTATTTATGACATTATCAGTCGTCAAGCGCAATTTCTAAACTTAGAGTTGGTTGAAGTTAAAATGGCAAGACACAACAAAGATGTTCTTATACAAATATTGGCTGATACAAGTGAAGGTGGGATCAGTTTAGGTGCATGTACGTTGCTCAACCACTCTATCGTCGAAGCTATTGACAAAGAGGCTATTTTAAGTGAAGATGGTTACTCTTTAGAAGTGTCTTCACCAGGTTTAGATAGGCCTCTGGTGAATTTTAAAGATTTTTTAAGAAATATCAACCGTGAAATTCATGTATGGTTAAAGGAACGCCTAGCTGGAAAGCTCGAATATGAGGGTGTAGTGACATCAGTAACCCAAGAGAATTTGACGTTATTGACGAGCTCAAAAGTTAAAACGGAAATTATCATTCCAATAGGTCAAATTGTTAAAGGATTATTGGTTATTTAAGAAGGAAGGGAAATGAAGTTATGGATAATGAGTTATTGACGATTTTAGAACAATTAGAACGCGACAAGGGAATCAGTAAAGATACCTTGATTGAAGCTGTGGAATCCGCGGTTGCATCAGCGGCTCGGAAAATTTGGACAGTAGATAAGGAAGAGGATATCAAGGTGGTTTTAGATCGTAAAACTGGCAGAATCACCGCATGGGCAGGCGAAGAAGAGATCCACTCCAGTGAGTTTGGTCGCATAGCTGCTCAGACGGCTAAACAAGTAGTTGTCCAGAAAATTCGTGAAGCTGAAAAAGACGTGGTTTTTAATGAATATAACGCTCGTTTAGAACAAATTATTAGTGGGGGAGTTTACCGCTTCGAACGCGGCAATATTGTTGTGGACTTAGGAAAGGCGGAAGCTTTAATTCCTCGTAGTGAACAATCGAATAAAGAAGAGTTTCGTCAAGGTGAACGTATACGTGCATACCTTTTAGAAGTTCGTAAAGATATCCGTGGTCCTCAAATTATTTTGTCACGAACCAATGTTAATTTCGTCAAACGATTATTTGAATTAGAGGTTCCGGAAATTTATGAAGGCATTATCGAGGTTAAGTCTATAGCGCGCGACCCTGGTGAGCGTACCAAGATTACCGTATTTTCTAAAGACGAAAAGATTGATTGTGTGGGCGCTTGCGTTGGCATGCGTGGTTCGCGTGTAAAGAATATTGTTACGGAACTCCATGGCGAGAAAATTGATATTGTCCGTTATTCTGATGATATCAAAGAATATATTCAAGCGGCCTTATCTCCTGCCGAGATCTCCCAAATGCAGTTAATTAGTGAAGAAAAAAGGGTGAATATTATTGTTGATGAAGACCAATTATCGCTGGCCATTGGGAAATACGGTCAAAACGTACGATTAGCCAGCAAATTAGTAGGATGGGAACTGGATATTTATTCAGCCAAGCAATGGGAAGAAAAACAAAAGGCAACCAATGGTGTTAAAACACAGAAGAGTATTGCACTCACAGATGTTACTCCTGCTGATGAAGACTCTAAAGAAGAGGAAGACCAAGAGGGTTAAGGAATAATATGCGTATAGCTGATTTAGCAAAAGAATTAAATATTACTGAAAATCAAATCTTGATTAAGATTAAAGATTTGAAATTACGAGCTAAAGATGGGGGAGAGTTGACCACCGGCGTTGAGATGATTGTACGTGATGCCTTAGCCGACGAAGGGATTGGTAAACGTATCGTTGATGAGGACGAACCTAAAAAGAAGTCAGGTAAGTCAAAGATAATTAAGCCTCCTAAAGACGTTACTAAAACTGTAGTCAAAAAGAAAGCTCCACCTAAAAAACACCAAGTTGAAGAAAAAGAAGTCAAAGCAAAGAAATCGAATTCTTTAACCAAAGAACAGCCTGTTAAAAAAACAGTTAAGAAATTTGTTCCTGCCTTATTTAAAGAGGAAGGAGCTCCTTCTTCAGTTAAACCAAAAGAGGCACAAGCTGTTATTGCGGCAAGTCCAGAACCAGCTAAGCCAATACCACCTGCTACGATTAAAGCAGAAGTTAGTAAGCCTAAGATAGAGCCACAGCAAATTAAAGTTGAGCCACTAAAGACTGAGCCAATTAAACCTCAACAGCCAGCTATTACGCCCTCATCAGTACTACCAGCGGCGCCTACCAAGCCTCATATTGATATTTCTAAGATAGAAATTCCAAAGGAACTTCCTCCGTTAGATCCTCTTAAGAAAAAGGTTCATTTTGATGCGCCTTTTGAAACAGTTAAACCTTTGATTAAAAAACGCAAGAACCGATCGGATGATGGATTTTCTGGCTATGGTAGAAACGAATCTAAGCCTTCATCTTCAATTTCTAATGCTGTTGTTTCTCCAGCTCCTGAAGGGCCATTACAAGATATTGAAGTTATCTTGCCAATAACAGTTAATAATTTCGCGGTACGCATCAACCAAAAGATTAATGTGGTTTTAAAAAAACTTCTGGATATGGGCATATTTGCCAATATCAATCAAAATTTAACCGAAGAGTTAGCGGTTAAGTTGGCTTCTTCTTTCGGATTTAATTTAGTGAAGGGTAAAACCCAAGAAGAAGAACTTGTGGATGTTCATAAACAGCAAGAAGAGGATTCGAGTTTGCTGAAACCACGCGCACCCGTGGTCACGTTCATGGGGCATGTTGATCATGGTAAGACTTCTTTATTAGATTATATTCGTTCTGAAAAAGTTGCTGAAGGAGAGCATGGGGGGATTACTCAGCACATAGGTTCTTACTCGGTTAATATTCCTAAAGGACGAATTACATTTTTAGATACTCCAGGTCATGAAGCTTTCTCAGCTATGCGAGCCAGAGGAGCTCATGTGACAGATATAGTAGTGTTAGTCATAGCGGCCGATGAAGGTATTATGCCTCAGACGGTGGAGGCCATTGCTCATGCTAAAGCGGCTAATGTGCCTATTGTGGTTGCTCTTAATAAGATTGATAAAAAATCTGCTGATCCCGATAAAGTTAAAAAGCAATTAACAGAACATGATCTGACTCCTGAAGATTGGGGTGGTAAGACAGTTGTGGCTGGAGTTTCGGCTATAACAGGTGAAGGTGTAGATAATCTTTTAGAATTAATAATTTTAGAAGCTGAACTCTTGGAATTAAAAACAAATCCTGATAAAAAAGCTTCAGGAATTGTTATCGAGGCCCACATTAGTAAAGGTAGAGGGGCTGTGGCCTCTTTGTTGGTGCAAAGTGGTACTCTTAAAGAAGGCGATGGCGTGGTTATCGGCCCATATTTTGGAAAAGTAAAGGCCCTTTTTGATGACCATCAAAGGCCTATCAAAGAAGCAGGACCATCCATGCCTGTTGAAATGTTAGGATTATCAGATGTTCCTGGAGCAGGAGAGAATTTTTATGCTGTGGAAAATGAACGCACAGCTAGAGAAATAGCTGAAGTTCGTCAAGAAAAGTTAAAAAATGAACGATTATCTGGCACCGCCAAGATTTCTTTGGAAGATCTTAATTCCCAAATTCAACAAGGAAACATTAAAGAATTAAGGGTTGTTATAAAAGCAGATGTTCAAGGTTCCTTGGAAGCCATTAAAGAAGCCTTAAGTAAAATTCCCACTGATCAAGTTAAGTTACGTATCATGTATGTAGGTGTGGGGGACGTGAATTCTTCTGATGTTCTTTTAGCGGTGGCTTCAGAGGCTATTATTATTGCCTTTAATGTTGCGGTAGATACAAAAGCTAAACAAGAGCTGGAGAAAACCCCCGTTGATGTGCGTAAATACCGTATTATTTATGATGCGGTGGATGATATTAAAATGGCTTTAGAAGGCCTTTTGGCACCCAAATTGAAACGACATTTCGTTGGCAAGGTGGAAATACGCCAGGTTATGAAATTAAGCAAATCTGGGATTGTAGCGGGTTGCTATGTCCAGAAAGGTAAAATACGTTCTAAAAGTCAAATTGATATCGTGCGCAATGGGGATGCCATTTTTACTGGCCATATCAGTTCATTAAAACGATTTAAAGATGACGTTAAAGAAGTCGCTGAGAACTTTGAATGCGGTATTACCATTGCTAATTTCTCCGACATTCAAGTTGGTGATATTATCGAAGCTTTCGACATCGAACAAATCGCCCGTAAACTCTAAAAATTCAAACCATGAACTTTGAGCTAGTTTTCAAAGAATTGCTGCAAAAATTTAGTGAGCAGAATGTTCGATTTGCACTCATTGGTGGGTTTGCCTTACATGTAGCAGGATTCACTCGAGCAACGGATGATATCGATTTTTTAATTGAAGCCGAAGATCTTGTTAAAGTCAAAGATATTATGTCTCGTTTGGGTTATGAACTTACCCATGAATCTTCGGAATTCTCGAATTATTGGCATCCCATGGCCCCTTTAGGAGCGGTTGATTATCTTCACGCGCATCGAGTATATACCCGCAATATGCTCTCAAGAGCAAAGAATCACAAGATTCTTTATAACCTAGAAACGCCTGTTCTTATCCCAGAAGATATTATTGGTTTAAAGGTTCAATCCATGGTCAATAATTCTCAACGCTATTCATTGGATATGGCTGATATTGAATATTTAATAAGAGAGAATTTTGACAAATTAGATTTAAATATCATTAGAGATTATTTTAATCTTTTTAACAGAGGTCATGAATTAGATAATTTATTAAAAAGGGCCAAGAATGCTTAGTGACCAAGAAAAAAAGGAAATGTTAGCTGATGGATTGGATCTTGAAAGAGGCCAACAATTTCTTATAGCCAGGCATCGCAGAGCAAAAACTCTGTCTACTTTGGATAATTACATTGAATTCTTAATGGATGTGCAAAAGATAAAACCTTTTGATCATAAACACAACATTACACTTTCGGATAAAAATCTTTTATAAATCTATTATTCTAAAACATATAAAAAAATGAGAACAATATGTCAAAAATAGTTTTTTCAGCAATGCGGCCAACTGGTAAATTACATTTGGGGCATTGGCTTGGTGCTCTTCAAAATTGGGTCAACCTTCAAAAAGACAACAATTGTATTTTTGCTGTTGCTGACTGGCATGCTTTGATGGGTGAATATGAAAATAGTCAACAGCTTAAAGAATACTCGATAGATATGCTCATTGACTGGCTGGCTTGCGGTATTGATCCCAATAAATCTATCCTATATATTCAATCAGACGTGCCTGAACATTTAGAATTACAAATGGTCTTGTCCTGTATAACTCCGCTTGGATGGCTGGAACGTAATCCCACATACAAAGAGCAGCTAAGAGAAATTACAAGTCGAGACCTTCAAACCTATGCTTTTTTAGGATATCCCGTTTTACAAACTTCCGATATTTTACTTTATAAAGCGACCGGCGTCCCTATAGGGGAAGACCAACTACCACATCTTGAACTTTGCCGAGAAATAGCTCGTCGATTTAATTTCTTATATAAAAAAGAAGTTTTTCCAGATTGTCAGCCAATTCTAACTCAAACACCTAGGCTTTTAGGTGTTGATAATCGAAAAATGAGTAAAAGTTATGGCAATGCTATTAATTTATCTGATTCGACTGATGACATTGTCAAGAAAACCGCTAAAATGATAACGGATCCAAAAAGAATTCGTAAAACAGATCCTGGCCATCCACAAGAGTGTAATGTTTATACCTATTATGAAACTCTAGCTTTAGACTTAAAAACAGAAGCTCACAACTGGTGTACGCAGGCAACAAAAGGCTGTACGGAATGTAAGAAAATATTATCTGGTAAAATTATCGATTATTTAAGCCCAGCCCGAGAAAAAAGAGCTGAACTTGAGAAAAATAGAGATAATATTCGTGATATTTTAAATGATGGTGCTAAAAAAGCCAAATTGATAGCCAATAAAACCATGATGGAAGTTCGAGAAGCCGTTTTTGGTTAAAGTATGTCCTACAAAGTCCAACTAGAGAAATTTGAAGGCCCACTAGATCTTCTTTTATTTTTAATTAAAAAGAACGATATTGATATTTGCGATATCCCTATCGCAACAATAACAGACCAATATATGAGCTATATCACTACCATGCAGTTATTAAATCTCGAAGTAGTGGGTGATTTCTTGGTCATGGCAGCGACTTTAATGCAAATTAAGTCTAAAATGCTTCTTCCTCCTGATCCTTTAGCTACGACACAAGAGGAACAAGATCCTAGGAGTGAATTGGTCCGTCGCCTGCAGGAATATCAACAATTTAAACAGATTGCTGAGAACCTTAAGGAAAAAGAGAGCATTCGTCAGAATTTATTTTCACGTTTGGTGGATCAATCGGTCCTGGATCAAATCAAAGAAGACGCTCAGGAAGTTTTTATTGAGGCCAGTTTATTTGATTTAATTAATGCTCTTAATTCTGCCCTGGTTAAGGTGCCTGAGAAGTATATTTATCAAGTCGATGAAGACCAGTTTTCAATAGAGGGTCAACTGCATTCCATTCTCCATCGTTTGGTAGAATCCCCCAAGATTTCTTTAGGGGAGTTATTCGCAAAGGCTTCATGCAAAATGGAAGTTATTTGTACCTTTGTCGCTATTTTAGAATTAATTAGACTTAAAGAGGTATTGGCATTTCAAAGACGGGCCTTTGATGATATTGAAATAATCCGAAATTTTCCTAATGAAATGGCCTCTGAAGGCCAAGCCTCAAACTAATACAATGGATGAAATCAAGCGTCTAGTCGTTAGTGAACAAACCCAAGAAGAAGAGGTCATTAGTCTTTCTTTAAGACCTCAAAAACTTGCCGAGTTTATTGGTCAAAAGGAGCTTATTGGGGCTTTGACTATTGCTATTAGTGCCGCTAAGAAACGTGCTGAGCCTTTAGAACACACCTTGTTTTCCGGCCCACCAGGATTGGGTAAAACTTCTTTGGCCCATATCGTAGCCAATGAAATGAATAGCCGCATTACGATTACATCAGGTCCAGCTATTCAACGGGCAGGGGATTTTATTGGAATTTTGACCAATTTAGAAAAAGGGGACATCCTTTTTGTGGATGAAATCCATAGGCTTTCTAAGACGGTGGAAGAGTTTCTTTATCCCGCGATGGAAAATTTTAAGATAGATTTTATCGTCGATAAGGGGCCATACGCCAAAACCATTAATTTTAACCTCAAACCATTTACCTTAATTGGGGCCACGACACGAAGCGGTTTGTTAGCAACTCCTTTAAGGGACCGTTTTGGAATTTTTCAACATCTAGAATTTTATGAAAAGGAAGATCTTGCTATTATTATCAAGGCTTCCGCTAAAAAACTAAATGTAGCCATTGATCCGGAGGCTGCCGATGAAATTTCGGGACGAGCTCGAGGGACGCCACGTTTAGCTAACCGATTACTTCGTCGCTGCCGGGACTATGCTCAGGTCAAAACAGGCAAGAACCATGTGAATTTATCTGTGGTCACTGATTGTATGAAGGCTCTTCGCATTGATGAGTTTGGCCTGGATGATTTGGATCGTAGATTGTTGATGGTCATTAAGACCCATTATCAAGGTGGACCAGTGGGCATTGAGGCCCTATCAGCCACGCTTAATGAAGAGGTTGATACTCTTGTAGATGTGATTGAACCGTATCTTCTTAAAACAGGTTTTTTACGTCGTACCTCACGTGGCAGAGAGTTGACGGATTTATCGTTAAAACATTTGGCCGGTCTTTAAAATATGAAAATAATGTGTGTTATTTGTTTTCTGTTTTTGGTTTTATCTGCCTTTGCTCAAGAGCCCAATCTTACTCTTAGAAGTCCTGCCTTTGATGACAATCAATCTATCCCTTCAAAATATACCTGTGATGGCAACAATGTAAATCCACCTCTGGTTATTCGAAATGTTCCCGCTAATGCTAAAAGCATGGTCTTGGTAGTGCATGATCCTGATGCACCAGCGGGTGATTGGAACCATTGGGCTGTGTATGATATTAAACCTGAAACAAGAATAATTATCGAAAATTCAATTCCTGGCAGTGAGGTCTTAAATGATTTTAACAAATTTCATTATGGTGGCCCGTGTCCACCGGATGGTAAAGCCCACCATTATGTATTTGAACTTTATGCTTTGGACAATCAATTGAGCCTTAATCCGAATGGTTCCCTTGGAGGTCTTTTGCAGATTATGCAAGGCCACGTTTTGGATAAGACGCGTATCGTTGGAATTTATAAAAAATAAAAGTGATTTTTTATAATTTAGACATATACTATTTCCTAAACATTTAAGAAAATAAAATTTATGCCTTATCAAACATTCGATATCAAAGGTTCCATTACAAAAAAACAAACGGTGGCCGTTACAGGCCTTTTGTTAATTCTATTCGTGATTGCCCATCTGGCAGGAAATCTTTTCATTTACGGCGGACCTCGCGTATTTAACGGTTATGCGCAAAAATTGGAACATTTTGGAATACTCTTGAAGATCGCGGAATGGGGACTGGCTCTAATTTTTCTTATTCATATTGAACGCGTGTCTTCTCTTATTGTTCAAAACATTCGGGCAAAAGGAGGTTTGAGTCGTTACGCTCTAGATAATTCTAGGGGCCCGCGTTCCTTGGCTACCCGTCTTATGCCTTACAGTGGAACGTATTTGTTGATCTATTTAATCTGGCATTTGTATGATTTCGCTTGGGCCAATCCCGAGGGCCCCCGCAGTTATATTCATGGGATGAGTTATGGACTTTATGGTTTAGTTGTGAATTCATTCAAAGATCCGCTTCATAGCTGGCTTTATGTTTTGGCCATGGTTTTTTTAGGACTTCATCTGGCTCACGGGACAGAAAGTTTTATTCAAACCTTTGCTTTTAATGATTTTCATGTGACAAAGGGTATCAAAAGATTCAGCCATATATTTGCTGGTGTCATGGTACTTGCGTATAGTTCAATACCTTTATATGTGTTATATATTTTGCCAATAAGATAAAAATTATGTTAGATTCCAAAATCCCATCTGGTCCACTTGAAAACAAATGGACTAATTTTAAATTCAACGCCAAGCTTGTTAATCCAGCTAACAAACGCAAGTACAAAATCTTAGTTGTAGGAACTGGTTTAGCTGGCGCCTCTGCCGGGGCTTCTTTAGCAGAAATGGGTTATCAAGTAGAAAGCTTTTGCTTTCAAGATTCTCCTAGACGTGCGCATTCCATTGCCGCTCAGGGAGGAATAAACGCCGCTAAAAATTATCCTAATGATGGAGATAGCGTCAAACGTCTTTTTTATGACACCATTAAAGGCGGGGATTTTCGTTCCCGTGAAGCCAATGTTTATCGTCTTGCGCAAGTAAGCAATTGTATTATTGACCAGTGTGTGGCCCAAGGCGTGCCTTTTGCCCGTGAATACAGTGGTTATTTAGACAATCGTTCTTTTGGAGGAGCTCAGGTTTCACGTACCTTTTATGCCAGAGGACAAACTGGGCAGCAACTTCTCTTAGGTGCCTATCAGGCTTTAATGAAAGAAGCGGCCAAAGGTACCGTCAAACTTCATCCACGAACTGAGATGCTTGATTTGGTAGTTATCGATGGAGTTGCCCGGGGTATTGTCGTACGCAATCTTATCACGGGTGAGCTTGAATCACACCTTGGTGATGCTGTTGTTTTAGCCACCGGCGGATATGGCAATGTCTTTTATCTTTCCACTAATGCTAAAGGATGTAACGTCACCGCTACTTGGCGGGCTCATAAAAAGGGAGCCTTTTTTTCTAATCCTTGTTATACCCAGATTCATCCAACATGTATTCCTGTGCATGGCGATTATCAAAGTAAATTAACACTTATGAGTGAATCGTTGCGTAATGATGGCCGTGTCTGGGTGCCAAAGACTTCTGGGGATAAACGTTTGCCCTATGAAATTCCTGAAACTGAGCGTGATTATTTCTTAGAACGGAAATATCCTGCGTTTGGTAATCTTGTCCCTCGAGATATTGCTTCACGTAATGCTAAAGAACAATGTGATGCGGGGCATGGAGTAGGTTCAACAGGTCAAGCGGTTTATCTAGACCTTTCTGATGCTATAAAGCGAGTTGGGGCCAATGTCATCAAGGAACGTTATGGTAATTTGATTGATATGTATCAGAAGATCGTCGATGATGATCCTTATAAAACCCCGATGATGATCTATCCAGCTGTTCATTACACCATGGGCGGTTTATGGGTGGATTATACTTTAATGAGCAATCTTCCAGGATTGTTTGTCATTGGTGAAGCAAATTTCTCCGATCATGGAGCAAACCGTTTGGGGGCAAGTGCCCTGATGCAAGGTTTGGCGGACGGTTATTTTGTGTTGCCTTATACTATCGGCGATTATTTAGGCCGCAATAAGCCGGCAGAGGCGCAGCTCGTTGAGCACGCGGAATTTAAAAAGTCTCAAAGCGATGTTAAAAATCATATTAATAAACTGCTTTCCATTAAGGGTAAACGTACCGTTGATGATTTTCATCGTCAACTGGGCAAGCTTTTATGGAATAAATGCGGTATGGCTCGCAATGAGGCTGGTTTAAAAGAAGCTTTGAAACAAATCCCGCAAATCCGAGAAGAATTTTGGAGCAATGTGAATGTTCTAGGTTCTAATGAAGATTATAATCAAGCTCTTGAGAGAGCCGGACGTGTAGCAGACTTCTTAGAATTCGGTGAACTTTTAGTGACGGATGCCTTGCACCGCGGCGAATCATGCGGGGGACATTTTAGGGAAGAATATCAAACACCTGAAGGGGAAGCTCTTCGTCGAGATGATTTATTTAGTTATGTGGCTGCCTGGCAGTTTAATGGTGTAGGTCAAAGCCCCGTTTTGCATAAAGAAGAATTAAAATTTGAGGAAGTCCATCTGGCGCAAAGGTCATATAAATGAGCAAGAAAATTAATCTCACATTAAAAGTTTGGCGACAAAAGAATTGCAAGGCCAAAGGTAGACTTGAGACCTATAAGGCTCTGGACATTGATACGGATATGTCATTCTTGGAAATGCTCGATGTTGTTAACGAAGGTTTAACCAAGGAAGGGATTGATCCCATTACTTTTGACCATGACTGCCGAGAAGGTATTTGCGGCACCTGCGGGGCAGTTGTCAATGGCCAGGCGCATGGTTCTCTTAAAGGAACAACCCTTTGCCAGCTTCACATGCGTCATTTTAAAGACGGACAAACCATTGTAATTGAGCCCTTTAGGGCCAAGGCTTTTCCTATTATCAAAGACCTTTCCGTTGACCGCAGTGCTTTTGATCGGATTATTCAAGCGGGAGGATACGTTTCTATTAAAACAGGCCAGGCACCTGACGCTCATGCCATACCGGTTGCCAAAGACAAGGCTGAATGGGCCATGGATGCGGCCCAGTGTATTGGTTGTGGAGCTTGTGTGGCAGCTTGTCCAAATGCGTCAGCTATGTTGTTTGTTGCCGCCAAAATTGATCATTTAAATACCTTGCCGCAAGGTTCGCCTGAACTTAAAAGTCGCACCTTAAATATGGTCAAACAAATGGATGAAGAAGGCTTTGGCAACTGCTCTAATGAATATGAGTGCGAAGCTGCCTGCCCGAAAGAAATAAGTGTTCAGCATATTGCAAAGATGAATAGATCTCACAGAAAAACAAATTTCTCAAAATAGAAAAGGAAAAACATGAAAACAAGTAACTTAAGATTGTTAGTTTTAATTGCTTTGATTGGTTTTATCGCCGTCGGTTGCGCTTCATCAGGAAACCGAAGTATTCTCAAAGAAACTCAAGATACGGTTTCAGAGAAAATCGTTAAGGGAAAGACCACCAAGGATCAGGTGCATGCTATTTATGGGGATCCTTTGAAGACTGAATTTAATGCCAATGGTGACTTGATGTGGACGTATTCCATTGCCAAGCAAAAAGCTGTTGGGGGTGATTTTATAGGATGTTTGTTTACCCTAGGCATTGTTTGTAACAATCATCAAGACGTCAAACATCTTGTTGTGTTGTTTGACAAAGACAATGTTGTGAAGAATTATGACTTAACCACTTCCGAATCAACTTATTCTTCAGTTAATTAGTAAGTTTAGAATTATTCTTAAATAAAAAGGCAGTCTGAGAATTGTGGACTGCCATTTTATTTGAAAGAATTTTTCATCCGATCCCAACATTTCTTTATCTGTCTGGGAAACAGTATCCCTTGAAATCACCAGAACATGTCCTTGCGAATTAAAAGTAGATAGCGTACTTGGGAGAAAAAATAGAATCCTCTAATTGATTTTATCCCCCTAGACAACTGGTTTGATAATCGCTACAATTGTGCCCATGTCTTTAAACATTGACAAACAAACCTTAGAAAAGTACGACGTGGCTGGGCCTCGATACACCAGTTATCCCACAGCCCCTGAATGGAACAAAAACTTTAGTGTCTCTGATTATATTGAAAAACTTAAAATTTTTGGACAAAACGATAAGACGCTCTCGCTTTATGTTCATATTCCTTTTTGTGAAAGTCTTTGCTATTTTTGCGCTTGCAATAAGGTTATCCGTGCTCATGAACCCAAGGTTGGAGATGAATTCTTAGAACATCTGTTTAAAGAAATGGACCTGGTGGTTTCTTCCATCGGCCGTCGCAAATTGGTTCGTCAGCTGCATTGGGGTGGGGGGACGCCAACCTATCTGTCTGAAGACCAAATCCAAAGACTATTTGCTAAGATTCAGTCTTTGTTTGACATAGATTTTAAAGAAGAAATTGCCATTGAGGTTGATCCTCGAACGGTTCCATTCAATAAACTTAAATTATTGCGTTCTTTAGGTTTTAATCGTATTTCATTAGGAGTGCAAGATTTTGATGATAAGGTGATGGATGATATCAATCGTATCCAACCTTATAATCAGGTAGAGCAGATTAATCGTTGGTGCCGAGAGCTTAAATTTGAATCCGTTAATTTCGATCTTGTTTATGGCCTGCCGTATCAAACCAAGGAAACTTTTAAAAAGACCCTTGATCTGGTCCTTGGCTTAAGGCCGGATCGTATAGCTTTATATAGTTTTGCCTATGTTCCTTGGATTTCCAAACCTCAAAATAAATTTAATCTTGAAGCTATTCCTTTACATGAAGAAAAACTGGATATCTTTATCAATTCTCGCAATAGTCTTTTAGAAAATGGCTATCAGGCCATAGCTATGGATCATTTTGCTCTCGAAACTGACGAGATGTCTAAGGCTTTTAATGAAGGCAAGCTCTATCGAAATTTTATGGGTTACACCGTCAAACCAGCAGATGAATTTATTGGTATGGGGCCTTCGGCCATTGGATTCTTAGAAAACACCTTTGCACAAAATGTTAAAGTTTTGCCGGAATATTACGATTTGACATCAAGAAATCAACTTCCTATTGAACGGGGTATGGTTTTAAGCGAAGACGATATAATTCGTCAATGGGTCATTAGAAATCTTATGTGTCAGTTTGTAATCGATAAAGGAGCTTTTTTTGATAAGTTTCGTTTTGAGTTTGAAGATTATTTTGAAGCCGAGCAAGAACATATTCATCGCTGTATTGCCGATGGTCTTATTCAAGAGAATAGCCAGCGCATCAAGGTCACCGATTTAGGAAAGATTTTTATTCGTAATGTCTGTATGGGGTTTGACTGGTATTTAAGGCAAAAAGATTCTCATAAACGATTTTCAAAGACGGTTTAAAAAGAAAAGGAACCCACAATGGCGACCAAAACAAAAGAACCACAAAGCGACTTTTTATTAGCTTTTGAAGGGAAGAATAAACAGGTGCCGGTATGGTTTATGCGCCAGGCAGGCAGGTATTTACCTCAATATCAAGCGCTTAAAGCCAACAGGCCTCTGCGGGATCTATTTCGTGATCCGGAGATAGCCGGAGCCATTACCTTACAGCCGGTTGAGATTTTGAGAGTTGATGCAGCCATTTTATTTGCTGATATCATGACCATGCCTTCAGGTATGGGTTTTGACATTGATTTTATCGACGGCAAAGGGCCTGTTATAAAGAATCCTATTTATAGTTCCAGTGATATTAAACGTTTTGGAAAGTATAATGGTTTGGATTACGTCAGCCGAACCATCCAGCTTATTAACGCCGTTGCCACCTCAACTCCGTTGATTGGTTTTGCCGGTTCTCCCTATACGGTCTTGACCTATCTTTGCCATAAACATCAGCGTTTGATGTTTGCGGATCCAAAAGGCTTTCATGCCTTTATGGAATTATTGACTGATAACACCATTTCCTATTTAAAACAACAACACAAGGCGGGGATCAAGGCTTATCAATTATTTGACACCTGGGCAGGGTCTTTAAGGCAAGAAGAGTATCAAGAGTTTGTTTTGCCCTACGTGCAGAGAATTTTTAAGGCTATTCAATTGCCGTCGATATATTTCTTAAAGAATTGTTCCCATTTAATTGATTTGATGAATAAAAGCGGGGCCGATGTGCTCTCCGTCTGTGAAACGGTCAATATTGCTGATATCAAAACAACTAAAGGGATCCAAGGGAATTTCTTAAATAGTATGCTCTACGCCGATGATAAGACAATCGTCGAAGAAGTCAAAAAACTTCTTAAAAGCGCCAAAGCCAAGCACAAGAAATACATTTTTAACTTAAACCATGGGGTCATGCCGGATGTTGATCCTATGAAATTAAAGCTTATTGTCGATGAAGTGCATAAGTTTAATTGGTCAAAATAAATACAGAATAGAATCTTTATATGAAAAGAATTGCAATTATAGGTGGCGGAATATCAGGTTTAGCTGTTTTGCATTACCTCAATAAACGTTACGGTAATCAAATTGAAGTGACTCTATACGAACGCAATCCTTATGTCGGCGGCTGTATTGCCAGTTTAGACAATAATGGTTTTCTATTTGAGACCGGCCCCAATGGATTTCTGACCAATCAACCCAACACTCTCGAATTCTTAGAAGAGATAGGCTTTTCCGATCAAATCATTGAAGCTGATGATTCCTCCAATCGTCGCTATATTCAAATGAATGGAAAACTGCATCTTTTACCCATGGATCTTTGGAATTTTATCAAAACCCCTATTTTGTCAACTAAGGATAAGTTTCGACTTATTGGTGGCTTATTTAAGAAAAATATTTCCAAGAATCAAAGTGTTTTTGATTATACTTCTAAACGTTTTGGTATAGCTGTGACGGAATCCTTGGTTGATCCATTCTTAACAGGAATCTACGCCGGAGATATCAAACGGCTTCATATGGATTGGGCGTTTCCAAAAATTAGTAAGATTCGAGGTCAAAAGAAAATTAAAACGAAGATGTGTTCTTTTAAAAACGGTATGTGAAGCCTGATAAGGCATTTATACCAAAAATATAAACCTTATATCCAAACCAATGTAGAGATTACAAGTCTTGATCAAGTAAAGGCCGATCATATTATTTGTTCAACTCCAGCCTATGTGGCCTCAAGTTTATTAAATATGGATGTTCTTAATCATATTCCCTATTCTTCGGTGGCCGTAGTGGGATTATGCTTCAAAACTGATTCATTTAAGGTATTACCTGACGGTTTTGGATATCTTGTGCCTTCCAAAGAAAGAAAAGATATCTTAGGTGTACTTATAGAAAGCAATGTTTTCCCCCGTCAGATAAAACGCGGGCAGATGTTCATGCGCATTATGTTAGGGGGAGCGCACCATCCAGCCATTGTTAATGATTCATCAGAAACAATTCTGTCTAAAGCTCTTAAAGAAATAGATTTGATGTATGGTCTAAAAGATAGACCATTAGGCGCCTCTGTTAAAATATGGCCCAAGGGGATTCCTCAATATGAACTGGCGTATCCTGCCTTACATCAGACGATAAAAGAACAGCTTCAAAAGAAACCTAATGTGCACCTTTGCGCTAATTATTTAGATGGGGTTTCATTTAACGACTGTATTAAAAATGCTAACGGACTTGTTGGTTCTTTGTAAATAAATTAATAGCAGTGAATTATTGGCAGTGTCCAAGGGCCAAGTCACCGATGATCTGTACGGCCGTTGGGATAGGAATTGTATCGGTGTTAATGATTAAATCGTAGAGCAGGGGATTATCAATATCTTTTTCAAAGTATTTATGGATGTAATTCTTTCTTGCTTGTTCTTCCTTAAGGACATAGATTCTCGATTCTTTCTCGCTGATATTTAAATATTCCTGCATATGAGATGCTCGCTTTTCAAATGAACCTGTAAGCCTGACATGTACGCCGTGGGGTAGTTTTGAGGTGATAATGTTGGCCCCTCGGCCGACTAAAACGACAAAACCTAACTGCGCTAAATGGATGATAGTTTCGCTGGTCTTGTGGATCAAGGCATATTGCGATGGATGAAGATCAAACAGTTCTTCTAAGGCGTCTTTGATTTCTGAAACTGTTGATTCCGGAAAATAATTGATGATGCTTTGTGGCAGATCATGGTCTTGCATGACTCTATCAATCAATTCTTTGTCAAATTTTGTCCATGGATGGTCTTTTTGAGGATCGTGGAGTTTTAAGTACTCGACTAAACTTTCCGCAATCGTAGTGCCATAAGCGCCGGATTGACGTGAAATGGTTATAAATGGTCTAGTTGTAGGAATTGCTTTATGAGGATCGTTTTTGAATAATTTGATTTGTGACTGGATGTAAGGAGCCAGGGGATTCATAGTACCTCCAATTAGCGGACATATCTAGTATACACTATAATGTTTAATCTTCGAATAAAAATAACCACTTATGCTTGTAGGTAGGGATACGTATATGTAAATTTTATTGATAATTTTAAAAGAAAGCGCTTTCCTATGCTTGACAAACGAGCTTTTATAATGCATACTTGCATAGATAGATAAAAAAGGATAAATATGCTACTTAATAAATCTGTACAAAGGACTAACAAGATCATATCCATTGTAATCTTGGTTACTTTTATAGGCACGTCTATAAAAATGCCGGTTTTTGCCCAGGCAGTATCTGATAGCCGATTAAATTTACCAGTTCCAGGGGCTATGGTTCCTTTAAGCTCTGAATTTACTCCAGCCTATTTAAAAGGAATCGTTATTCACCCTGAAAATGCCTTAAAATTTGATTTTATTGTTTATAAGGGAGATGAATCCTTAAGTGAGGGTAAGAAAAAAGAAGAATACACTAAATTAATGAAGTACTTCTTGGCATCGTTGGCTGTTCCGGATGAAGACCAGTGGGTGACCTATTAGAAGGCTTCCGTCAAGCGAAAAAAGCACCGCCCGTCGATAAAATAGTTTTATTTTAACGAAGATCATAAGTTTAAGTCGTTAAAATAAACAATCAAAGAGCCCGCGCCCTTCATT
>Ga0073936_10002843_pt1 | contig 25465 bp, 24 predicted proteins | sample AliMusrvi5mmetaG_FD_87041 | JGI IMG/M metagenome (GOLD analysis project Ga0073936, IMG submission 87041) | Freshwater lake bacterial and archeal communities from Alinen Mustajarvi, Finland, to study Microbial Dark Matter (Phase II) - Alinen... | ecosystem: Environmental > Aquatic > Freshwater >... | reverse complement strand
GCGCTGGGTGCGCAACCGCGACATGGAGCGGCGGCGCACGGCAGGTGTGATGGAGCGGTTGGCGTTCGTGGGGTTGATCGACGAGAACCACGCAATGTCGCAACTGGCAGCGCGCATGGCACTTTCCGCCGCGCACTGTGACACGTGGTGCGAAAGCGTCATGGGTGTATTCCCCGGCGCATCGTGGCACCATCGCTCATTCACCGAGGAAATCTACTGTCGCGCCTGCGCGCTCGTGCTCGACTGGGCTGGTTTCTGCCTGACATCGCACGGCAAGCAGGTGGTGCGCGACGCGATCATCATGAAGGGGCTGCCGCGCATCGAGTCGGACTTCAAGCGCATGGAGTACATCCGCCACATGAACCAGGGCATTGTGTTCAGTTCCGGGCGCATTATCGGGCTGCTGGGTCTACTGCCCGCACACAAGCGCTATGCGGAACTGATCGACGAGGCTGAACGCGACCTGGTGGAGATGATCAACTCCTACGTTCAGCCCGATGGCGGGACGCTTGAAGGTATGGCGTATTGGAACTACACCTTCAACACTGCCATGCCGATGTTCTACGCCCTGGCGCGCTATCACGGCTGCAAGAACCTGCGCGACTTCCGCGCGCAAGGCGGGTTGCCCGACGCGCTGATCAAGACGGGTGACTATGCATTAGCTATGATGTCCACCGTCGGAGATGGGACGACGTATATGCCGATCAACGATGCGCATGCCGATCAACGCATCAATCCCGCTTTGATCGCTGCGTATGCGCAGATTTCTGATCGACCGGAGTGGCCGGCGCTGTATAACGCTTCGGCTGGGCAAGAAGCCGCAGGCGAGGACATCTATCACATCATCTTTGCGCCTGCTGGCCGTGATCGCGCGGCAAATGCAAGGCAAGCCGTTACGACGCTCAAACCACGATACGACGTGCTGGTGGATGTGGGCGAGGTGAGTTCGGTGCGCGAGGCGGACGGACTTGGCCTGGTGGACTTCCATTTGTCGTGCGGCCCGATCCTGCTCACGCACTATCACCAGGATCGCGGTGCTTTCGTGATCGAGGCCGCCGGCGAGGCGCTCGCGATTGACCGCGGCGTCACCACTTACGACCACCCGGAGGTGGGGCTGATCGGCGCGGCGTATCGGCACAACCTCCTGTATCCCGAAAGCCCGGATGGCCGGCTGATCACACAACCACCGAGCGCCGCGGGTGGGAAGATCACTTCGTCCGCTGCGCGCGAAGGCGCGATTCTGCTGGCGTGCGACAACACCGCGGCCTGGGAGGCCGGCACGTTCAAGTCGAGCACCCGGAGGGTATTCTCGCCCGATCCGACGCTCTACCTGATTGATGACGCGGCGGAACTGACGAGTGCGATGCGCGTCTCATTTCGGCTGAACTCGGGCTACCCGATCAGCATCGAGGAGCACGGAATGATCGTCTTCGGAGACAAGGCATGGCTGCGCATCCTGCCGTTGAACTGGACACCCGACGAGATATCTGTCGGCGTCGAGGGCATTGACAGCCACCTCAAACCGGTGAACCTGTTGCGCATGGCGACGGCTGCCGGGCTCAAGCATCGTCTATTAACGGCGATTGAGGTGCTGTCCCCCGAAGCAGAACTGGCGAAGTGCTGGCGGTACGGGGTTATAAAAGACGAGTATGGCGCGATGCGCGACGGTAAACTCATTCGCATGCGGCTGTCGGCTCTGCAGGATATCGATGCCGTGGTAGGTGTGAAAGAGGCGCAGACCTTTGCAGCCACCTGTCGCGAGAATAGGTGGGAAGTGGCCGCCGCAAATGCCGCAAATGTCTGACTTCTCCGAGACGCTTCACGAGACATCTGCGGCAAGCTGGAACAACTCGATCGTGATGCCGTCGGGATCGAGCATGTAGATACACCAGCCGCCAGTGTTCGGCCCTTCGTCGAGGTACACCGGCGGTGAGCGGAACTGTGCGCCTTTGGCGGCCAGCGCGTCAACCATCGCGCGCAGGTCGTCGACGTACCAGCACATGTGCGCGCTGCCAGGGTTGTTGGTGCGCACATCGAGCGCCGTCCCACGCGGGTGGACGTACTCGAACAATTCGAGCCGGTGCGTTGTGCCGGGGATCGCCAGGAAGGCGCCCTTGATCACACCATCGGGCATGCCGATGATGTCGCAGAAGTACTTGTTGGTGATATTCGGACGCAGGTGGAGCAATTCAAATCCAAGTATGCCCTGATAGAACGCGAGCGAACGCTCCAGGTTCAAGACGGTAAAGCTGGTGTGATCAGCGCCGGTAATTTTCATGTGTGACTCCTTGGCGCAATGATAACGTTAACCGGCTGAAGCCTCGGCCTCCGGAATCGCACATTGAGGTTGAAGCTTTAGCTGGGAGCGTTTATCTTCCGGCGCGTAACGAGTGTCGTCGAGACATTGCCATCGACGACATCATTCGGCCTCTGACCACGCGCGCAATACTCCCGATAGACGCTCAGCATGTACTCGTAGTGTTGCAACGGCATGCCGGGGAAGATCGTATTTGATGTGCCATAGATATACCCGCCGCCCGGCGCGCCGTGTTCCAGGCAGTACAGCGCCGACTGACGGATCGCCTCCAGTGGGCCGTCCTGCAGCAGGTTGCATTGCACATTGCCCATCAACGCCATGCGCCCGTGGCAGCGCCGCTTCATCTCGGCGATGTCCATCCCGGCCATCGGGTCTACCGACTGGAAACAGGCTGCGCCCAGCGACAGGTAGTCTTCAAGGATCGACATGATGTTGCCATCGGTGTGGACGAATGGAATCACACACAGGTCCTTGATGTGCTGCACCTGTTGCGCCAGGTAGGGCGTGACGAACTCGCGGAAATAACGCGGCGCGATAAACGGCCCGGCGTTGAAGGCCACATCGTTCACGACGTGGATGAAGTCCGCGCCGGCGTCGGCCAGGCGGTTGAACTTGTCAATGGCGACGCGCGTCTTCGCCCGCGCCGTCTCGTGCAGACGCTCAGGGTGCTCGTGCAGGTCGATCGAGAATTGCTCCCAGTCGGTCATGCCTTCGATTGACCAGACTGAATCGCCAACGATGCTGCCGATCAGGATGGATTCCCCAAACAGCTTCTTCGCCGCGACCACGCCGTCCGGGTCGCTCCATGGCCAGAACACCGCAAGCGCATCCCACTGATAGTGTTCGACGATGTGGGCGTAGACCTCCATGCACTGCGCAATCATGCGCTCCTTCTCGATGAGAGTGCAGGTGTCCCACAATCGCCGGTCTGGGAAGTGCAAGCCGAACGCCTCGTATTCCAACTCGAACATGATCTCGAAGTGCGGTGGGCGGTCGGGCTCCTCGAACCGCAGCGTTTTAAGCATGCGCTCTTTACCTGTCATCAGATGCGCCCGCCCGCCCAGTGAATGCCATTGTTGAGCAGCGCCTGAAACTGCGGGTTCTCCCAGGTAATGTTGTCGTGTCCTGCCTGGTAGCAGAAGACGCGCGACTGTTTGTGCGAGCGCGTCCAGGCGATAGTGCGCATACTCTGCGGATGGTCATACGTTATCAGCACGTGGCTGTCCGAGCCCGTGCTGGCTGTAGTGTAGGTTTCATCAACCATCTCCCACGCGTTGATTCCCTGCATAATCGGGTGTGACGAATCGACGATTTGCGAAGTGACGGTTTGCGCCATGTAGTAGCCAAAGGTGCGCTCCGGAATGCCAACAAGGTCGGCCCAGGGTTGCCATTGCGGGTATGCCAGCAGCGCATGGTGCAGCATAACGATGCCCTGGCTCGTTTCGCCGAGATGCTCCAGGACAGACTTCGGCTTACCCTGGTGCCATACCAGCCCCTCGTCTCGCGGGCCTTCCATGAGCATGGTGTAGAACACCACAACATCGTAGCTGTCGCGCACTTCGACGGAAGAGGACGCGAAGTCATCCATATGCTGGATGTATACGTCCAGCCCTGGTAGCGCGCGGAACAGTCGGTGAAAGTTGGGCACGTCGTACGAATGTCCGCCAGTGACGACGGCAGTCTTGATTGGGTTCATGTTTTGTTTGATCCTGTGTGTTAATCGCGTGTTTTCACGCTGTCTCAGGCGAGTTGTGATTGCCGCGCCGACGCTAACAGTTGCTGCACCTTCACAGCCTGCCCAGTGCGGCTGCTTTCAATGGCTGCGAAGATCAACGCCACCGATTGCAGATTATCTTCGACGTTGGTTTCCATCATCTCCCCGCCATCCAGCCAATGGACGAACTTTTCAATCAACCATGCATTTGCCCACTTGGGCTGGTCGATCAGCGCAAGTGGCTCGCCCTGACCAGCCTGACCGGCGCTCCAGGCGTTCCCCGCGACGTGGGCAAAGCGTTCGATGCGGCGCTGATCCATGACGAGCGTCGCCCCTTCGCATTCGGCGCGGACGTACTCATTTGTCCAGCCGTTCAGACCGACCGCGTTTGTCTTTGCGCCTTCATACATCGCGCGCGTCCCGTTGCCGAAATGCATCGTCACCAATCCCTGCGAATCGCCCGCATACTCGCCCCACGGCGGGTTCCAGGTCTGGGCGTAGAGAGTGTCGCATCTGGCGCCAGACAGGTCGGCCAGGATGTCGAGGTGGTGCACTGCGCCTTCGACCATGAGCGCATCGAGTATCTCGTGCCGGAATTTACCCCAACTCGCAAACTTGCGGCAATCGCACGTAAATCGGCACACGAGGTAGTCGAGTGCGCCGTTGCGACCGGAGCGCAGTTCACGGCGCAGGGTGGTTTTGTCCTGGTCGAAGCGATGGCTCATCGTCACGCCCATCTTCTTTCCGGCGCGCTTTACTTTGGCTGCGATCCGCACTGATGCCTCAAGGGTATCGGCAATCGGTTTCTCCGACAGGATGTGCAGGTCATGGGCAAGCGCGATATCGACGACTTGCTCGTGGAAGGCAGGTGGCGCCACAATCGTGCAGAAGTCGGCGGGGTTCTCGTCGAATGCTTTGCGCAAGTCGGTGTAGCACTGATCGGCTCGCAGGCCAAGTCCCTGACGCGCATTGACCAGCGGGTCAGGGTTCGCATCAATGGCAGCGACAACCTCGACCAATCCATCTTTGATATTCGGCGGGAGCCATCTGCTGCACCACGTGGCGCCCCAACCGCCGGTTCCGACCTGGATCATCTTGTAAGGCATATAATCTCCTGGGCTTAATTGGATTACGCGTCACCTTGTTTACCTCGCTGTGCTCCGTGATTGAACAGCAGGCGCAGCACTGACTCGCGCGCCTTGTCTTTTGCGCCGGTGATTGAGGCGAGTCTGAACGGGAAGTGCCATCGCATGTGCCGATGTTCTCATATGCCTAATATACATCTTGATGTCCATCCGGACGGCGGATAACACTTGTGGGAGGCGCTTGCCAACCGCCCCGAAACGTTTATACGATAAGTGAGTGGGGTTATACTGTCTTGGATGCGTAACCGCAATCGCATAAAAACATTTCTGCCCATCGGGGTCATCGCCGTTCTCATGCTGCTGTCCATCGGCATCAACGGACTGCAAATGCAGCCCGGTCGATCCTTTTACCTCGGCGACCCCGGCCCGATGACCGCTGGCGGCTCTTCCCTGTCGGGTGATTCAGACAGTATCATCATTCTGATCTTTCGCATCATCCTGATTGCAGCGGCCGTCAGTCTCCCTGCCGCGCTGGTCATGTCCATTTTGACTCCGGACGGGCGACGCCAGTTAGCCGCGTACGTGGTCATGGGGGCAATGCTCGTGCTGGCGTACCTGCTGTTGCAGGGCTCAGCCAAGCCTCGGGGCGATACAGAAGTGGCCAAGCAAGCGGTGGCGCAGGGAACGCCGCTGCCCGAGGCGACGCGTTTGCCAACCGATGTGTTCAACCAGAGCGCGCCGGACTGGCTGGTCATGGCTGTCAGCATCGGCATCGGCCTGCTGGTCTGCGGAATCATTGCCGCGGTGATCTATGTGGCATGGCGGCGCAGCCGGCCAGACAAAACTGCCATGCAGGAACTAGCTGTCGAGGCGCAGAACGCTATGCGGGCGCTACAGGCTGGTGAAGAATTGAAGGATGTGGTGATGCGCTGCTACCGCGAGATGAGCCGTGTGATGCAGAAGGAACGCGGCATCCAGCGGCAGGCGGCGATGACCACGCGGGAGTTCGAAATCGCCCTGGGTGAGAAGGGCGTCCCTGCTGAGCCAGTATACCAACTCACCCGCTTGTTCGAGAAGGTTCGCTATGGACACGAACCGCCCGCCCCTCAGGATGAGCAACTCGCATTAACCAGCCTGAAGGCCATCGTCGCTGCCTGCGCCGCCACAAAGCCCGCCGGTGCATCCGCATGAGATTTATTGCTCCTCAAAACACGCAGCACAAACAGCCGCTGCTTGCGCGTCGCATCATCGTCCCATTGGCCATTGGCCTCGTGATCTTGCTGGCGGCAGTAGTGTTGTCGCTGTTCGTGCGCGACTTCGTGCGCCAGGCGATAGTCGTCCCTGTGGCCTACATTGTGTGGCTGGCCGACCTGGTGATCCGCAGCATCCCGCAATCGACATTCTGGGCGGTGGCTGTGGTCGTGGTCGTCTTGGTTGCGTGGCGCAATATCGGGTCAAACCGCGCCGCGCTGATCCTGCGCCGTCCAGCTACTGTGCCAATTCTGAAAGAACATTCCGACCGGTCGGTATTTTCGACCCGCCTTGAATACATCGCTCGCATGAACGACAGTCCCTTCGCGCGCGAAAAGCTGGCATTTGAATTGCGCCTGTTGCTCGTTAAGCTGTTATCGCATCGCGAACGCCTGTCCGAGAACGAGATCGAGCGCCGCATCCGCGTGGGCGAACTGGTCGCACCACCCGAAGCACAGATACTGCTCACAAACTGGCAGACTTGGTTGAGCGTTCCCAACAGGGTTTCACCCATACTGCAGTTGGCGCGGTTGTGGCGCCGGCTGTGGCGCTTGCCAATCAGGGCGACGCAACCGAGTGCGGCAATGGAGCAACGGTTACTACGGGCCATTGAATATATGGAGACATTGATGAGCGGCGGCCCGTCGGGCGGCCAGCCGGAGGAAAAGCATGAGTGAAACATCGCAATCGGGTTTGAACGTCGCAGAGGTCTCTGCCCTCACGCAGCGCGTGATCGGTCAGGTGGAACAGGCCATCGTGGGCAAGCGCGCCGTGCTGGAAAAGATCATGGCTGCGGTTCTCGCGGGGGGGCATGTGTTGCTGGAGGATTACCCCGGCCTGGCCAAGACGCTGATCGCCAATAGCTTCGCCTCCGCTCTTGGTATCACGTTCCGGCGCATCCAGTTTACCCCCGACCTGTTGCCCGGCGACATCACCGGCGGGTACATTTTCAACCGCGCGCAGAACGAATTCGTGTTGCGCGAAGGGCCGATCTTCGCCAACATCATCCTGGCCGACGAGATCAACCGCGCCTCGCCGCGCACGCAATCGGCGCTGCTCGAAGCGATGCAGGAGCACCAGGTGACGCTGGAGGGTGAGACGCTGCGGCTCCCAGAGCCCTTCGTCGTCATCGCCACGCAAAACCCGATCGAGTATGAAGGCACCTTCCCGCTGCCCGAGGCGCAACTCGATCGCTTCATCATGAAGTTGTCAGTGGGATATCCCACGGCCGAGGAGGAGCAGGAAATCCTGCAACGCCGCCGTGCGCGCCGCGAGGACGCCTTTGACCTGCGCCCGGTTACCGATGCGCAGGGATTGCTGTCGATTCGCGCGCTCGTCGAGCAGGTGTACGTCGATCCTGACATTGAGCGTTATATCGTCGATCTCACGCGCCGCACGCGCACCTATCGCCAGGTGGCGGTGGGCGCCAGCCCGCGCGGATCGCTGGCGCTGCTCAAGTTGGCGCGCGCGGCCGCGGCCATGCAGGGGCGCAACTACGTGCTGCCTGACGACGTCAAGTCATTTGCCCGCGCCGCGCTCAGCCACCGCCTGATCCTCGAACCCGACCTATGGACGTTCCCGCATGCCGCCGACGACATCGTGGCCGATCTGGTTAAGTCCGTTCCCGTCCCGGTAATCGAGACGCGCTGATGAGCGCTGCGCCATGTTAAGCAATGACAGCAGGCTAGCGGCGTTGCTCGCGCTGATTTTCGGATTGCTGATCTTCGGGCTGGCGACGTTGAACGGCGGCATCATCGCCCTCGCCATCCCGGCGGCGGTTTATCTCGCGGTCGCTCTATTTGGCAGACCCACGGAACTGCGCGCGACCGTCACGCGCTCGCTTAGTGCGGGACACGTTGCGCCGGGGCAAGTCGTGACTGTAAAACTGGACGTGACAGTGCGTGTAGCTGCGAGCAGTAACGCCGTGATCATTCGAGATGTGGTTCCTGCCGGGCTGGAGGTCGTATCGGGCGACACCATCCTCCTGGCGCCGTTGCCCCCGGAAGGGCGCCTGACGCTCGAATATGCCGTGCGCGGCGCGCGCGGCGAATTCGCCTTTCGCGATACCTTCCTGAGCGTGTGTGATGAGTCAGGCGTGTTTCATCGGGCAACCACCGTGTCGGCGCCGGTGGGTTTGTTGATTCGCCCCAGCCTGCGCAAGCTGCGCCCGATCACCCTGCGCCCGCCGCGCACGCGCGGTTTCGCCGGGCCGATTCCGGCGCGCCAGAGCGGTTCCGGAGTAGACTTCTTCGGCCTGCGCCAGTACCAGTTGGGCGACCGGCTGCGCTGGATCAACTGGCGCGTCTCGGCGCGGCATGAGCGCCGGCTATTTACCAACGAATACGAGCAGGAGCGCATTGCCGATATCGGCATCATCCTCGACGCGCGCGCGAAGACAGACGTGCTCACTACCGCGGGTTCGCTTTACGACCACTCGATCCAGGCCGCCGCTGCGCTGGCTGACATGTGCCTCGATCAGGGCAACCGCGTCGGGCTGTTGATCTACGGGCGAGGGCGCGAGGGCGTCTTTCCCGGCTATGGCAACAGTCAGCGCGAGCGCATCTTTCGCGCGCTGGGGCGCACCGCCAGCGGTCACAACTACGCGCTGGAAAGCCTGAACCACCTGCCAGTGCGCTTCTTCCCCGCCGGGTCGCAGATCATTTTCATTGGGGCGCTGACGGGTGTAGATGATGTCAGCGTGTTGACGCGCATGCGCGCCAATGGCTACGGGGTCATCGCCCTCAGCCCAAACCCGATCAACTTCGAGGCAGCGACTTTGCAGGCGGCCTACGGCGTGGCCTATGCCAGCCGCATCGCGGAGGTCGAACGGCAGTTATCCATGGCGCAACTGCGTCGCGTGGGAATACAGGTTGTCAACTGGCGCGTGGATCGCCCACTCGACCAGACGTTGCATGAATCACTGGCGCGCCAGCCTGCCCAGTCGCGCCCATTCGTTGGAGGAGCAGGAGCATGAGGCGCACCACGATCGTGTTGTTCGGCTGCGTCATTGTGACGGTTCTGGCGCTTGGCGCAGGCTACCTGATTGGCGGAAGCTGGGTTGGCGCGCTCGTCGTGGTCGGGATTGGCGGGATGTGGCTGCTGGCACATTTGATTGGCAATCATCCTGCCGGAAACCTGCTGGCCTGGCTAAGTCTCACAGGCGGGGCAGCGATTGGCGTCGCCATTGACCTGCCAGCGGGGTTGATGCTGGTTGCAGCGGTGGCTGCTTTGTGCGCGTGGGACGTTGCCCACTATGAGCAGCGCCTTGGCGAGGCTGCGCGCATTGATTCCTCTGGCGCACTGGATCGTCAGCATATGTCGCGATTGGCGCTCACAGCAGCAGCCGGGCTGGCGATTGGGGCCATGGCGCTGTTGATTCGCGTCGATCTTGGCTTTGGCGTCGCCTTCGCGCTCGCTATCGCGGCCGTCGTCCTGCTGAGCCAGTTGGTGCGCCTGGCGACAAAAGGCTAGCGATCAAGCTATCGGCTGACAGAACCTGCTCTCAAACCTCTGGACGACATCCCTCAGATCAGGCGTCAGTATGTTGCGCTACCGGGTTCGCGATATCGTCCGGAACACCGCCGTAGAAAGCCTGGGCGATACCGCCTGCGATTGCCCCGATCATATTTGGTCTGCCCGTGTCCGTTGCCCGTCGTCTACAGACAGTGCTGTCCTGATATCAGGACAGCACTCCTGTTTCAAAAACCACTGCTTACTGGTCGGTCCCGTTGCTTACAATTGGGATAAAGGTCTTGTGCATGACGCCCGGGTTATTTCCTACGAATGGCAGGAAGGTCTTAAACACCGACGGCGCTGCCGGCAACTGGGCAACTGGGATGAACGCCTTGAACACCGCAGGCGCGCTTGGCACGGCCACTTCGTTGATCGGCGTGCTCTCCGGCGCGGTCACCGGCGCTGTTCTCGGCGTCTTGTCCAAAGAAGGTTTGGCAGGTGCGCCTGCAATCGCTATCTGCATGCCGGCAGTGTCACCGCTGCTCATCTCCAGGTTGTAGACCGAATCCAGGTAGCCATAAACCTCGATTGAGTAGGCCCCGCTCTCCGGCGCTATGAACGTCACCTCATCAATTTGATCGCTGTTCAGGCTTGCTCTGGAAAATCCTGCAGGACCCCAGACATACAGGTCAGCGTCGCCGCTCAGTGAGTCCAGGTGCACGGTGAAGCGCTCGCCTTGCGCCAGTTCACGCTGGTACAGGTGTATGTCGCCGGCGCGGATGTGCTCGCCCTCGCGGATGTAGTCGATGCGCCGCATCGCGAAGTTCAACGAGATGTTGCCCTGTCCATCCGCCACCCAGGCCTGAACATAGTGCACGCCGCCGCGATTGATCAGCGTCATCGTAAACGTTTCCTGATACGGGATCCAGCCGCTGCTCTGCACCGCTACCCATTGATGCGCGGCTGCGTTGTACATGCGGTCGACCATGTACATGTTCTGCACCCCGGAGCCGCCGGTATCCGTCGCAATCAGCGTAAGGGTGATCAACGGGCTATAGGTCACTTTTGCGCCGCCGTTGAGCGTCATGCTAACAACACGTGGCGGCAGGTTATCCCGCAAATTCGGCAGGATCGTGATCGCGCGCATGACCTTGTTGTTCAGCTTGTTTGATTCAGTGGGTAACCCATCCGGGACGATCACGGCATAGATGTTGACTGTCAAAGAGTATCCTGTGGTGTTCCAATCGAAGGACGCTATATCCAGGTTTCCCATACCGGGCGGGATAGGCGGCGTTGTTGCAGTGTGCAGAAGTGTGCCGCCATTGTCCGGGTCGCCGGCGTAAAAACTCACCTGCGCTTGCTGCGAAGTCGAAGTCGTGTCGCTGTCGCGATGCACTACCAATCCGAGTTGCGCCGTGTCTCCCTCGTGAATCGTGAATGGCCACATCCACAAGTCATCCGGCCCGGCGAAGAAGTCGTTGCTGTGTGGATCGATCACACTATAGGCATTGCTCAGGATTGAGGGTTCGTTTGTGCTCGGGTTGCGCGCAGTGACATCGTGCGTCCCTGCTGATAAACCGGATGGCGCGACGGCTTGCACGATCATCGGATTAAGCCAGGTGATGTTTTGCAGCAACGTGTTGCCGATGCTGATCTGGATGCCGGGCTGCATATCGCGCCCAAAGATTGTCACGTCGTTGGGCATGTTGCCTGGGCCGGAGCCCGGGACGATCTGCGCCAATACCGGCGGCCAGATGGCTTCGACCGTGTAAGCGTTGGTCTTTTCGGCGCATTTCAGGTTCGGGTTGCACAGCCGCAGCGTGTACACGCCAGGCGTCATGCCGGTCGGGATCGTCGCCCGCACCACGGAGGAGGACACAAACTCAATATTGATTAGTCGGGTAAGCCCAATCGCCACGACCGGCGTGGCTATGAAGTTCGCGCCAGTGATGGTCAGACGCGCGGCGACACGAGTCGAACCATGAGTCGGCGTAATGTCACTGATGGTTGGGGATGGCAAAGGCGTCGGTGTTGGCGTCGGTGTCGGTGTTGGAAGCGGGCTGTCGGTTGGGAGCGGGCTGATCAGCGTTGCGCCATTTGCGCCTCGCAGTTGTGGAAGGAATACGGCTAGCACAATCAGACCTGCTGCGATAAATACCGCGACCAATTTATCCATCTTGCTGCGTGTAAAGATGCGGGACATATTCTCTTTCCTCTCTGATGGCCGATGCAAATAAATCCGCCCAGCCATTTCATCAAGTTAAGCGCACGAGCTGGTCAGATAAATTGTAACCCTTTTCATAATCAGGGTACTGCCGTGAGGAACACACGCAATAAGCAGTATGGCGTAACAGCGGTGTTATGCCTCGATCACGCGGAAGGTGTGGTCGATTGGCACGGCCTGGCGCATCATCGCGTGCGCACTGCAATACTTCTCAAGCGAGAGGTCGATAGCGCGCTTGACCGCCTCATGGTCGATCCCATGTCCCGTGACGACGTACTCCAGCGTGATGTGCGTGAATACCCGGGGGTGTTCATCTGCTCGGTCGGCATGCGCGCGAATCTCAAATGCCGTCACATCCTGGCGCTTCTTCTGCAGGATTGAAATGACATCCATCGCAGTGCAGCCGGCTGTGCCCATCAACAGCAGTTCCAGCGGACTCGCGCCTTCGGATGGGCCGCCTTCAACATGCGTCCCAATCGGGATGCTGAAGTTTGTCCCGCTGGCGATGCCGGTAAATGCCACATCGTGCTTCCAGGTTACGCTTGCGTCCATCTCATTTCTCCATTCAGGAAATGTCCTTCAGTAAGTCGGCAAGTTCAAGCCGCGCGAACAGTCGGGCGCGCACATCGTCGGGGACGGGGGGCGCAGGCGCCAGGCTGCGATACAACTCGACGGTCTTGCGCAGCGTGTCGACCACGATCTCACAGCGCTCGCATTCGCCCATATGCTGCTCGATCACGTCGCAGATCGATTCATCCAGCGCGCCGTCCACATACTCGGACAGAGACGCCAGCAGCTTGCGGCATTCGGTGTTCGCATGGGTGTGCGTCATGCCGCCTCCTTTATCCGTTCACCATAATACTGCGACAAACGCTCGCGCAGTTGCAGCCGGGCGCGCAACAGGCGCGTTTTCACAGCGGCCTCGCTGATGCGCAATGCTTCGGCCGTCTCACGCACGGATAGCCCCTCGATGTCGCGCAGCAGAAACACCACCCGTAACGTGGCGGGCAGGCGGTCGATCGCCACATCCAGATACTCGCGCGACTCAGTAGTGAGTAATTCCTCTTCGGGCAGACAGCACCAGTCCACGATTTGCACTGGTTCCTGTTCACCGTCAGGGGTTTCAATCTCTGCGTCCACCGAAACCGCCTCGGGCTTGCGGCGACGCAACGACATAAATGCTTCATTCGAGGCAATTCGATACAGCCAGGTGGAGAAACTGGAACGCCCCTCAAAGGTGCTCAGGTTGCGATAGGCCTTGATAAAGGTCTCCTGCAACACATCTTCTGCATCCTGCGGAGTGCCGACAATCTTTAACGCCAGACGGTATATGGGCGCCGAATAGGCGTCCACCAGCCGCGCAAACTCAGTTCGATCCCCCTTCTGCAGCGCCGCAAGAGAGTAAACTGCGTCCAACGTTCTTTCTGGCATTCAGTTTTTCTCGACCGTTATATTGGCTGCAGAGGCTGCAGAGGAATCTCCAGGTCGCGAATCTCTTGCATCACTTTGTTCTCGCCGGCGAGGCGGGGCTGGTACATCTGCGTCGTCGCAAGATTGGCGTGCCCCAGCCACTCTTGCACGCGGTGCACATCCTGTCCATCGCCCAGCATGTGAGCAGCGCGCGAGTGGCGCAGCGTGTGTGGGGTGACTTCGCCGTCGATGTGGGCCAAACGCGCATACTGGCGCGTCATCAGCCATACGGCCTGGCGCGTCAACCGCGTGCCCTGCGGGTTCAGAAATACATAATCTGTGGACACAGGACCCATCAGTTCGGTGCGAGTATGATCCAGATACTCGCGCATGGCATCCATGGCACGGGGCAGTAGTGGGGCTTTTCGTGGCCGATTGAGGCGGCCGGCGCAGCGCACTTCCTGCATCTCAAGATCAATGTCGCCGAGTCGCAGGTTGATCGCCTCGGAGACGCGCATGCCGGTGGAGTAAATCACCTCGAGCAATGCCCGGTCGCGGCCGGCGCGCGGAATCGGCGCCTGTGCGGTGGCGTCGATCAGATTGTTGACTTCCTGTTGCGATAACAGGCGCGGCGCGCGCTTATCCACTCGGGGCGATTTCAGCAGTAGCGTTGGGTCATCGGGCATCTGGCCTTGTTTGTTCAACCAGTGAAATAGCGTCTTCAGCGCCGCGATTTTGCGCGCAATGGTGGATTTGGTGTAGCCGCGCTTCGTTAGCACTTCTACATAACTCACAATGGTTTCCTGGTTGATGGATGCCCAGTCATTCTCTGGCGGGACACTCGTCTTCAAATACTCGATAAATTGCCCCAGGTCGTTTTTATACGCCAATACAGTGTTGACCGACGAACTGCGTTCGGTTTCCAGGAACTTTAGAAAAACTTCAATTGTGGTTTGCCATTGCATAAGTACACCCAGTAGCTCGGATTATACAAGACACAAAACGCGGCGCGTTTCCTGCTGGTTATAATGCCCACTAATGTACAAAATCCTCATACCAGATGATCTGTCGGCTGCCGGGCTTGATTTGCTCAAAGCCGATCCACAGGTAGCCGTCGATGTCGTCAAGAAGATGGCGCGCCCCGAGCTGCTGGCGCGCATTGGCGATTATGATGCACTGATTGTCCGCAGCGAGACAAAGGTTGATGCCGAGGTGATCGAACAGGGCGCGCGGCTGCGCGTCGTCGGGCGCGCCGGTATTGGTGTGGATACCATTGATGTCGATGCCGCCACCCGACGCGGTATTATTGTTATGAACACACCGCAGGCTAACACCATCGCTACCTGTGAGCACACCATGGCGATGATGCTGGCGCTGACGCGCCATGTGGCGCAGGCCGATGCCAGTCTGCGTCGTGGCGAGTGGACGCGCAGCAAGTTCATGGGCGCGCAACTGATGGGCAAAACGCTCGGCGTGATCGGCTTCGGGCGCATCGGCAGCCAGGTGGCGCGGCGCGCACAGGCATTCGGCATGGAGGTGATCGCGTTCGATCCTTACATCAGCGAGGAAACCGCCCGCATCAACAAAGTCGGGCTGGTTGATCTCGATGAACTGCTCTCACGCAGTGACTACATCACGCTGCATTCGTCGCTTAACACCGGCAGCCGCCACTTGCTGGATGCGGCAGCTCTCGCAAAGATGAAACCCGGCGCATGCATCGTCAACGTGGCGCGCGGCGCGCTGGTGGATATCGATGCGCTGTATCAGGCGTTGGCGAATAAGAAGCTGGGCGGGGCCGCACTCGATGTGTTTGAAGAGGAGCCGCCGCCATTCGACCATCCGCTGTTCAAGCTGCCCAACGTGGTGGTCACGCCGCACCTCGGCGCCAGCACGGTCGAGGCGCAACGCGATGTGTCGATTCAAATGGCCGAACAAATCCTGGATGCGCTGCATGATCGCGAAGTGCGCAATGCGGTGAACTTCCCGCCAATTGACCCCGCGGCGCTGCCCGTCGTGCGCCCGTACCTGGTGCTGGCGGAACGCCTCGGCGCACTGCAGTCCAGCCTCACCGAGGGACGCCTGACGCGCGTGGAGGTTGAGTACCGCGGCAACGATGTGGCGCCGCATGTCAAGCCGTTGACTGTCGCGCTGTTGCGCGGGTTGCTTGTGCCGACACTGGGGCGTGAGCGCGTGAACTACGTCAACGCACCCATCATCGCAGCCGAACGCGGCATCGTTGTGTCGCAGGCGCTCAACATCAGCAGCTCGGATTACACCAACCTTGTGTCGTGCCGCGTCACTGCTGGGGATGAAACGCACACGATCGCCGGTGTGTTGTTCAATGGCATGCAGCCGCGCGTTGTCCAGATTGATGGCTTCGTCATCGACGCAGTGCCGGAAGGGTTGATGCTGGTCGTGTCCTCGCACGACGTGCCAGGCGTGATTGGTCACATCGGCACATTACTCGGCGCGCATCATGTCAACATTGCCGAATACCGGCTTGGGCGCACCAGCCCCGGCCACCATGCGTTGTCAGTGCTGAATTTGGACAGTCCCGTTCCTGATGCGGCGCTTAAAGCGCTCCGCGATCTTCCCGAAGTGATCTGGGTAAAGCAAATATCGCTCTCGTAATGCATACCCCTGCGAAGGTTGGACTTGCACAAAACGTAATCCATAAGCGACCCTTCGCAGGATTGGATATTGAGGTGATGAATGAAAAGTGATCTCCCACGTTTGATGCAGGAGCGCGACCTTGACGCGCTGGTCGTCATCGGCCCTGATGGTCTGGGCGCCGCCAATACAGCGTTCACATACTTCACCGGCGGTGCGCATGTCACGAATGGCACGATTGTGGTGAAGCGCGACGGCTCGGCCTATCTGGTATATGCGCCGATGGAGCGCGACGAAGCCGCGAAGACCGGGCTGGGGCTGATCAGCGCAAGCAACTACAAGATGCCCGAAATCATCCAGCAGTTCAAGGGAGACCGTCTCGCTGCGCGCGTCGAGTACACGCGCAGGTTGTTCAACGACCTTGGCGTCAGTGGGCGCGTGGGATTTTATGGCGCGGACTCCGTCGGTTCGACCTTCTCATTCCTCGCCGCGCTCAGCCGCGCAGACGCTATGCGCGTCGAAGTCGTCACCGAGTACGAGAACGACGTGATCTCGCAGGCGCGCAAGACCAAGGACGCGCAGGAAGTGGCGCAGATTCGCCAGGCCTGCAAGCTGACTGAGGGCGTGATCGGCGAAACACAAGATTACCTGCGCCGTTACCGCGTGGCTGATGATACGCTGCTCAAGCAGGACGGCGCCCCCCTCACCATCGCCGACGTGAAAAGCTTCATCCGCCGCGAGGAAGCCGCTGCCGGGTTGGATGACGCCGGCTGCATTTTCGCCATCGGGCGCGACGCCGGCGTGCCACATTCGTCCGGCACGCCCACCGATCCGATCCGACTCGGTCAGACGATAGTGTTCGACATCTTCCCGCGCCTGATTGGCGGATACTACGCTGACATAACGCGCGCGTGGTGCCTGGGCCATGCGTCCGACGAGGTGCTGGCGGCTTACGAACTGGTGATGAAAGTGCACGACGATGTGGCCGTCGCATTCGACACGCAACGCTTCACCTACGAGTTCCAGGACATGGCCTGCGACATCTTCGAGGCGCACGGCCACCGCACAATCCGCCAGGACCTCAGTGTGACTAACGGCTATGTGCATAGCCTGGGGCACGGCTTCGGGCTGGATATTCACGAGGCGCCGGGAATGGGGATGAAGGGCATGCGCGCAGACGATCGCCTGTTGCCCGGCACGGTCATCACTAATGAGCCGGGATTGTACTATCCCGACAAGGGCTGGGGCATCCGCGTCGAGGATGACTACTGGTGCGATCCCGCCGGCCAGTTTGAGTGTCTGACTTGCTTTGACCGCAGCCTGATCGTGCCGATGTAACTGGTTGTGTTATTCCCGCAGCCTGCTCGTGTTACTTTGCGGTCGCGAACAAGTTTGTCATATCAGCAGTGCCAGGTTTGTAGAGTGCGGGAAAGGTCGGGACGGGCGGCGGCGGTATGGCGGCGCGTTCCTGCGGAGTTTTGGCGCGCCTGCGCAGCAATTCCAACTTGATGCTTTCCTCGCCTTTGCGCATCGCCCAGTGATGGTTGGCAGAGAAGATCGGTTTCATGATAAACGAGAGAGTGCGCAGCAGCGGCTTATCGGCGTCGATTTTCCAATCGTAGGTAATATTCACCCATTCGCCATCGGGCTCAAATGTCCAGATGCCGCGCCCGACGAAGTCGCCAGCGGCGACCAGCGTGAAGCCGCGCGGTGCACTTCGGTGACGCGGAACTGCCAGCGCAACGTGTATGGCAACCACCCCTTGGTGTACAGCGAGACCACCTTGCCGCAACCCAGCGCGTCGCCCGGCTCAAGCTGGCGGATGTCCAGGTAAACGGATGGCCACCAGCGCGGAAGTTCGAGCGCATTGCCGATGACTTCCACAACTTCCTGCAAAGTGCTCTGCACACGCCACACGGTGATGAAGTGATACGCATTCGACGCCATTGATTTAGTTCCTCTTATGTTACTGATCCCGACAGACCATGCCGGAATGCCTGTGCAAACAACTCGCTTGATCTCAGCAAGAGTGTAACGGCAGTGGCTATCGATTTACAGATCAAAACCTGCTCAATTATTGCCCAATATCACCCACCCAGTGCTATTCAACGCACATCGACCGGCTTTGACAGACGGCGCGGCCACAGCAACGTCCGGATGACTTTACTGATAGCGACCCGCCGCGGCACGGTGTGATCGCCCAGCACAATCCGAATCAGCAACATTTTCAGGTCATTGCGCATGGCCGCGACCTTGATGAGCAGGTTGAGCGCAGGGCGGTTGAAGAACAACCCGCGTAAACGATCACAGAACTCAAACAGAGCCTGGAAGTGTTCGCGCAGATCGCGATCGTAAGCCTCAAAGCGCGCGCGGGAGAAATCAGCGCTCTGCACCATGCCAATCAGGTGATCAGCCGCCACCCGGGCGGATTCGAGCGCATAGTCCACGCCTTCACCGCTGAGCGGGTTCACCAGACCGGCAGCCTCGCCGACGAGCAGCACGCGCTCGCTAAACGTTGGGGCGGTGGTGAAGTCCACGCGCAGGGGATATCCTTTCACCGGGCTGACGCGCCTGGCGCGCCCGATCACGTCCTTGATATGAGAAGTCTCGACAAACGAGCGAAGGGCGTCCTGCGGCGAGGCAAAACGAGTGCGCTCGCGCTTGCTTCTGGCAAAATAGCCTGCGCCGATATTGGCGCTGCGTTGCCCGGTTGGGAAAACCCACGCGTAGCCAGGGAGCGGCACACCATCGAAGCGAAACTGGACGCGGTCGCTCAACACATCGATGTCATCGTAGTAGGCGCGCGCAGCAACCATCGTTGGCGGCGTCTCCGAGATCATGCCCAGGCGCAACAACAGACGCAGGTTGGCGCCAGCGGCGATCACAGCCACCCGCCCGGTAAAAGACACCGGCTGACCGCTGCGCTCTCCGGACACGAGCACACTATCGCCCTGCGCTTTCACGTCCGTCACATGCACGCGCGGCTCAAACTGCGCGCCGCGCGCCAAGGCATGTTCTCGCAGAGTGTTGTCGAGAGCCAGACGTGGGACGACCAGCATATATCCTGGACGGCCATTGCTCGCGGGGATCGGCGCGGCGATCGACTGACCATTCGGCCCGTAGATTTCCATGCCAGTAATACGACAACCCACCTCAACGAGATGGTCGAGCAGCCCCATGTCATCGAGAATCGCCAGGGCGCGCGGCGTGAGGCCGTCGCCGCACGTCTTGTCGCGGGGGAAATCAGCCTTGTCGAGGAGCAGCACACTCAACCCTTCGCGCGCGAGATAATAGGCCGTTGCGGAACCGCCCGGCCCAGCCCCTACAATCACCACATCATAGATCGTTTCCACGGCTTCACCTGAGTATCGCGCTCCCGATTTTAACAGTGTGTTACTGAATTATGGCGTGGGAGGGTTTGTGTCAAAACGGAACTGTACACCACCAATGTTGATGATATCGGCGTCGTTCAACTCGCTGCGCATGACGCGCGCCTCGTTCACCTGTATGCCGTTGTGACTATCAAGGTCTTCAATCCACCATGCCTGCTGTTCGGCCTGCCAGATGATGCGCGCATGCTGGAGCGAGACAAACTCGTTATCGATGCGCACGACACAGTTCGGGTCGCGTCCAATCCACACCATAGTGCTCGAACCGAGAGGGTAGCGGGAACCGGCCCCTTGCGCAATCTGTCCCTCTGCGCCAAGGCGGATGAGGGTGGCCGCGCGCGGATGTATGGCGGGGCGCATGCGCCGCTCGCGCAGGATAGCCCAGACCGCCACGCCAATGAACGCCCACAGCGTGAGCAGAATCAGTATGCGCAGGACAAACAGGGCAATTGCGTCCACTGCATCACGCGGGCGCAGGCGCGGACATGGCGCCAGGAGCAGACGGCTCATCGTTGCTGCTGGATAGCGGCATCTTCGGGCGCGGGTTGAAGCGCGCATCATCTTCTGCCGGCGGCTGGGCCGTCCGGGTAAAAAACGCCTTGAATTCTTCCTCTTCGATTGTCTCGACTTCGATCAGGCGCAGGGCAATCGCATCCAACCCGGCGCGATGTTCGCTCAGCACCTGCCTGGCTTTGCTGTAGGAAAGGTTGACCAGCCGCTGCACTTCGCGATCGATCTCAAGCGCCACCGCGTCGCTGTAATCACGTTGCTCACCCAGGTCGCGTCCCAGGAAGACCATCTCGTGCTTCTTCCCGTAGATCATCGGCCCCATCAATTCGCTCATCCCATAGCGGGTGACCATATCGCGCGCGATCTCGGTGACGTGTTGCAGATCGCTGCTCGCGCCAGTGGTGATATCGCCAAAGATGATCTCCTCCGCCGCGCGCCCGCCGAGTGCTTTGCCTAACTCGTCCAGGAACTTGGCGCGGCTGACATAGTGCGTGTCCTCGTCGGGCAGCGACCACGTGTAACCGCCGGCCAGACCGCGCGGGATGATCGTGACCTTGTGGACAGGGTCGCAGTTCGGGAGGATGCGCGCGGCGACGGCATGGCCTGCTTCGTGATAGGCCGTGATCATCTTTTCCCTGGGCGTCATGATGCGGCTCTTGCGTTCCGGCCCAATCATGACGCGCTCAATGCTCTCATTGAACTCGGACATGCTGACGCTCTTGCGATTGCGCCGCGCCGCCAGGATGGCCGCTTCATTGACGAGGTTCTCGATATCGGCGCCGACGAACCCCGGCGTGCCCCTGGCGATTTTCGACAGATCGACATCTGCGGCAAGGGGTTTGCCGCGCGCGTGCACCTTGAGGATCGCCTCGCGTCCCTTTACATCAGGGCGGTCGAGGATCACACGCCGATCGAAACGGCCCGGGCGCATAAGAGCAGGATCCAGGATATCGGGGCGATTGGTCGCGGCGATGACGATTACATTCGTGTCGGTGTCAAAGCCATCCATCTCGACAAGGATCTGGTTGAGCGTCTGCTCACGCTCGTCATGCCCGCCGCCCAGTCCCGATCCGCGATGCCGCCCAACCGCGTCAATCTCGTCGACGAAGATGATGCACGGCGAATGGCGCTTAGCCTGCTCAAACAAATCGCGCACACGGCTGGCGCCCACGCCGACAAACATCTCAACAAACTCACTGCCGCTGATGCTGAAGAAGGGCACGCCCGCCTCACCGCTGACGGCCTTGGCGAGCAACGTCTTGCCGGTGCCTGGGCTGCCAATCAACAATACCCCTTTGGGGATGCGCGCGCCAAGCTGGACGAATTTCTCCGGCTCTTTCAGGAACTCAACAATTTCGACCAACTCCTGTTTGGACTCGTCTGCGCCGGCCACGTCCTGAAACGTCACCGTGGGGCGGTCGCCGACAAACATGCGCGCGCGGCTGCGCCCGAAGTTCATGGCCTGGTTGTTGGCGCCCTGCGCCTGCCGGAGGAAGAACCAGAAAATGAAGATCACCACCAGCGGCGTCACGAACAAGCCGACGACCGTAATCAGGTCGAGCCAGTTGAACGGCGTGACAATTTCGATCTTCACCTTCGCGATCTCGTCGCTGGAGACGCCGAAATCGCGCAACTGACTGCCGATGGTCGCGCCAGGTTCTTTCTTCGACGAAGCGTCTGCCCGCCCAGCCTTGAACTTGATGGTGATATCGTCATCGGAGACGGTGATCTTATCCACGTCGCCGTTCTTGACGTATTGCGCCAGGTCGGAGAACTGAATGGCGTTGAGGCGGTTCACACTGCTCTGGAAAAGCATCACGACGGCAAGCACCGCAATGATGCCAAGAATCACCAGGATCGGATTACGGAAGCGGGCTAATTTGTCCATCATCAACTTGTCACAATAAAAAATGAGCGGCAATTGTGCCTGTGCGAATCAATACGCGTTCTGATCCGAACCAATAATCGTGTGCCAGACGGTCTGAAGAATGATCTTGATGTCGAGCCAGGCAGACCAGTTTTCGATGTACCAAAGGTCGTACTTGGTGCGATCCTCGATCGAGCTGTCGCCGCGCAACCCATTCACCTGCGCCCAACCGGTCATGCCGGCCTTCTCACGGTGCCGTTCCATGTAACGGGGAATGCGCTTGCGGAACTGTTCGACATAAACAGGGCGTTCGGGGCGCGGGCCGACCAGGCTCATCTCGCCAATAAACACGTTAATGAGCTGGGGCAGTTCGTCAAGGTTAGTCTTGCGCATGAAACGCCCAAAGCGGGTGATGCGCGGGTCGTCCTTGACCGTCCAGCCCGGGCCATGGCTCTCGGCGTCGGTGCGCATCGAGCGGAACTTGATCACGTCAAAGCGCTTGCCGTCCAGACCCATGCGCTCCTGCGCCAGAAACACTGCGCCGGGCGAGTCCAGCTTGATCAGAAACGCAACAAACATCATCATTGGCGACAGGAAGATCAGCCCGAAGATGCTGCCAAACAAGTCGATGGCGCGTTTGAGCACCAGCTTCCAGCCGCGCAATGCCACATCGCGCACATTCAACAGCGGCAGCCCGCCCAGTTCGCTGATGGTCATCTGGCCTGCCATAATCTGGAACAAGTCGGGGTAAACCTTGATGCTGATGGTGCTGCGATCGCACCGGGAGATGATGTTGATCAGATCATCGTCCTTGGCCTCGGGCACGGCGATGATCACCTCATCCACGCTCTCGCGCTCGATGGCCGCAGACAAGGAATCCAGGCTGCCCAGCAGTCGCACCCCCGGCAGCAGACCGTCGCCATTGGTGTTCACCATGCCAATCAGGTCGTACCCCAGACGAGGCGTCTGCATGATGCGTTGCATCAGCGCGCTGGCGGTTTCGCCTGAGCCAACGACGACCACGCGCGTCCGGCCATACCCCTTTGACTGCAACCAGCGCTGGACGCGCCCCTGCATCCCGCGCAGGAGCAGGACAAAGATGATGTTCAGCACCCATGTGTAGATCATCACCCCGCGCGAATAGTCAAATATGCCGGAGCTGCTCTTGAAGGTGAGCGAGGTCACGGCGATGTTCAGAAGGGTGCCAATGGACACGCCGGAAAAGATGGCCGCAAGTTCGGTGGTGCTGTAACGGGTGCGTTGGCGGTGATACATGCGAGTGAAGAAGAACGCGACCGTCACAAAGGAGAGTTGCATGACCAGCAACGGAAATAGATCCGTGAAAATCAGGTTGTCGGCGGCCTTCTCGGGGAGCGGGATCAGCACACGCAACCCAAAACCGACCAGAAAAGCCATGCCGATGGCAATTACGTCTGCCGCCAGCAACGATAACGTGAGAACGTTGTGGTAATTTCGTCTGAGAAACGGCGCCTGAGCTTCCACTGGCGCCAACGCTTCCTGCATACAGACGCATTATAGCTGTAGAGTCACACCTTAACACGTCTATAGGGTCACGCCTACACTACGCTTGTTGCGTATATAGTAGTGAGAACAAGGAGATTACCAAAATGCTTCGTATTGCAATGCTCGGCATGGCGCATGTCCATGCAAACGGTTATGGCGACCATGTTCAGAAACACGCTGAAACCCAAATACAGTGTATCTGGGATGACGATCCCGCGCGCGGCAAGGCCGCAGCAGAGAGATTCAACGCGCCGTGGGTTGCGGATCTCGATAAGGTGTGTGGCAGTTCCGAAGTCGACGCCGTCGTCGTCAACGCGCCCACATCGCAGCATCCCGAAGTCCTGAAGGCTGCCCTCAAGCACAAGAAACACATCTTCACGGAAAAGGCTCTCACCGTTGCCACAAGCGATGCCGACGAAATCGTCAAACTGGTGAACGACAGCGGGATCAAGTTCATGATCTCGTTACCAGATCGCGCGCGCCCCGAGATTCTCTTTATGAAACAGGTGCTGGACAAGGGTCTGCTGGGCAAGATCACGCTGATGCGCGGGCGCAGGGCGCATAGCGCCGCACTGGACAAATGGTTCCACGATGGCAGTGCGTGGTTTGCTGATGAGACACTGGCAGGCGGGGGCGCATTATTCGACCTCGGTTGCCACACAACCGACATAATGCGCTGGTTCATGGGCCCTCCCAAAAGCATGCAGGCGATTATCCAGAATTACTCCGGCGCATACCCCATCGACGATAACACCGTCGCGACCATCGAGTTCAAGAACGGCGCCATCGGCATCCTGGATACCTCGTGGGTGCATCGCGCCGGCCCCAGCCCTTATGAAATCTACGGGACCGAGGGCTACGTGGGATTTGGCACTACATATGGGGGCGGTCTGGTGTTGAACAGCACACACCTCAAAGTCGATGATATCCAGGGATATCTCAGCCCGACGAATCTGCCCAAGGCATTGCCAATGCCGATGGATCAGTGGATCGGCGCAATCCTGCATGGCACACCGATGTCTATCACCGTTGAGGATGGCCGCAACCTGACGGAGTTGCTGGAAGGCACTTACACCGCTGCCCGCTCCGGCAAAACCCTCACCTTCTAATCTCTGCGTCACTGTAAAACCTGTGAGGATATCCAACCCTCACAGGTCACAGGTTTCTGCTATCGCCTAAATGTCGCGCGGGTCGTCGGTCATCAACACGATGCGCGGCTTAAACCGCCCGACGATCTCGACAAGGTCGGTCTGCGCCGCGATCACGTCGTTGATGCGCTTGTAGGCCTGCGGCGCTTCGTCCAGCCCGCCGCCCAGCAACGTCACACCCTTCTCGCGCAGGTAGGTGTCGCGCATCGTCTTCGTGATTGACTCCATCGCCTTGTTGCGGCTCATCTGGCGGCCGGCCCCGTGTGCGGGGCTGTTCAACCCGGCGGCGCTGCCGCGCCCGCGCACTACGTAACCGGGGTCGCCCATCGAACCGGGGATGACGCCCAGCACGCCAGGCGCCGCCGGCGTCGCGCCCTTGCGATGCATAATCACCTCGCGACCGTCCGCCATGCGCTCGCGCCACGCGAAGTTGTGATGGTTCTCGACGACCGCGGCCGCCTTCAGCCCTAACGCCTTCGCGATGCGCTGATGGATGACGCGGTGGTTGGCCGCGGCAAAGCGTCCGGCCAGTTCCATCGACAGCCAGTACTCCTGCCCGGCCTCGCTGTTCATGTTCAGCCAGCCCAGGTAGGCTGTGGCTTTGTCCAGTTCGGGATGGATTTCGCGCGCGATCTTACTGTACACGTCGGCGATCTTGAACCCGACGCCGCGGCTGCCGCTATGCGTCAGAAGCGCCAGGTAGTTACCCGCCGCCAGCCCAAGTTTCGGATCGTCCTGTGCCAAACTGAACTCGCCCAGGTCGACGAAGTGGTTGCCGCTGCCCGATGTGCCAAGCTGCCTCGCGGCCTTCTCATGCAACCCGTGCAAGAGGCGTGTGGCCTCCCAGTTGGGATCGTCCAATACTTCATCTTCCTGCCTGCCGCCCCATTCCACGCCCGCCCCGAAGCGGGTGTTGTTCACCAACGCCTTCTCGAAGCGCTCCTTCTGCTGACCCAGCACAAT
>Ga0073936_10002842_pt1 | contig 25478 bp, 21 predicted proteins | sample AliMusrvi5mmetaG_FD_87041 | JGI IMG/M metagenome (GOLD analysis project Ga0073936, IMG submission 87041) | Freshwater lake bacterial and archeal communities from Alinen Mustajarvi, Finland, to study Microbial Dark Matter (Phase II) - Alinen... | ecosystem: Environmental > Aquatic > Freshwater >... | reverse complement strand
CCTTGGCACTGTAAACTTTAGTGAGCGTAAGGGAATAAATAACGGAGAGAATCGCCGCCACCGCGGTGATCTTGAGGATAAGCGGCAGGTTGCGCACAACCACCCGCATTAACTCCAGCAGATTGATCTCTTCCTCAGCCTCAAACTCGGGGCGAATAATTTGCGGTTCGTTCATATCCACCCCCTACCTCAGACCGATAAGAATGGTACCGGCGGTCAAGGCAATATTTACCAGAATCTGGGTGATGTCTTTGATCTCTCGCATCCACGAAATACGCTCCAATTTCTGCGGAACAACCAGAGTATCACCGGCCTCCAAGGGTGACGACAGGAAGCTGCCAAAACTCCATTGCCGTCCGTCTTCGCTCCAATGAATGCCGAAAGATGACTGCTGACGGCTGAAGACCGAACCATCAGCCCGTATAATGTACATCTCAGAAGATTCGGCATCGTTGATCGGACCTCCAGATTTTTGCAGATAACGTCCAACATCCTCCCCATCCAGATAGACAAAGGAAGTCGGGTTGTAGACCTGTCCCAAGACGCTCACTACTCCGGGGCGGAATGGGATATCAAGTTCATCCCCCCCCCCCAGCACCAGATCGTAACCGTTCTGCTTGATCTCCGAAACGCTCGACAGGCGCATCACAATTCGCCCCTCCGCCTTCAGGGTCTTCATCTTTTCCACACTTTTTAATAATGATTCGAGGGCACTCTTGGTCGCGTCCAGCTCATCTTTCGAGGATGACAGAGAAGCCAGGGCCGCCTGCTTTTGCAGAATATCTTTTTCGCTTCTTGCAACAATCTCATCCATACGCTTCTGTTGCAGTTCCCTTACAGAGCGACGGGTGAACTTGGCTCCGCGCAGGTAGGCTTTTTCTGTATAGCCTCCGGCTCTCTCGATCAGCGAGCTCAGTTTCTCTCCGCGCACCACCGAGTAGCTACCGGGGAAACGCACCTCCCCCTTGATGGTCACAAATTTGTCCGTCGCATCCTGCCAATCGGTAACACTACGCACGATCAGCACATCATCGCTTTGCAGGGGCAGGTTGTGCATGCTGTCACCGGCAAGGGCCTTGCCGAGATCAATTTGCAGGCGGGTTGATTGCGCCTTGTCGCCTGATATGACAACGCGGCTCAGCTCGGCCCGATCAAGAAAAGCGTTGCGTTTGGCGCTCCCGGCCGCCGTCACCAGATCGCGCACCGACATTCCCGGGTAATAATCGTAGGTACCGGGGTTCACTACCGAACCGCTTACCGCCACCTTAGGCTTCTCTTCCATCTCCCAGCGGGAGAACACCTTGACGGTGTCCTGTTCCTGTAGTTGGATGTTATCGGCCAGGTTGCCGGCCAGCGCGCGCCGCAGGCTGACCGTAATTAACTCCCTACGAAAGTCGGGCGGCGAGATACGGGTAATCTCCACCGAATCAAGGTATGACTCGGGCAGCAGGTTCCGGGTAGACGGAATCAGGTCGGTCAGACGCATGCCTGGGCGGAACTGGTACTCTCCCACCTGCTGCACGTTACCATTTACCACCACGACTTGCCGGGTTGCCGCCTGCACCGAAAAAACCTTCACCATGTCGTGGTCTTTCAGTTCAACACTCCCAAGTTCAGCCTCCAGAGTGCCGGTTTTAGGGACAAAATCGAGGGCGATTCGGCTACTGTTGTTTTCGATGCGCTCAATCTGGATGCGCCCCAGTGAGCCGCTGGCTGCAACGCCGCCAGCCATTTTCAAAATATCAGGAATCGTTGTTTTGCCTTTCAGTTCATATATGGCCGGCCGTCGCACCTCACCCGCAACCGCCACCACCGGACCGATCACCGGCACAAAAATCGTATCGCCGTTCTGGAGCTGGACATCCTTGTTGCGGTCGCCCGACAGCAACATGTCATACAGGTCGACCGTCGCCACCGTCTCATTGCCGCGCGCCACCTTTACTCCGCGCAGCGACCCGTTGTGCGACGGGCCGCCGGCAGCCGCAAGGGCGTTAATGACAGTCGCCAGAGAGCTGACCGGATAGTTGCCGGGCGCTTCAACTTCGCCTACAACATAAACCTGGATACTCCTCAGCTTGCCCAGCGTAAGGCTCATTTCAAAGTTGCGGAAATAGCGATTCATCGCCTCGCTTACCGCAGTTAACGCCTTGTCAAACGGAAGACCCCAAACCCGCACCGGACCGACTTTGGGAATCATCAATTCACCGTTGCGGTCCACCGTCAACTCCTGACTGAGATTGACCGCCCCCCAGGCGGTCAGATTGACGACATCGCCAGGCCCGAGCATATAATTAGCTCCTACCGGCATGGCATCAATGGCGCTCGTCAGCTGGAGGCTGTTTTTGAAAAAGTCGTAGCCGAACTGCTTCAGCTCACGCAGCATCGGCTCAGTTTCGATTTTATCGAGCAGGGTGGTTCTCTTTTTTGAAAATGACTTTTCAATACGCGACCCCTGATTCTCAGCAGGAAGCGGAATCACCTCCAGTTCGTCCGATTTGAAAAGTGTCACCTGATCGCGATTCAATGCCACCACCTGAACAAAATAGGGCTGTAAGTTCCTTAAATCACGCAGGACGTACTCTCTGCCGGTGCCAACGGTGATTGCTTTGGTGTATTTCTCCGATTCTGTGCCGAATCTGATCAAAAAACGAAAGTTCTGATCATCTGGTTTCGACATCACAAACCAGCTCAGTTTAACCAGTCCGTCACCCGGCTCTCCCTTCAGAACCACCACAGACTTCTTTGTAGCAACATTCCCTTTCAGATCTGGCTGTAGAGGTCCCTCCTGCAGCTCGGGATTCAGAAGATTCTCCCCCTGCTTTTTAATCAGGTCCTCCTTCTGCCTTTTGATCAGATTCTCTTGCAGCGATTTGATCAAGGCATCGTCATTTGTCAAGTCAGGTGATAGATACCCCCCCTGGGGCGGACTAGGATACTGCCCGTTTTCGCCAACAGCCGCAGAGAGAGTACCGCAGACAAACGTTGTCATCAGCATGGCCAGTAAAACAAGTCGTGAAATTCTTCGCATCCTAAAACCCCTTCAAGCTCTATAATTTATGTAATCGTCGTAAAATAGGCACGGTATCATACTGTCGTATCGGCGATCCGTCAACCTTCGAACTTTAATTTTAAATTTTGAATTCGTATTTTTGAGCCAAGCGTTTCCAATTCTACATTCAACAGTTTCCAGCTAACCTCGACTAGCAGCTTTCTTTCGAATTAATGGGCCATTATGGCTCATCTGTGGTTCAATTTTGGGGCACTACTTAATTTCAGGTGCAAATAATAAACTCTTGCACGGGTTCCAGATATCACCACATATTTGCACATATTCAACTGTTGAGTTCATGCCAGCGCCGCGCCGCTTCGACATCCCGCATAACGCTACGCACGTCGGCCGCCTTGCTGCTCTGCTCAAAGTGCCCGGTCAGAATGGTCTCCGGGCTGAGTTCGCCGGTAGCAAAAAGCTTCCAGATCTCCCTGCCGTAGTCGGTTGCTAGAAGTTCGGGTGCGAAACGGCCGAAGTAGGCGGTTATGTTTGCGACATCTCGCACAAGCATGGCGGCTGCGTTGTTGTTCCCTGCGGCATCCATGGCCTGGGGCAGGTCGATGATGACAAGCCCGTCGTTTCCGACCAGCACATTGTACTCGGACAGGTCGCCGTGAACTAGTCCGGCAGAGAGCATAAGAACAATCTGCGCGATCATCACGCGGTGATATTCACGGGCCTGCGCCCCGGTCAGCTTAACATCGTTGAGCCTAGGTGCATTGTTGCCATCTTCGTCGACCACCAGCTCCATCAGTAATACCCCATCGGTATAGCTGAAGATCTGCGGCACGCGCACTCCAGCGGCGGCAAGACGTTGCAGGGCGTCCACCTCCGCGTTCCGCCAAGCCCCCTCCTGCTCTTTCCTGCCAAACTTTGAGTGCTTCCCCATAGCGCGCGCCTGGCGGCTGTTCTGCACCTTGCGACCCTCCTGGTATTTGGTCTGCGAGCTGAAGCTCCGGTTGACGGCGTCCTTGTATACCTTGGCGCAGCACAACTCTCCCTTGGACAGGACGACATAGACTTCTGCCTCCTTGCCGCTCATAAGCTGGGAGACGACCTCATCTACGAGACCGTTATGGGCTAGCGTCTCAAATTTTTTCGGCATTTTCATAAGTTATCTATATCCTGTTCTGGACGCAAGAGAGCCGTTTCCGGACACTTCCCTGTTCGTTTGGTTTGATGAGGCCTTTTGAACTTCTCACAATATTTTGCAATAGGCTGTACATAAAGAGATTTCCCGTACGGAAACACAATATAATTCAAAAGGGTAGCCACTACGGCTACCCTTTCTATTTAGGACAAAAACAGTAATCGGGGTCACCTATATGCGTTGCCTTAGATATCCAGATTGACTACGTTGAGGGCGTTCTTCTCGATAAAATCTCGGCGTGGCTCGACCTGGTCGCCCATCAAGATGGTGAAGATTTCGTCTGACTCCACAACGTCCTCAATCTTGACCTGCAGGAGTACGCGGTTCTCCGGATTCATGGTGGTTTCCCAGAGCTGTTCCGGGTTCATTTCACCCAAACCTTTATAGCGCTGAATCGTCAGACCCTTCTTGGCATTTTCGAGGAAGAAAGTCAGCAGTTCCTGATGATTGGTGGTCTCAAACAGGATCCTGCCCCCCTCTTGTTCGACCAAGGCCCGGCCGTCGGCCATTGTCTCCACAACGCGGCGGTGGTTCTCCACCAGCAGTGCATACTCGTGAGTAGAGAGCACCGCAAGTACCTGCTGGTCAATGATGGAGCGGATGTTGCCGATCCGGAAAGTGATGCGCTCATCTTCGATCTGGTATTCAGAGCCTTCGGCCAGAGCTTTCATTCCCTCCAGGCATAGCTCAAGCTGCGACAGCTCTTCAAGACCAGCCGGCACATTGCTGCGAATAACAATCGAAAGCAAATCGGGAGAAATACCCTTCTTTACCACCTTATCAAAGATGGCACGGTTTTCGATGAACTGTTTGATGACCGGTATAATTTGCTTGCCGGTGTAGGTTCTATCCCCTTTTTCAAGACGCAGAGTCAGATCTTCGGCTCCCTCTTCAAGCAGGAAGTTCTGCATGGCCTGCTCATTGCGCAGGTACTGCTCCTTTTTGCCGCGCTTGACTTTGTAAAGTGGCGGCTGGGCGATGTAGAGGTGGCCCCGTTCGATCATCTCGCGCATGTTGCGGTAAAAAAAGGTTAATAGAAGCGTCAGGATGTGGGAGCCGTCTACATCGGCGTCCGTCATGACAATGATTCGGTGATATCTCAGCTTGGCAATATTGAAATCGTCCTTGCCAATGCCGGTGCCAAGAGCCGTGATCAGTGTGCGAATCTCCTGCGAAGAAATCATCTTGTCGAAACGGGCTTTCTCAACGTTGAGAATTTTCCCCTTGAGAGGAAGGATGGCCTGATTTTTTCGATCGCGCCCCTGCTTGGCAGAGCCACCGGCCGAATCACCTTCGACCAGGTACAGTTCACACAGCGCCGGGTCCTTTTCCTGGCAATCGGCCAGCTTGCCCGGCAGCCCCCCCATGTCGAGAGCTCCTTTGCGGCGGGTCAGGTCACGAGCTTTGCGGGCCGCTTCGCGGGCCCGAGCGGCTTCAATAGATTTGTTAAGAATATCTTTGGCAATCTTGGGATTTTCTTCCAGATACACAGCCAGGCGCTCATTGAGTAGTGATTCAACGTAGCCTTTGACCTCTGAATTTCCCAGCTTTGTTTTGGTCTGCCCTTCGAACTGCGGCTGCGGAATCTTGACCGAAATAACGCAGGTAAGCCCTTCGCGCAAGTCATCACCGGAAACAGTCACCTTCTCGTTTTTGAGAAGATTGTTGGCCGCCGCATAGGCGTTCATGGTGCGTGTAAGGGCTGCCTTGAAGCCAGCCAGATGGGTGCCCCCCTCGTGAGTGTTGATGTTGTTGGCAAAAGCGAAAATCTTTTCATCGTAGGAGTCATTGTACTGCATGGAGACTTCCATCTCCACTCCCCCCTTCTCGCCTTTAAAGTACATCGGTTTGGGGTTTATGGCCGTCTTGTTGCGATTTAAGTATTCTACGAATGAGTTGATACCCCCTTCGTAGAAGAACTCATGAAATTTATTCTCCACCCTTTCGTCGGTTATCTTGATCCTTACCCCTGCGTTAAGGAAAGCCATCTCGCGCAGACGCTGGGAAAGGATATCAAAGGAGAATTCGGTCGTCTCGAAGATCTCCTCGTCAGGCATGAACGTTACCTTGGTGCCGCGTTTTTTGGTCTGGCCGGTCACCTCCAGAGGCGCAACCGGATCGCCCCGACGGTAGGACTGGCGGAACACTTTGCCGTCACGGCGGATCTCGAGCTCCAGCCATTTGGAGAGGGCGTTAACAACAGAAACGCCAACTCCGTGCAGGCCTCCGGAGACTTTGTATGAGTCGTTGTCGAACTTGCCGCCGGCATGCAGTACCGTCAGGACGACTTCGGCAGCGGACTTGCCTTCGTTCGGCATTATGTCGGTCGGAATTCCGCGACCGTTATCTACGACTGTTATCGAGCCGTCGGTATTAATGGTTACTGAAACATCGTCACAATAACCGGCCAGGGCCTCGTCGATGGAGTTATCCACGATCTCGTACACGAGGTGGTGCAATCCGGAACCCGAGGTTGAGCCGATGTACATGGCCGGTCGCTTGCGAACCGCCGACAATCCTTCCAGAACTTTGATATTATCCGCCCCGTACTCTTCGGAGCTGTGTGTAATGTTTTCCTGTTCATTCATGTGGTTATTTTCCCTCATACGTCAGATTGCCGTCTTCCATTCGAAAGACGGCGCAGTGTGAAGCGGCATCCAGCAAGGCTGGAGAACGTACCGTGGTTGTAACAAAAATCTGGATATCCCTTGCGGTAAGGAACGCCATCAAATTATAATTACGCCGGGCGTCCAGTTCGGAGCTCATGTCATCGAGGAGCAACAGAGGCGACTCGCCGAAAACGTCATTTAGGTTGTCCATCTCAGCCATCTTCAGAGCGAGTATGAAACTCTTCTGCTGCCCCTGAGAACCAAAGGCCTTGAGCTGCCTGTCATCAAGCAAAAACGTCAGATCATCACGATGCGGACCTGCAGTTGTCGTACCGTAACGTTCGTCAGAGCATTCGTGGCGCCTGAACAATTCAAGCAATTCCATGCGAATGTGTTCCCGCTCCGCCGAGAGTACTCCGTCTGGTTGATAGCTGATCCTGGAAGTTTCGCTATCATCCGAAATGGTCGCATAATGCTTGCGGAACTTGTTATCCAGCACAGCAACAAACTTTAGGCGGCGCTCAATAACTTCGCCACCGGCCTCGGCAAGTTTTTCGGTCCAGGCATCAAGACCGGTTTTATCAGAGCATTTCAACAGTTGATTGCGTTGTTTAAGAATCTTCTGGTAGTTATGCCAGCATTGTAGGTAACCGACATCGCCGGTATAGACAGCTCGGTCAAGATACCTGCGTCTGGCTTCCGGACCCATTCTGACCATACCAGTGTCATCAGGTGAAAAAACCACGGCGTTCAACCTGCCATGAAGGTCCGAGGCCCTGTGAACACCCTTGCCGTCAATATCAACTCGGCGACCGACTGTTTCTAGTATAATATTTATTTTACTTCTAATGCCTGTTGATTCAACAGCTCCCCTGACCTTGGACATCCGTTCGCCATGTTTAATTAACTCCTGTAATCTAGAAGTTCTGAATGAACGGGGGCTGCCCAGCAGATAAATTGCTTCCAGCAGGTTGGTTTTACCTTGGCCGTTGAGACCGTAAAATAGATTGAATCGTTCACCCGGTTCTATTCGAAGCGAAGAAATATTGCGAAAATTGGCAACCGCCAAGTGTAGAAGGCGCATCTGTACGCTATCAAAGCCTCATAGGCATAATAACAGCCAGGAAACTATCTGAATGTTCCGGAACTATAATGGATGGGGACAACTCATCTCTAAATTTCATTTCCACATTATCTGTTTCGGCCACGGCCAGTACATCCAGAAGATAACGTGCATTAAATCTGACTGAGAAAGGTTCACCTTTGTAAGTTACATCCAGCTCTTCCATCGCGTCGCCCAACTCTGGATTACTAGACGATATTCTGATTCCTGCCGCAGATATTTCAAGCATGATGCCTTTGAATTTTTCACTAGATAGAATTGCCATCCTGCGAACAGAATGAGTAAAATCTTCTTTTCTTACTGTTACTATCATGTTGTTGGATGTAGGGATAACTCTATTGTAATCAGGAAATTCTCCATCCACCAACCGCATCACCATATAAGAATCGCCACGTTTGATGACAGCACTATTGTCCATAAATCCGAAAAGAAGAATTCCGCTGTCTTCTTCGGTTATTTTTTTCATTTCACCAACACCTTTTTTGGGAAGGATGACCCCTTTCAACAGTTCAGGTCCAACCATCCCTTTAAGTGCACCTGAAGCGATAGATAATCTATGACCATCTGTAGCAACCATTCTAAGACTGGCTTTTCCGTCTGCTCCAATTTCAACTTTTGTAAAAATGCCGTTAAGATTATACTTAGTTTCGTCGTAGCACATAGCATATGAAGTTTTTTCAATCATTCCCTTCAAAAGTGAACTTTCTATTTCAAAGAGATTTTCCTCTTTCACTTCTGGAAAATAGGGAAATTCTTCAGGAGAAAGACCCACTATATTAAACTTTACTTTACCGCATTTTATTTCAACCCAATCATTGTCTTTGGCTAAGAAGGCAATTGGTTGATTCGGGAGTTCCTTTACTATTTCATACAATTTTTTTGCTGAAACAGTGATTTTACCTGATGATAATACTTCAGCAGGATAACTGCTCTTCATCCCAACTTCAAGGTCAGTGGCAGTCACGTTTATAGTAGATTCGTTTGCCTCGAGAAGGACATTTGACAAAATAGGCATGGAGGTTCGTTTTTCTACAATGCCCTGTATTTTTTGAAGCGCTTTTAGGAAATATTCCTTTTCAATCCTGAATTCCATACGCTACTCCTTACGACTGATATAATGTTTATAAAAGAATTAAAAACCTTGTTGTATGTTGTTGGTGCTGTGGAAACGGATAAAAAAGTCACAAAAGGCTTGAATTACTCTTGAAACAATGTACAAAAACCTGTTGATAACATTATTAACATATGGCCTTTATAAACAGGTCTGGTAATTGTTAACATGTTTAGACAGCATGTTAACAGGTTTTCCTTACTTTAGCAGTAAATGTCTTATTTCATCGATAATCTTTGATAATTTAATATCCACCACTAAAGCTTTATCAATTTTCTTAAATGAATGGATAATGGTAGAATGATCTTTACCACCGAATTTCAAACCTATATCGGGGTATGAAGATTTGGTCATATCCCTGCAAAGCCAGATTGCTATCTGCCTGGCATTAACCAGGTTTTTAAGTCTTTTTTCCGACTTCATATCAGTAAGCTTTAAATCAAAATAGTCAGCAACAGTTTTTTGTATCAGTTCAACGGTTATTTCCTTGCGTCGGTCCCCAAGAATATCTTTAAGGCTTTCCTTTGCCATACTCAAAGTTATAGGTATATTCTGAAGACTGCTGAATGCTCCGAGTCTTATAAGCATCCCTTCAAGTTCACGTATGTTTCTGGTGTCGCTCGAAGCGAGAAAATAGTAGACATCTTCGGGAAGCCTGACATTCGTAATTTCGGATTTTTTCTTCAGTATGGCTATCTTAGTTTCAATATCAGGAGGCTGGATATCAGCAATCAGGCCCCACTCAAATCTTGATCTTAATCGTTCTTCAAGATCAGAAATTTCACGCGGAAACTTATCGGAGGTAATCACAATCTGTTTATGTGCATCGTGAAGTGCATTAAAAGTGTAGAAAAACTCTTCCTGTGTTCCTGTTTTTCCGGAAATAAACTGAATATCGTCGATTAACAACACATCCACATTTCTGAAACGACTCCTGAAAAGATCCATCTTTTTGAGTCTTAGGTGATTGACCATCTCATACATGAATTTTTCAGCTGAACAATAACAGACAATAGTATCAGGTGAATTGGCCCTTATAATATGGCCGATAGAGTTAAGAAGGTGACTTTTGCCGAGTCCAACACCACCGTAGATAAATAATGGATTGTAAGTATCTGCTGGATTATTGGCAACGGCCATTGCTGCGGCGTGAGCAAATTGATTGCCAGTTCCGCTAACAAAGAGATCAAAAGTGTATTTGGGATTGAGCGGAGTAAATACCGCCTCAATACTTTTAGGAGGAGTCAGTTCCTGGTGCGCTTTGTTAATAATTTCTTCGGTGATTATTTGCTGGTGTTCGTTGTTATCCCTGACTATAAAATTGAGATTTACGGAATGCCCGGATGTTACCGAAAGGGCTCCTGTTAGAACCTTCAGATAGTGATCCTCTAACCATTCCTTGATAAATGAGTTGGGTACCGATAAATATACGGAAGAACTGTCATGATGACTGTATAGAACCGGTTTTATCCAGGTGCCAAAATCGCCTTCAGACAGAACTTTTTCCAGATTTTCTGTTGCTTGCTGCCATGCTTCAAACATAGGATGGTATCGCGATCACAGTATTTAGTGTAGTTATCAACAACGGTATTTGGAATGAAACAGGTAATGGATTTAATAGCTTTTAAAATAATATCTCTGACTTGATAGTAAGTTATCAACAATATTTTCAACACCTGTTGATAACTATTAAACGCTATAAAAACAAATATTTAAAGCTGATTTATGATATATTCAGGCTCGTCTGAGGAACTGCAGAGTACCAGAGCCTTCTATGTTTTTCAAGCCAAATCAATTGGTAATATAAAATACAAATATACAATAAAAATATTGACACAGACAATCCAGTGTGTTTAATAAAACGTTTCCTGTAAAAAATCTTGTAGGGGTAAACTGCGATGAAAAGAACATTTCAGCCAAGCAATACTTCCCGTAAGCGGACTCATGGTTTTCTGGTGAGAATGTCCACAAAAAATGGCCGCCTCGTTATTAAACGCAGAAGAGCAAAAGGGCGCAAGAACCTGTCGGTACGAATTGCAACCAAATAAATACTCTGACGCAATGGTTGAGCTCCTGGCAGCTAAATTTCCAAAAGAAGCACGTTTAAGGAAACGGACGGAGTTTATCCAACTCTCGAACGCTCAACATAAAACTGCTGTAAAAGGGTTTCTTGTGGTTTGGTTCGAAAATTCGGGTTCGATGGCTCGATTGGGCATAACTGCAAGCAAGAAGATTGGCTGTGCCGTAGTCCGGAACAGGGTTAAGAGGTATCTTCGCGAAATCTTCAGACATAAACGTATGTTGCTTGCTGCAGTAGATATGAATATCATTGCCCGTCAAGAATCGGCACGAATGGATTATTTTGAAGTTCAGCGGGAACTCAATAAGGCCTTCAGGCTCATAGGCGTATCTACATGTTTAAGAGCGTTATGCTCCTTGTAATAAAGGTCTACCAGAAGTTTCTTTCTCCGCTTCTTCCGCAGACCTGCCGTTTTTATCCCTCCTGTTCCGAATATTCCCGTGAATCAATATTAAGGTACGGTGTTGCCAGGGGTATGGTGCTTACCCTTTTTCGGATTGGCAAGTGCCATCCATTTCATCCGGGCGGCTACGATCCGGTACCCTAACAAACAAAAGCACTACCAGGAGTCTTTATGGAAAAGCGTGCATTTATAGCAGTCGGTCTTTCGATAGCGATATTTTATATTTTTTCTATGCTTTTTGGTCCGGAGAAGAAGCCGGTGGAACCATCTGGACTCCAGAAGGCTTCAGTTGCTACCGCTCCCGCAGATAAGACTGTGCCGCCGCCGGCTTTTCCAAACCCGCCTGTTGCCACCGCCCAATCCCTGCCTACAACTGTTTCACAAAAGGAAATTAGAATCGATACAGACCTATATTCAGCGGTCTTTTCATCCCGTGGAGGAAGCCTCAAAAGTCTTACGCTAAAAAATTATCGTGAAGAAAACTCTCCCTCAGCCAAGCTGGTTATTCTCGGAAATGATGCTGATCCGAACCTCCCCTCTTATACTACCCGGACGACCGGCATCGCTTTTCCTGACGGTGCGGTATTCATGACGGATGCCGACAGTATCACTCTGAACAAAGGCGAATCGAAGCAACTCACGTTTAATTATATTTCCGGCCAGGGTTTCACCATTAGGAAAATATACACATTCACCGCAGGTTCGTATGGGATAAAGCTCGAAACCGTTGTATTCAATAACTCAGCATCCCCCTTGACTGGCGCTATTCAATACGTGATGACCTATCCGGCCGAGCCGAAAGTAAAGGATAATCGCTTCGACACGGCTGGCGCATACCTCTTTTCGGATAACAGCCTCCAATCAGACAAGATAAAGGATGTCACCAGCGCGTCCAAGCGTTACGACAAATCCATTCAGTGGGCCGGCTTTGCTGACAAATATTTTCTGAACTCGATACTTTCCGATAATAACAGTATTGCATCTGTCGAGCTGAAAAAAAACGCGGCCGGTTTCTTTGAATCAATAGTATCCGCGCCACAATTTACGGTCAACCCGGGGCAATCGACTACTGTCACACACCGACTGTTCGTAGGCCCCAAGGATATCGATACCCTTAAGGCACAAGGCAATTCGCTAGAGCAGTCTCTCGATCTGGGCTGGTTTACCGTTATCGCGAAGCCGTTACTCTATTCACTCAAGTTTTTCTACCGTTATGTGGGTAACTACGGCTTTGCCATAATCATCATCACAATAATTCTCAAGGCACTGTTCTTTCCGTTGACGCATAAGAGCTACAAATCGATGAAGGGTATGCAGAAAATTCAGCCTGAGATGACAAAGCTGCGCGAGAAGTACAAGGATGATCGTGACTCCATGAACAAAGCGGTTATGGAGTTATACCGTGAGCATAAGGTAAACCCCATGGGTGGCTGTCTGCCTATGGTTGTACAGATACCGGTTTTCTTCGCACTCTATAAGTCTCTCATGTTCTCCATAGAGTTGCGACATGCACCGTTCGTGCTGTGGATCACTGATTTGGCCGGTCCAGATAATCTATTTAGTGAATTATTGCATCTTCCGTTTGTAATCGGACCCTTACCATTACTTATGGGTGCTTCAATGTTTATTCAACAGAAGATGACCCCCTCACAAATGGACCCGCTTCAGCAGAAAATGATGCTGGCTTTGCCGGTAGTATTTACGTTCATGTTCCTGAGTTTTCCTTCGGGACTGGTTCTTTACTGGCTGGTTAACAACATACTGACTATTGGACAGCAGATGTATATCAACAAAACTGTCAAGGATTAGCACTTAAGCCAAGGAGCAAATTACAATGTACCTCCGCGACACAATAGCGGCTGTTAGCACCCCGCCCGGCAACGGTGGTATTGGTATTATCCGGGTGAGTGGTGACAAGGCTGTGGCGATCGGGGATGCTGTTTTTAAGCCGATAAATGACGGTGGCCTATTAAGCCACCGTTTTTATTTTGGCGCTATTTCTGATCCAGAAACTGCTACCATCGTTGACGAGGCCATGGCGGTGTTGATGCGCGCACCCCATTCATATACCCGAGAAGACGTTCTGGAATTGCACTGTCATGGCGGTTGGCTGGTGGTAGAAAAAATTTTGTCGCTAGTTCTCTGCTGCGGCGCCCGCCTGGCCGATCCAGGCGAGTTTACCCGACGTGCCTTTCTAAACGGGAGGATCGATCTTGTTCAAGCCGAGGCGGTCATGGATATTATCGGTTCGAAGACGGATGCGGCCCTTCAATTGGCTCAAACACAGCGCGAAGGATTGCTTTCTAGACGAATTGAAGAGGTGCGTGGTCGTGTACTCAGTGCACTTGCCCTGGTTGAAGCATATATCGATTTTCCGGAAGACGGTCTTGGCGAAACGGACTTGAGCACAATTCGCGAATATGTTGAACTGGCACTTGCGGATATCGGGGAGCTACTCAACGGTTATGATGAAGGGCGAATATTACGCGAAGGGATATCGGTGCTGATCATCGGTAAACCTAATGCGGGCAAGTCAAGCTTGCTGAACATGCTGTTGAATGAAAAGCGCGCCATAGTCACCCATATTCCGGGCACGACTCGTGACGTCATTGAAGAAACCGTCAATTTTTATGGTCTGGAAGTACGGCTGCTCGATACGGCCGGTATCCGCAATACTGATGACTTAGTTGAGTTGGAGGGTATAAACCGAGCTCTTGAAAAGATCCCACTGGCCGATCTTGTGTTGTTGGTTTTTGACGCATCTCAATCGTTCAGCCAGGAAGATCAACTTATCCTTGATGCGCTCTCGGGGCGCAAATTCATAGCGGTACTTAACAAGTGTGACCTGCCACGCGAACTAGTCCTTCCTCAAGAAATCAGCTTTGACTCACAAACTCAGATAGCTGCGCATTCGGGTGTAGGAGTTGAAGAATTAAAACGATCCGTATACAGGTATTTTTTGCACGGTACGAATATTGATCGACGCGAGTTTATTGCAATCTCCAGGGCTCGACATCGAGACGCCCTGGTTTCTGCTGATCGGGCCCTTCGGCGATTCAGTGAGGCCTTGGACGATTTCAATCTCGAATTACTTGCTATCGACCTGCGCGATGCGCTGGAAGCGGTCGGGTCAGTAACAGGACAGACCGCTACGGATGAAGTTCTTGATATTATTTTCTCATCTTTTTGTATTGGAAAGTAAATGGCTCAAATTACAGCGTGTTTAACGTGAACCGCCGACCTTAAACAGGCTCAACTTATGATTACTTATGACCATATTTACGACGTAATTGTTGTCGGAGCAGGTCACGCCGGCTGTGAGGCTGCCTTGGCAGCTGCCCGGATGGGTTGTCGTACAATGCTGCTGACGATAAATTTGGATGCAATCGCTCTCATGTCCTGTAACCCTGCTATTGGCGGATTGGCTAAGGGACACCTGGTCAAGGAAATTGATGCGCTTGGTGGCGAGATGGCCAAAAATATTGATGCTACCGGCATTCAGTTTCGCATTCTTAACACCCGAAAAGGTCCTGCAGTGCGAGCGTCTCGGGCTCAGGCGGACAAACAGCTTTATCGGCTTCGCATGAAATGTGTTCTTGAACGACAGAACAATCTGGACCTAAAGCAGGGGGAGGTAACTTCACTGTATCTCGAAGGGAATACGCTTCGCGGTGTAGATACTCGTTCCGGCATCCGATTTATATGTAAAACTGCGGTGATTACAACCGGCACATTTATGCGAGGCTTGATTCATATTGGCCTGATTAATTACCCCGGCGGTCGGGCAGGCGACCTGCCTTCCGTTGGTCTTTCCGACCAATTAAGGCATCTTGGTTTTTCGGTTGGCCGTCTTAAGACCGGCACCCCAGCTCGGCTTGACAGCAGAACCATAGATTTTACGAGACTGGAACCACAATTTGGTGACAACCATCCTGTGCCGTTTTCGTTTTCGACTTCGCGTATTACCATGCCTCAACTTCCCTGTCATATTGCTTACACAAATCAGCGATCTCACGAAATTATCCGATCCGGACTTGATCGCTCACCGCTCTATTCAGGGATTATTGAGGGAGTTGGCCCGCGTTACTGCCCTTCTATTGAAGACAAGGTCATGAGGTTTCCCGAGAAAGACCGCCACCAGACATTTATCGAGCCTGAGGGGCTTGAGACGGTTGAGGTGTATCCCAGCGGAATGTCAACGTCCCTTCCAATTGACGTCCAAATCGCTTTTTACCGCTCGATGGACGGGTTGGAACGAGTTGAAATAATGCGTCCGGCATATGCTATTGAATATGATTATGTAGATCCAGTACAACTGCACTGTTCCCTGGAAACCAAGCTTATCACAAATCTGTACCACGCCGGCCAGATCAACGGGACCTCAGGTTATGAGGAAGCGGCCGGTCAGGGTATAATAGCAGGTATCAATGCAGCATTACGCGTAAAAGGACTTGATCCCGTAGTGCTTGACAGAAGCCAGGCCTATATCGGTGTTATGATCGACGATCTTGTTACACAGGGTACCAAAGAACCTTATCGGATGTTCACGTCTAGGGCGGAATATCGCCTCTTGCTGCGCGAAGATAATGCGGACTTGCGACTACGGGATTTAGGTCATGCGCTAGGACTTGTGTCCGATGATGAATACGCCTCCTTTTCAAGGAAGCGTGAAATGATTATTACTGAGCAAGCCCGGATCTCTTCCACACGAATTTTAAATACCGAACGGGAATTGGAAGTGTTGTCGCGCCTGGGGCTTGAAGATATCCAGAAAGGAACAACCCTGGAGCATCTGCTCAAGCGTTCAGAGGTAACCTATTCTGAATTGGCCGAGCTGGATGATGTTTCACGTGAAACATCATCCGACGTCCGTGATCAGGTTGAGATTCAGACTAAGTATCGCGGATATATCGAACGACAGCTGGATCAAGTAGAGCGCTCCAAAAAACTGGGGACAACTCGCATCCCCAAAAACCTGGACTATGTTTCAATTAAAGGTCTAACCACCGAGGTACGCGAAAAATTGGTCAGGAATCGGCCCGACACCCTTGGGCAGGCTTCCCGAATCCCTGGTGTTACACCGGCGGCAATTTCGATACTTTCTGTAGTATTAAAGGCCAATGTCCGGAGTGATGATTCTAAATGGTGAACCTCAGATGAGTTAGGGTCTCTTCACATGATACACGACATACTTAAAGATAGCGCCAGTGAAATGGGTTTGATCCTTTCAGATGAAAATATCAAATCCTTTGATTTTTTTGCTTCCGAACTCAAAAAATGGAACAGCAGGGTAAATCTTACTGGAATAACCAGAGATACCGAGATAGCGATTAAGCATTTTATAGACTCCTTGACTCTTGCACCATATATTTTTGATGAAGACCAATTGCTTGATATTGGATCTGGTGCAGGACTCCCAGTGATCCCTTTGAAAATTGTAAAGCCCGAAACGGTTATGTTGTCGGTTGATGCTGTTGCCAAAAAAATCAATTTTCAGCGCCACGTGATCCGATCTCTTGATTTGCAGAGGATCGAGACCCTCCAGGCGAGGGTCGAGGATCTGCATGAAGCATATGCAAATAAATTCAGCGTAATAACGTCGCGAGCTTTTTCTCGACTGGATCACTTTGCTTCTTTGGCAGAACCATTGCTGGCGAGAGGTGGGCGGTTGATTGCAATGAAGGGTGCCGATGCTGAAGATGAAATTGCTGCCAGCGCCAATAAGTTGAAGAAGCTTGGCCTTGTTGTCGTCGCAATTCATCGATATGATTTGCCCTGTAACATGGGTAAGCATAGCCTTGTGGTATTAATGACCTGCGAATCCGCGTAGAATAAGCGTTTAGAAGCCAAAATTCCAAAATACGATTGTGAGGCGCTCCAAGGTGGCCGTGCATGTCGAAGTGAGCCTTCTTCGCATTTTTAATTTCTGTGGCATTTTATGGCTTTTGGAGAGATAGGCGCAGGTTTAGGTCTAAATTTTGAGAGAATTACATTTCGGTAAAATGAAGTTGCAGATGATCAAAATCTGCACTAAAGTGTCAGAGTTGCCGGTCTATAAAACGGAGCGAGGTGTCCCATGAAAAAAACGATCTGCATGCTGATTATGGAAACAGTGAAAGAATTGCGGTTGCAGTTCAGATTCCCCAAAAGTGGAATTATCAAGACCGTTAATCTCAGGTTGCCTTAAAAAGTGGACGTTCGTGTATATTATGAGGATACGGATGCTGCCGGCGTTGTTTATCATGCCAACTATATCAAGTATCTAGAACGGGCACGGACTGAATTTTTCCGCGATCACGGCTTGTTGGTGGCAAAACTTGCAGAAGAAGGCTATATTTTTCCTGTAGTGAGGCTAGAACTCGATTTCAAATCAGCTGCACGCCATGATGACCTCCTGTCAGTTGAGACCACTCCTCTCCGGACTACAGGCGCATCATTCACGCTCAGCCAAAGAATTGTCCGGCATGGCGATGGAAAGATTTTACTGGAAGGGTTAGTAACCCTGGCATGCGTAAATTCAGCGCTCAAGGCACGAAGGATACCATCTGCAATCCGCCAGCTGCTAGAATCTGAGGCATCAACGGTCGTTTAAGAAGAAATCGTTGCGGAAAGTCAGTTATGATTAATGTGGACAGAATCGAACGAAAAGATGCACTTAAATGGTTACTGGATAAAGATCTTCTGACAATAGGCAGATTTGCCGACAGAATACGTCGCAAGTTTCATCCAGAAAACAGAGTGACATTTGTTGTTGATCGTAATGTCAACTATACCAACATCTGTGAATCTAAATGTTCTTTTTGTGCATTCTATCGTGACAAGGATGCAGCCGATGCTTACTTGCTCTCTTGCGAACAGATCTACGACAAGATAGCTGAATTGGTAGATCAGGGTGGGACCCAGTTGTTGATGCAGGGAGGACTCAATTCCGATCTCAAAATTGATTATTTTGAGGGTCTTTTTCAGGAGATCAAGGCGCGTTTTCCGATGGTGCAGAACCACTCCCTTTCACCGGCCGAAGTGGTTTGTATTGCAGCAAACTCGGGGATAACGCTAGATGAGGCTCTATTGCGCCTCAACTCTGCAGGTCTTGCTTCAATTCCTGGTGGCGGTGCCGAGATTCTGGTGGACAAAGTGCGAAGAGGCATATCGCCCAAAAAAATCGGCTGGGAGCAGTGGTGTGAAGTCATGAAGAAAGCTGCAGCCCTCGGCATGCCCACTACAGCCACTATGATGTTTGGTAGTATCGAGAAGCCGGAGGATATTGTCGAACACCTCTTCCGGTTGCGCGAGCTTCAAGACAGTGGAGGATCTTTCACCGCCTTCATCCCGTGGACCTACCAGCCTGGTAACACAGCGTTGGGAGGAACTACCGCTACAGGAGTGGATTATCTGAAAGTACTGGCCTTATCGCGCATAGTTTTGGACAATATACCGAATATACAAGCCAGCTGGGTCACACAAGGGGCCAAAATGTCACAGGTAGCGCTCTTTTTCGGGGCAAATGACTTGGGGGGCACCATGCTGGAAGAGAACGTTGTCGCGGCCGCCGGCTGCAGTTTCCGGATGTCGCAGGATGAAATGATCAAGCTGATACAGGGTGCCGGCTTCAAGGCAGCGCAGCGAAGCACGACATATACCATTGTGCGGGAGTTCAAATTTTGAGCGTTATCAATCGGCAGCCTGGAATATGCGAGATCATCACCACTGTTGCACGACTGGCTGAAGTTACAGCCACCCTGTCGCGTCAGACGGAAATAGCGGTAGATCTTGAGATGGATTCCCTGCATCACTACCGGGAAAAGGTCTGCCTGATCCAGATTTCGACCCGCTGCCAGAGTTGGCTGATAGATCCGCTTGCGCTGGATGACCTTTCTCCTTTAGCGGGGCCACTGTCTGATCCGAATATTCTGGTTGTCATGCATGGTTCCGATTACGACATACGCTCGTTGCATCGTGATTTTGGCATTGAGGTCAAAAACCTCTTCGACACCATGATTGCCGCCCGTTTTCTGGGTATCACTGAATTTGGTTTGGCAGCGCTCTTAAGGACCCGTTTTGGTATCGAGCTTGACAAAAAATACCAGAAGGCCGATTGGAGCAAGCGCCCTTTAAGTCCGGAGATGAGTGCCTATGCTGTGGCCGACACGTCAGATCTGTTGCCGTTATATGACCAGTTTCTTGCGGAACTGCTTCAAAAGGGGAGGCTGACTTGGCTTGTAGAGGAATGCCGGCTGGTCTGTCTGGCGCGAGTGACAGAGAAAGAGGGACCTTTATTTTTATACTGTAAGGGCGCCGGCAAACTTAGAGGGCGCACTCTTGCAGTTCTGGAAGAGTTGCTGCAATTGCGGGACAGGCAGGCAAAAGCTCTTGATCGCCCTCCATTTAAGGTGTTGTCTGTCGAGACTCTTCAGGAGATTGCCGAGCGGACTCCACGTACGTTGATCGAACTGAGCGGAATCAAGGGGATGACGCCCAGCCAGATCAATCGCCATGGCGCAGGAATTCTGCATGCGGTCATCAATGGTATGGAATTGCCTGAAGAGAGGCTGCCGCGTTTCCCCCGTACCCGTAAAAACGACTTGGTAGAGGGTGCCAGGGAGCGCCTCAAGCAGCTTAAATTCTGGCGTGAGAATGTAAGTTCCGAACTTGGACTTGAACCGGGTGTGCTGGCGCCAAACTGGCTGCTGGAAGCCGTTGCCGATTTTAAACCCGCCACTTGTTCCGGGCTGAAGAGTATTCCAGGTGTGCGGCAGTGGCAGCTTGATTTGTTTGCCAGCGATATAATCAGAATAGCGGCTGCCGAGACGTCGAGCGAGGGATAAAATCATGGAACGTCCCTATTTGAGCATTGTCATACCGGTCTACAATGAGGAGGCCAACCTAGGTCGTCTCATGGAGCGTTTATATCCTGCTGTTGAAGCCACAGGTCATTCTTTCGAGATCATCTTTACTGACGATGGTTCGAGCGACCGCTCACCTGAGATACTTCGCCGGATGGTAGAGGAGTTCCAAGGCGTCAAGGTGGTCGAGTTCACAGGCAATTTCGGCCAGCACATGGCTATTCTGGCGGCTTTCGAGGTGTCCGGCGGCGAGATCGTAATCACTCTGGACGCCGATTTGCAGAATCCGCCTGAAGAGATACCGCGCTTGGTGAAAGAGATAGAAAAAGGGTATGATGTCGTCGGGACTATCCGCCAGCATCGTCAGGACTCGGCCTTTCGCAAAATGGCCTCGCGCATTGTTAATATCACTACCAACAAGATTACGGGAATGCAGATGCAGGATTACGGCTGCATGCTGCGCGCATACCATCGCTATGTTGTGGATAATGTAAATCGTTGCAAGGAATCGACAACCTTCATCCCGGCGCTGGCCCAAACTTTTGCATCCAATCCGACCGAGATAGAGGTTGGACATGCCGAGCGGACCGAGGGGGAGAGTAAATACTCGTTTTACAAGCTGATACGGCTTAACTTCGATCTGATGACCGGTTTCTCGGTTGTGCCGCTACAGCTATTTGCCCTGTTCGGAATCTTTACTTCAGTGATGTCGGTTGCTTTTGCCATGTTCCTGCTGGCTCGCCGTTTTATCGTTGGCGCCGAGGTTGAGGGGGTCTTCACCCTGTTTGCCATCCTGTTCTTCTTTATCGGCATCATAATTATGGGAATCGGTATCGTCGGCGAGTATGTGGGGAGAATCTATCAGGAAGTACGCAAACGGCCGAGGTTCGTAGTCAGAAGGACATATGGTTTTAAGGAGTAACAAACTTGTCGTCTGCGCCTATCACAATGTCGGCTGCCGCTGCATCGAGGAGCTGCTGCGTCAGGGGGCTTATATTGAGCTGATCTTCACACACGAAGATTCACCTGCGGAGGAGATCTGGTACGAGTCGGTGCGAGATCTGGCTGAGCGGCATGGCATTCCTTGTCTGACTACGGACATTAATGCTCTGGAGAATATGGAGCGGGTGAGGGCGATTGAGCCCGATTTCATCTTCTCCTTTTACTACCGCAACATGATCAAGCCGGTAGTGCTGGAGATTCCCCGCTTGGGATCGCTCAATTTGCATGGTTCCTACCTTCCCAAATACCGCGGGCGGGTGCCGGTCAACTGGGTTGTCATCAACGGCGAGACCGAAACCGGAGCCACCCTGCATTACATGGTGGAGAAGCCGGATGCGGGCGATATCGTTGACCAGGAAAAGATAAAAATTACTTTCACCGACACCGCCCTAGATGTTTTCAACAAGGTCACGCAAGCGGCAGTGACGGTTGTCGCCCGCGCCTGGCCGCTGCTGCGGGAGGGTAAGGCTGCGCGCACTCCCATGGATATCAGGGCCGGAAACTATCGCGGCGGCCGAAAACCCGAAGATGGGCGCATTGACTGGAGCAGGCCGGCAATCCAGATCTACAACCTGATTCGCGGGGTGACTCATCCATATCCCGGGGCCTTCGCCCTTCTAGACGGCAAAAAGGTCATTATCTGGAAGGCCCGACTTCGGGATGGACAGGGAGAACCCGGACAGATTCTGTCACAAAATCCGCTGCTGGTCTGCACCGGCGATGGTTTGCTGGAGCTCCTTTCTCTTCAGGCTGAAGGCGATACGGAACAGATTCCGGAACAGTTTGCACGGCATCATATTGGCGCCATGACACTGTTTGAATAAGAATATTGGAAAAGAACAGGAGTTGCAATGAAGGTACTTATTTTAGGAGTCAACGGTTTTATCGGCAATGCCCTCACCCACCGCATCCTCACGACCACCGACTGGGAAGTTTATGGCCTGGACATGGCCTGCGACAAGCTGGAACGCTCGCTGGGCGCTCCCCGTTTTCATTTTCTGGAGGGCGACATCACGATTAACAAGGAGTGGATCGAGTACAACATAAAAAAATGTGACGTCGTGCTGCCGCTGGTTGCCATTGCCACACCGGTCACCTACGTCAAGGATCCGCTGAGGGTATTCGAGCTCGATTTTGAGGAAAACCTAAAAATTATTCGCATCTGCCACAAGTACAACAAACGGGTGGTTTTCCCATCTACTTCAGAGGTATATGGCATGAGCCCCGATTCCTGTTTCGACGAGGACAGCTCGCCACTGATGCTCGGGCCGATTGCCAAGGAACGGTGGATTTACTCCTGTGCCAAGCAGATGCTGGATCGTGTCATCTACGCGTATGGCAATCACGAAGGTTTGAAATTCACCCTGTTTCGCCCTTTCAACTGGATCGGACCCAAGTTGGACAGCATCCATACCGCCAAAGAGGGGAGCTCGCGAGTTCTGACCCAGTTTCTCTACAATATTCTGGCAGAGGAGCCTATACAGCTCGTAGACGGAGGTAACCAACGCCGCTCTTTTACCTTTATTGAGGACGGCATCGATTGTCTGATGAAAATCATTGCCAATGAGAACGGCTGCGCCGACGGCAAGATTTTCAACATCGGTAATCCGGCCAATGATCTTTCCGTTAAGGAGCTTGCCATCAAGTTACGCGACATGGTCAAGGAGTTCCCACTTTACAGGGATAAAGCCGAGAGATGCCGTATCGTGGAGACCTCATCCGATACTTTTTACGGCAAGGGCTACCAGGATATGCTAACCCGTGTTCCGTCTGTCAAGCGGGCCAAGGAATGCCTCGGATGGGAGCCGGTCACAACCGTGGACGATGCATTGCGCAAAACGCTGGAGTTTTATTTGGTTGATGAGCGGGAGAAACTGAGTGAGTTCCTATAATAAATCAACAACGCGGAGATACGGAGAACTGGGAGAGAGTTTAAAATACAATGCCTGATTCTCAAGACGTAATTCGTGAACACGGACAGAATGATTTCACCGTTTCACCGTTTTTCCCTGTCTCAAGATCATCGGCCGGTTTTACTTTGATTGAGATTGCGGTGGTGGTTGCAATAATTGGCATGGTGATGCTGATGGTTTTACCGCATCTGCCTTCGTCCGAGCTGGAAAATTTGAAGATATCGGCCCGCACCCTGGCTTCGACGCTGCGCTATATGCAGGAACGGGCCGCCACCTCCGGAAAGAACTATTATCTATACCTGGAGCCGGGAACGGAAATCGCCAAGATTTTTGAGATTGGCGCTGATGGAGGGGGCAAAGAACCGACTGATCCGCTTTTGCAGAGGTCGGCGTTGAAAGAAGGTGTCCAGGTTGCCGATGTTGTAATTCCTCGACTTGGAAAGGTCAAGGACGGCCAACTTCGGCTGGACGTGGGGATAGGGGGGTTAAGAGACTTTGTCACGATCCATCTGCGCTCTTCCGGCGGGCAGTTCTGGACTTTGATGGCATTCCCTTCCGGGGCAAGGTCAAGGTGTATGAGGGTTATCAGGAGGAACCTCAATGAGGGGTTTCACGTTGCTGGAAGTGATGGTGGCACTGGCCATCATGGCCGCTGTTATCCTGACCTTGCTGGGGTCGGTAAATTATCATCTGGGGATCATAGCTAACGAGCGAGATAGTACAATCCTGACGCTGCTGGCCCGAAATCGTATGGCTGAGTTGGAACAGGCGCCAGCTAAAGGCGAAGGAACATTCGCACCTTTCCATCCGGAACTTAGTTGGAAAGCCGATCTGCTGCCGGCCGATCTACCTGTTCTGCAGAAGCTTGTTGTCAGTGTGAAGCGTGGCAGTGATGGCAGAGAGGTGACGCTTGAGCGGTATCTTCCGAAATAAAGGTTTTACTCTACTGGAAGTTCTGATTGCGGTGGTTTTGCTCAGCATTCTCTCTACTGCGCTTTATAGTAGCTATTTTGTTGTGATACGGGCCAGGGACCGCGCTTCATCGGGGATGGAATCACGGCGGGAACTGGGCGCTACCCTTGATCTGATCCGCCGTGAAGTTTCATCGGCACTGCTTATTACTACCGACAAACTACATCCGCTGAAGTTTGTGGTAGAGGATCGTGACAATTTCGGCGCCCAGTCATCGACCTTGGAGTTGACTACCTTGACGCCGACAGCCGGGCAGACTCGCAAGGAGTCGGGTATCAATATTGTCAAATATCAAATGGTCGAGAAAGATACAAAGCGCATCTTGACACGTCAGGAGCGGGATCTTTTTTCCGAAGAGGTCACAACTCTCTCCTATCCGCAGATGGAGCAGATCAGCGCTTTTCTGGTGGAGTGCTATGACGGGTCGAAGTGGGTCAAAAGCTGGGATACATCCATAAACGGTGCTCTTCCCAAGAGCGTGCGGGTGACTGTGCAGGTCGAGGAGGAGGGCAAGCCGTTAGAGTTCACAATGCTCTCTGCTCCGCGAGTGAACGGTTTATGACCGGGCGGCTGAAAAACGAATCCGGGTTTGCCCTGATTTTGACTCTGGTTGTAACGGCGCTGATGGTAGCGATAGTGGTTGAGATGATCCACCAGATATATGTGGACACCTCAATCAGCCGTGGTTTTCGTGATGGACAGCAGGCGTCTATACTGGCGGAGTCGGGGGTTACAGGGGGGGCGCAACTCCTGCAGAAGAGTCTTTCCGGCCGCGCCTATACAGCGCTTTCTGATCTCTGGGCAAAGCCGATCAAGCTGGAAGACGAAGTCGGTTCGCTTGTGATTTCGATCAGCGATGAAAGTGGTAAAATCAACATTAACGGGTTGGTACAGCCGAACGGAGAATACGAACCGTTTACACAGAAAACAGTGCTGCGGCTTGGCGATCATATGCAACTGCCGGGAGATATCTGGAGTGCAGTAGCGGATTGGATAGACAGCGATGATCTGCCACGCTCGGGAGGCGTTGAGACACCCTATTATCGTACCATGAAACCGGCGTATAGCGCCCGTAACGGCAAGCTGATGACGCTGGCTGAACTGTCGCTTGTCAAGGGAATTACGCCTGAACTGCTGGGCAAACTGCGTCCGTACCTGACAATTTTTTCTGACGGTTCACCGCTGTCGATGGTCAATATTAATACCGCTTCCAAAGAGATCCT
>Ga0073936_10002839_pt1 | contig 25482 bp, 27 predicted proteins | sample AliMusrvi5mmetaG_FD_87041 | JGI IMG/M metagenome (GOLD analysis project Ga0073936, IMG submission 87041) | Freshwater lake bacterial and archeal communities from Alinen Mustajarvi, Finland, to study Microbial Dark Matter (Phase II) - Alinen... | ecosystem: Environmental > Aquatic > Freshwater >... | reverse complement strand
GTATTGAAATTATACTTCAAAAAATAGTTGTATCTGCTTTCTCTAAAACTCTTACAACTTATTTTAATCAGATAAATGGATTAGATGTAAAAGGTGCTAGTAAATATAATTTTGGATCAGTTGGTTTAAATAATTTTAAAATGCAAATAACAAGTGACTTGATTAATTTGCAAACTCAATTAATTAAAGAAGATACTAGTAACAATACACCTAACGCAGATAGATTAAAAAGTTTAATTCTTAAAGATGTTGTTTTTGATACATTGACTAAAGATATATCAATAGTATTGGTTGTGTCTACAAATTCATCTAGTCAAATTATTACTTTGCCGGTGAAATAAATGAATGGACAAGATTTTATAAAATATGCTATTAATCTTTTACAGAATGATCCATTAGCTAGATTTGTCGATGTAGACATGTCTCCTAGTAGCGCATTTTATAATATGAATATTTTACCATTTTCACTTTTAGCAAAACCCGTTTTTGATTTACACGATGATATGATTAATTCAAAATCATTGGATACATTAACAGGTGCAATGTTAGATGATTTCTCGACAATGTTCTTTTTACCAAGACAAACTAAAGCATATGTAACATTAGAAGTAAAAATTTACATTCCATACACAACTTCAGTTTTAGAACCTTTACCAGTTTTAACTACAGACGAATTTAGAACTAGTCAAAATATTTTATTCTATCCAATTCAGGATTATATTTTTGCACCAGCTACTTTAAATACTGCTGTTTTAAGTGATGGTAATACTTATTTCGTTGCAAGTATTTTAACGGCTAGTGCTACAGCAGCTAGTCAGATTCCAGAAAATTCAATTACTAGTACTACTGTTGTTTATCAAACTACACTTAAAGTTAATAATGTTTCTAAATCATCAGTACCATTATCAGCACAAACAGATGATCAATTTAAAGCATCTCTTAAAAATGCTTTAGTAAATCGTAATGGATTGAGTGCTGCATCATTGATTACTAATCTTAGTAATGTATTTCCCTTTGCTTCGTTTCAGCCAATTGGGTATGGTGATCCAGAAATGCAGCGTGATATTGCTGTAGCTGGACAATATTGGTCTGGTCATTTTGGCGGCATGACAGATATATATACTTCTGCTCAATTAGTTTCTGCTAGTTACACAGTTACAGCTAATCGTAATAGTACTAATGATGGTTATATCTTTAGAATGCAAGCTTATAAAGGATTTGATTGGAATGGATTAGATCAAGCATATCCATTACCTCAATCCGTCCTCCCCTGGACTCAGATAACTAATTCGGATGGTAGTCCAAATAATAATTTACCAACATTACCTGTAGTTGTTATAGATTGGGAGCATTCTACTATCGATGGTGTTTCTGGAGAGTTTACTAAAAATAGTGCTAATGATGTTGAATATACAATTATAGTTGGACCTGATCCTATAGAATTATCTTATGGTAAGAATTTTAGATATTCACAATTTGAAAATATTCAAATTGAAGTAAAGACAACTGCTAATTATGGAAGCACAACAGAACTTGTTTTAAAATATTTTACACTTCCATCTATTCAAGCTATGCAAACTTACGTAGATCAGAATCGTATTATGAATTCTAATATTTTAATAAAATCTTTTATTCCAATTGAAGTAGAACAATTAGAAATTATATACGATAAATCTATTACAGTAGATACTTCTGCTTGGGCAACAATTATTGCTAATATAATTAATACTTGGACTAGCAATAGTCCAATAGCATTCTCAGATTTATTAAATAATTTTCCAGCTAAATATAGAACAGATGAAATCTATTTAGATAATAGCACTAGTTTTCCATTTACATTTGATTCCAATGGTAATATTACAGGAGCAAATAGTTCTGCTACATCTTATCCTTGTTATGCTAAAATTAGAATGAATAACATTGATGGAAGTTCACAGGTTTATATTTCAACAAGACAGTTAGCTCCGCGATATACAACATCTGGTTTATCATCTTCATTTAGAACATGTCGGTATTTTATTAATCCCGCTAATATCATCTTTAGTCCAAGGAGTTGGTAATGTTACTTTCTGAAATACTTTTAAAAAAGGCATCTGAAGAAGATGATACAGAACTTTACAAGTTTGCATCTTCTCTTCAGTTTACATATGAAGATAAAGATGTTTTAGAAAAAGATGCTGGCCTTTGGAGCAGTATTGGTAGTGCAGTTCTTAAAAGTAATACTCTTAGAAATGCAGCAATGAGTGGAGTAGTTGGTGCTGCTGGTGGCGCGTTAACAGCTAAAGAGGGCGAAGGTGTTTCTGGCGCTATTAAAGGTGGTTTAATAGGTGCTGCCGCTGGTGGTCTTGGAACTGCTGCTGGAAATATTAATCAAAGAATGAATAAAGGTCTTAACTTTAATCAAGCTGTCGCTGGTGAAGGTCGGTCTATTAATAGAGCTTTTCAAAGTGGTAATAAAGTTAATGCTGGCAACATTATTAAACACGGACCATCTACAGATCCAACTATGCCTTCTGCTATTGCTGCTAAAAAATTAGCTTCTACAGTTAATCCTATTAAAACTCAGTATGCTTCTGCTCCCATGATTGGTATGCCTCAACCTGCTCCAGCTAGGACTCCTGTTAAACCACTTGATGTTTATCCTGGTAGACCTACTAATTGGGGTTAAGAATGTCAATAGTTAAACTAGCTGCAAACATTATCGTAGTTAACAAGAGTGATCCAAATTCAGGATCATCTAAAACTTTTAATCCAAGGAATGTTGCTGCCGCTACTGCTGGGGCTATTGGAGGTTTTGGGGCATCAGAAGGTATTGAAGCTATGAAAGGTTTTAATGATAAGTTAAGATCACATCGTTTTGGTAAGAGAATGGGAACTGCGGCAGGTGCATTTATAGGTGCGGCAGGTGTTTACTCAGCACTTAAGAAACATCAAAAAGATAAAAATCCAGACATTATGTTTTATTGAATAGCTAAAAATTAGGCCCCTTTCGGGGCCTTAATTATTACGGAACATAATGACTCATTATTGCATTGTAGTGTTCATAATCCATCACTACACATTCCTTAATTATATAATTAGATGCACAAAGATCTCGTTCTGCATCAATTTTGTTAAAATAAATTTTATCTGTAGACTTTTCAATACCTCGCGGATCACCATTAATATCTTTAGCTACAATAACGTAAATGATAAATGGATCAACTCCGCTCACTACTGCTCCAAAATTACTTGTTCATCATTTTGAAGAATACGCCATGTACCTTGATTGTTCACGTCCACCCATGACTTTCCATATGTTCCAAGCCTTCCGTTACGTCCAAGACCTTCATAAACAACTGTTCCAGTAGTGGGATCTGAAAATAAAATTACAGATTCGTCTTTAAGAGATTCGGCTAATAATGGAAAAGTCATTTTATCTTTCACTACATGAATAGATTTCATTTTTTCTCCTTATCTAGCTTCGCCGCATATTTTAACGCTTGCTTAAAAGTATACTCTTGTATTGTTTCTCGTAACCATGGAGAGAAGGGTATATTGAGAGTATTGCGAACATAAAATGGATAAAGAGTTTCGATATAAAATTTATTCCACATATCATCCTTTTGAATAGTTATGAAAAAGAGAGCGCAAGCATCTCCGTTTCATTCCTGGCATCGCCACGGTAACTTCCACTCGACTCTCAACTAGACGAGTTCGAGCAACCCATCGATCTTGCTGATGGGAACGAGGGAACTGAGGGAGTTAAGGTAAGCCAGAAGCTTACCATCCCTCTCAGCGCCAGCGGGAAGCCTGAGAGCGTTGTGGAAACGCTCAAGCAGGGTGTCAACGGAGGAAGCGGAAACGCGACGGTCACGGACGAGCATGGTCATTTGGTCCTCCAGAACCAAAGCCTCCAGATAGAAATACTCCGCCGATCCTGGAGGATATCGGCGGAGTGAAAAAGAACACATATTCTTCTCCATATATATTATAACAATATTATAGTGTTTTTTGCAATATTCGATAGTTAAAAACGAAAAGGAGTTACCCTTTTCGTTTACTTAACCTGTCCTACTTTATGTCTGTTTACAAATTCTTCATCCCATACAGAAAATGCACGATGCTTCAACGTTCCACCTAATCGCTTACCACCGTTATATTCGAAACCATGAACTCCGTAATCTTTTAAAATATTAATTAATTTGTTAAATTTTATGGCACGAGTTTCATAAAATAATGTATGTCTTTTATTTTTCAAGAATTCTGTATGAAATTTTTCATTGATCCAAAGTTCTTCATTTTCTAATATTTCTAGAAAATGTTTATCTGGATCTGAAGCGTCAAAGTTAATACAGTTTCTCGTAAAGAAAGGCTCTGGAAATTCAAAAATTGAAATATATCCAGCATATTCTTTTTCTTGAAACTCAAAATGCCAATCTTGATTTCTTTGTTGATAATATCCTAATCGAGTAATTTTAATAACTTCATTTTCAATTTTTTCTTTAAATTCTTTTTCTAATCCTTTTTCATTTTTTCCTTTATAATGTTTAATATATTGTTTTAAAGCTGATGCAATTGCTTCTGTTTTTGTTTTAGCAGTAATAGTCGCAACGAAAGCATAACTACGATTTCGCGCTCCTTTTGTTCTGTAAGTTTCAGCAACCGATAAATTATTGGTTAAATAAATGCCCTGACCTAATAGGCAACTTTTATTTGTTTTGTTAAAATCGAATTCTTCAATTTTGTCAGAATCTCCACGATATAGCTTAATCGTGTTCATTATTCCTCCGTTAATGTTTGCAATAATGCCGTTTTACGAAGTTCTGCTTGTCCACGATCCATCCATCTTTTTCAAGCTCTTTGAAAAAATGAAGGATGAGTGCGGGGCTACGCAGAGGTTGCCCTTTCTTTGTGATGAGCTTATCCCAATGCAATTTGGTATCTGAATTGGTTTTGAAAGGATTCCGGCTGTTCGCAAAACTGAACCCTTCTTTGATATCCTCAATGTCAAGTTTACGATTTGCCGTAATGTATACATTGGTGCCGTGGATTGAGAACGCGATATAAACTTTCATGTCTTTCTCCTTTTGGCTGGTTAGGTATTGATTGCCATTAATATTATAACGAATATGATGATATTTTTGCGTTATATTAAACTATGCCTTATTTTCTGATATACTGAGGGAATGAGGTAAACATGGCGACAGGTATCATTGCACAAACTCAAGCAATTGCAGATTCAGTTATTAAAAATATTAATACAATCTTTCCTATAGAAGCTGGCGATAAAAATATCACTGTATCTAATTTAGAAGTTACAGGATGGGAAGATGCAGATCCTAAAAACTTTCATGAGATTGCTTTAGCAAAAGCTAAGGATAAGACCTATGGTGTTCACATCGTGGGTGATGTTGAATTAAAGCAAAATGGTAAAGTAATAGAAAAGAAAAGGATGAAGCTTGCAACCGTTCCTGTAATGACAGCAGATGGCACATTCACCGTGAGTGGAAGCCAGTACAGCATTGACAAACAGCTTCGTTTAAAGCCAGCCATTTATTCTCGTATCAAGCAAAATGGTGAGATTGAAGCACACGTTAATCCTGATGGTTTTAAGCAATTAAGATTCAAGGTTGATCCAGAAAGTAAAAAATTAACAGTTAATGTTAATCAAGCTAATATTAATGCTATTCCTGTTCTTCGTATCTTAGGTATTAATGATACGGAAATGAAACATGCTTTTGGCGCAGATATTTTTGATGCCAATATTAAAGCTATTAAAAATGGTAATGATGAAGAGATTAAGCGTTTCTTTAAATCTGTTAAACCTCACGATGAACTTCCTGCTACTTCAGCAGAGATGGCTACTATCTTAGCTGAAGCATTAAAAAAGGCCAAGTTAGATCCAAAGGTTACAGCTATTACTTTAGGGCATCCTTATGATCATTTAAATGGTCAGAGTTTTTTAAGAGGTTTTCAGAAAGTTATTAATATTTCTCGCGGCGAAGAAAAAGTAGATGATCGTGATGCTTTATCTTTTAAATCAATTCATTCAGTAGAAGATTTTATTGGTGAACGAATTGATAAAGCAAAGCATAAGATTAAATTTGATATTGAAAACAAATTAAAGAAAAATGATAATCTTGCCGCTATTGTAAATAGTGGTCATTTAAATCAGCATATTTTTTCATTCTTCAACAGTGCCGCCTTATCTGAGATTCCTGCTCAGATTAATCCTCTGTCAATTATTAACGCTAATTACAAAACAACTATTACTGGTGAAGGTGGTATTGAAAATGATCAGTCTATCATGGCTGAATCGCAAGCTTTACATCCTAGCCATATGGGATTTTTAGATCCTTTAAATACACCAGAATCTGCAAAGATTGGCGTAACTCTTAATCTTACAGTTGGCTCTGATAAGATTGGAAATGAATTACATACTAAGATGCATAATGTAAAAACTGGTAAGCAAGAAATGGTATCTGCCATTGACGCTTATCATCATTATGTTGCTTTACCTTCTCAAGAATTAAAAGGTAATGTGACCGTTGTTCATAATGGACAACAGATGGAAGTGCCAGCTTCAAAAGTAACACATCAGATTCCATCACCGCACAATGCTTTTACAATGAGTACACAGGCATTACTTGGTTTAAATCATAACCAGGGTAATCGTGCCGGTATGGCTTCAAGACATATTACTCAGGCAATTTCTTTAAAATATAGAGAAGCACCACTCGTTCAAGTTAAATCGCCAATTAGTGATTACGATTCTATTGAAGAGAAGTTTGGTAAAAGTTCTTTAATCTCACATCATGCTCCTGAAGATGGAAAGATTAAAGATATTACTAATTCTCATATTATATTTGAAACGAATAAAGGTGTCGAACATAAGATGCCTTTATTTACAAATTTTGATCTTCAGAATAAATCTTATCTTCATCATGAAATTGAACATCTTAAACCTGGCATGGAATTTAAAAAGGGTGAATTAGTCACTGATTCTAATTTTACTCGCGGTGGCGTGTTAGCTTTAGGAACAAATCTTCGCACAGCTTACATGCCCTGGAAGGGTTTAAATTTTGAAGATGGTATTGTAATTTCAGAAAGTGCTGCAAAGAAATTAACTTCGAATCATTTATTTCAGGATCATATTGAAAAAAATGATGCTGATATTATTGTTGATAAGAAAAAATTTCTTGCTATGTATCCAACAAAATATAGTAAGAAGCAGTTAGATAAAATCGGCGTTAATGGATTAGCTCTCCCTGGCATCACATTAGAACATGATGATCCTTATGCTTTAGTCTTACACAAGACACAAGGCACACAGGAAGATCTTATGTTGAATCGTTTACATAGATCACTTGTGCAGCCTTATAAGGATATGTCAAAAACCTGGGAGCAATTAGTCCCCGGTCAGGTCACGAAGGCTATTTATAATAATAAGAATGTGAAGCTACACGCCAGATACGAATCTCCCGCCATAGGTGGAGACAAGCTGGCCTTACGTCATGGCAATAAAGGTGTTATTACTTCTATTGTTCCAGACGATGAAATGCCTAGAACGAAAGAGGGAAAAGTTGTTGAAACTATTATCAGTCCTCTTTCAGTTATTACTCGTATGTCCATGGGACAGATGTTAGAATCTTCAGCTTCTAAGATTGCGGAAAAAACTGGCAAACCTTATTTGCTTGAAAATTTTGGAACTGAAAATCAGTTAGCCAAGCTTAAAAAAGATATGCTTAAACATGGTATTACTGATACGGAAGAATTGATTGATCCTAAAACTGGTCATAGCTTTGGACAGGTTATGGTCGGCAAACCATTAGTTGAAAAGCTTTTTAAAACAGCTAAAGGAAATCTTTCGGCTCATGAAGTTGGACATTACGATTTAGATAATAGACCTACAACTGGTGGTGATGAGGGATCAAAAGCTGTAGATCCTCTTACGCTTTATGGTTTGATTAATCATGGAGCAAGAGGTATCTTAAATGAAGTTAGTACAGTTAAGGGTGATGGTAATGCTCAATTCTGGCAAAACCTTCAAAATGGTTTACCTTTACCAAAACCTCAAATTCCTTTTGTCTATAAAAAGTTTGAAGGTATGCTTGCTGCGGCTGGCATCAATGTTAAGCAAGATGGTTCTAGAAAAACATTAACTCCAATGATTGATAGTCATGTTCAGGAGTTAGCTGGTACTAATGAACTTCAAAATTTTAGAATGCTTGATCATAATCTTTTACCTGTTCCTGGCGGTATGTTTGATATTCATTTAACAGGTGGATCAAATGGGCAGAAGTGGTCTAAGATTACTTTAGCTCATCCAGTCGTTAATCCACAATTTGAGACTGCCGTAAAAACAATCTTAGATTTAAAAGATTCTGAATTTAAAGTATTAACATCTGAAGAAGGTGGTCATCAAAAAATTAAAGAACGTCTCAAAAATATTGATCCAAAAACTGAAATAGACTCTTTAATAAAAGCAATTCCTATTGCACCAAAAACTAAAAAAGATAAAATGATGAAGCGGCTTAAGATTCTTAAGTCTCTTGATTCATTAAAACTTGCACCTGCTGAAGCTTACATGACTTCGATTGTGCCAGTCGTACCACCACAGTTTAGACCAGTATTTGAAATTCCAGGGGGTAGTTTACAGACTCATTCATTAAATTATCTCTATCGTGATCTTGGTTTAACTAATGAAGCTATTAAAGAATTTGGTGCTACTCCTGAATTATCTAATACTCTTTATCAGTCACTTGGAGCGATTCAGGGTATCTTACCACCAATTACAAAATCAAATGAAAATAAAGAAGTAAAGGGTGCTATCCAAATTATTACTTCAACAACAAGTCCTAAGCATGGATTCTTTCAGGCTAAGGTTTTACGTAAACAGCAAGATAGTTCTGGTAGAGCTTCTGCTATTCTGAACAACAATCTTCACATGGATCAAATCGCCATTCCCGAAAAAGTGGCTAAAGTTATCTACAAGCCATTTGCCATTAAAGAACTTATTAATAATGGTTATACTCATAAAGAAGCCGTAGAGCATATTGATACATTTAGTGAAACTGGAAAGAAAGCAATTCAGGCAGCAATGTCTGATCGTCCTGTATTAATGAATCGTGCGCCTTCTCTGCACAAGTTTTCAATTATGGCTTTCCAACCAACATTAACTAAAGGAATGTCTATTGAAGTTCCTGGCTTAATCGTTAAACCATTTGGTCTTGATTTCGATGGTGATACATGCGTTCTTCACGTTCCTGCTACAGAAAAAGGACGCAAAGAATCATTTGAATTAATGCCAAGTAAGAATCTTTATAATCCTAGAGATAGATCTTTAAATTATATTTTAGATCAGGAAGCTACTCTTGGTTTACATTTGCTTGGTAACAAACCAGAAGGTACAAAACGTATTAATGCTATTCTTCCTAAAGATGTAAAACAATTTGAAGGTGAAGTTAATAAGAAACAAATCTTAGCAGTACTTGACAGTATTGCTATGAAGCATCCACAAGAATATAATACTTTAGCTACTAAGCTTAAAGAACTTGGTGATGATTTTGGAACTCAAGAAGGTTTCTCAATGTCATTAAGCGATTTACCAGATACTCGTAAAATGGTAGATCAGCATTTTGCTGGAGCTATGAAAGTTCTTCACTCTAATGCTAAAGATTCAGTTAAGTTAGCCGCTCTTAATAAAGCAGACGCTTCTCTGAAAGCTGAAGTTCTTAAAGATAAAACAAATAGCTTTGTCGTTATGGCTTCATCAGGTGCTAAAGGTAGTTCTAATAACGTAGCTCAGATCGCTTATGCCCCTGGATTAATGAGTGATCATAATGGTCAAGTAATTATGCGTCCTGTTCTTTCTAATTATGGACAAGGTATGCCTTTTGCGGATTACTGGACAGCTTTGTATGGTGCTAGAAAAGGCACATTAGACAAGCAGTTAATGACTTCTAAGCCAGGTGCGTTAAGTAAAGAAGTTGTTAATACTACAATGAATTTAGTTATTTCCAATCATGATTGTGGAACGACAACCGGTATGCCAATGGCTACCTCTGATCCTCACATTATTGGAAGATATGATATTCATGGTCATGAAATTACAAAAGAACACCTTGATCAAATTCGTAAAACTCATGAATCTATCGTGGTGCGTTCTCCTGCTACTTGTGAAGCTATACATGGAATTTGTCAAAAATGTTATGGTATTGATGAATTTCATCGTTTACCTAAAATTGGCGATAACATTGGTGTAAAAGCTGCTCAGTCTATTTCCGAACCTCTTACTCAGGCCGCAATGAAAACATTCCATACCGGTGGAACTGCTGCTGGCGGTGGTGGTGTATTTGGTGGTTTTGAAGCTGTTAATAATTTCTTAGTTGCTCCTGAAACATTCAAAAATAAAGCTACAATGGCTACGCTTAATGGACAAATAACTTCTATTACTCCTGGTAGTGCTGGTGGTCATTATGTCAAAGTCAATGATGTAGAACATTTCGTAACTCCTGGTTCTGGAGAATTATTAGTTAAGAAAGGTGATCATGTTAAGAAGGGCGATAGTTTAAATCATGGTATTCCGCATCCTAAAGAAGCTATTGGTTTACTTGGTGAAAATGCTGGCTTGCATAAGATAACCGAATCGCTTCACAAGATTTTTAAAGATTCAAGCATTTCAGTAGATCGTAGAAGTATTGAATCTGTAGTTAGAGGTATGACTGGTTTTGGAAATATTTCCGATGAAGGAACACATACTCATTTTATTAAGGGTGACATTGTTCCTTTATCTAGCATTGCCGAATGGAATGCTGGGACACACGAAGCAGTTAAAAAACCATTAGATGAATCATATGGAATGGTTTTAAATAAAGATTACGGACATTATAAAGTTGGCAATAGAGTTGACAAAGCCATGATTAAAGATTTAGAAAAACATCATAAAGAAGTTGAAGTTAAACATCTTCCGGTTGAATATGAACGTACTTTACTTGGAGTTAGACAAGCTCCGCAGAATTCACAAGACTTCTTAGCTCATCTTGGTTTCCGTTATTTGAAACGTGGTTTACAAGATGGTGCAACGTATGGTTATAGTTCTGATATTCATGGATTCCATCCTATTCCTTCGTTCGTAACAGGACAATTAGGTGATGCTAGTCCAGACGGTAGATATTAGAAAAAATACGTGCTATACTTTAAATGTTAGGATGAATCTAATTGATAGGTTAATATCTAAAAAAAAGCGCACAAATAATTGTGCGCTTCTTTCCTGCAATTACTTAATGAAATAATCCAATCCTTTAATTACGATTTCATCAATTAAATCATCAACTATTGACTTTGGCTTATAGTTTAAAGATCGCAAAAAAAGTCCTACCAACTGTTTTAACATGTAGGTTACAAAATGATTCTGAACTCATGCACTTATCGGAGTAGATAATGTCTTTGAATGACTTATTTGCGGTAGATACTACTGTTCGCTTAACACCGGATACTAACACTTGGGCCGATCAAATCGTATCGACTTTGGTAAATAAATATCCCAGTATTTCTAAATTGGTTGGAGAGGTTATCTTCTCCAAAGTTGACGCGACCAAGGGAACTGCCGTAGGGTACATTTCGTTAATCGGTAAAACTCAAAGAATTCCATTCATTATTGATGAATTTGAATTAAATCCTTTGGATTTGTATATCGATAATGGAATGTATTTACCTTTGTCAGAGACTAGTTTATCTAGATTAGAAAAACGAGAATGGCCGTTCAAACTTATATCCCAATCAGAACGAAGCACGATCATCAAAACCGCGTCACTCTTCGAGGGTTCAGGGGATCTAAAGAATAGCTTCATTACGAAGCATAAAGAAGAGATACAGAAAATCGCTTCTCAGTTTCCTGAGCTTCTTGAAGATCTTGTTACTAAAATATCGGAAAAAAAACAAGTTCCAGGGGATGTAGTTAGATTCTTTATTAAAGAAGCTTCTTCCGACAAACCTATTGTTGGTCGCAACCTTTCAGGTCCAGATAAAGAATACAAACTTTCTGAGTTTGCTAAATTATTTGGAAAAGAAATGGTTTCTAAGTTAATGCATGAAAAAGAAATTTTTATTTCATCGCTGCCTCCTGTAACTAGATTAATGTTAGACAAAAAAGAACTTTTGAATTCTTACAATCCTTCAGAACTTAATGTTGGTCATTATGATCATAATGGCGAATTACTTTTTGTTCGTAAGTTTGAGCATTGTAATATTAGTGATCTTAAACAAAGTGCTATTAATCCCTATATCATTATAACAAAAGATGGTCAATATTTTAATTCAAATAAAAAGCTTCTTAGAAGGGGTGGCGATGCCGCTGAAATTTCTATGAAGTTTCATACAGATCAACCTGTAACTGGAGATTTGTGCGGTTTTGTGTTAGGCGAAAGATTCTACGGACCTTTTAGATTAGACAGTATTGGTTCGATTGGTAATGATAAAATCTATACCATCACAGATAACGAACTTAAAAAGATTACTATCAGAACTTCCGATAGAATTAAGAGCATTGTTCCGCTTGATAATAAAAATTATTTAGCTGGGCATTATATTACTTTACTTAAAATTGTACGTGGTGAGAATAAAATTGTTGATGATAAAGCATTTTTAAAGACTGCTGCTTCTAAAGTTATTATCAATAAAAAACTTAACGGTAAGCTTAATGTTAATGATGGTGGCTTGAGTGGTATCAATAATCTTAATACAAAAGATTTACATAAAGGTGATGCTAAAGTTGCTTTAATGAAATCTGGCTTATCTGAAACAGATGCTAATTATGTAATTATGAAAGCTATGGAAGATCAGTCTTATAGCTTTGATATGCCAGCTAAAACTGCTCAAGTTAATTCGGAAGTGGATGAATCTCCGATTGTAAAAGATATTGTCAATCAATGTGAAGATTCTAATTTATTAAAAGTTGCCGTTATCACTGGTGACAAATCAAACATCGATCTTGCTCTTGGGTTAAATTTGCTTACATATAATAATGTTAAACGATTTAAGTTATTAGTCCCTGAGATCTATAAGATGCTTGATAGAATTTGTAAATTATTAGTTATCAAAAGAATGAATCGTGGAATGTTCCAAATCAATGAAACAGAATTTACTCAGGCTATTTTCGCTTTAGAAAACATCGCAACAGCACTTGGTTCACTTTGATAAAATATCCTTTCCAAAAACTATTAGTGTATTTATCGACATTAGCCAAATTCGATAGCCTAAAGTTTGCGGAATTGCGAGAACTGTATTTACCTTCTATAAAATTTGATTACGAAGATCCTCTGCAATATATATCACAAGAGTTATTCAAAAAGGGTGTTCCAGCTACAATTCTTAATGGAACATATGATAAACAAACATTTAAATTATTCTTAAGACAGAATGATTTAAATACCCTTCATTTAAGTTTTGAAAACCAAGAATTCTTAGACCTTGTATTTGATTCTGATCTTAGACGCAAAATAGATGGGATGGCACTATCCCCTGTCTTTAGACGAATCGATATTATCAATGAATTTCAAACAATATCGCCAATTATTCTTGATCTGTATTTAGACTGTTTCGCACAGTTTAAACAGATCAATAGTTTGCGTGTATACATTAACACGTATATTGGTGATCAAATTGAAATGAATCTTTTTGACAAATTAATTCAAAATACTTCTAGACAATTTGCCAGAGTATTACTTGATTTAAAAGTATCTGAAAACAATCCAAAGCAAAACATAGAACGAGCTTGTAACATTATTAATTATAAACTACAAGAAGCTTTATTATCTAACGATTCAAATCAGATAGAAAAATGGATTAAGTTAAGTACTGCGGTTTCGGAAAAACTGCATAGACTTGGTTCTGGCACAAAATCGGATCTACAAGAATTACTTAATCTTCTTCAGCAAGATAAAGATTTCGAAGAACCTCATATTTACACAAGAGAAGAACTTGATTCGTTACCTCCTAGCCAAGAATCAATTCCTAGTTAGTACTTGACGTAAAACATAAGTAGTGCTATAATAATAATTGCCCCACCTGGAAATCGTTTTTGGTGGGGCATTCTTATCCCTAAAAATAAGAAGAGGACTAAATGAGCCAGTTCTTCGTAAGAGAATTAGATCCTGAAATGGGGTTGGCAGTTGCTAAAAGAACCTACTTTAGAGAACATGAAAATTGGGGAGATCTTGCAGTTAGAGTTGCTTTAGGAAATACGTTATTACATGAATCAGGCGAACAGGATAGATTAGATCTTCAAGCTGCAATTGGAAAGGCAACATTTCTTACGGCAGGTCGTCATCTTCAGCATGGCGATATTACACAACCTGGACGTAATCTAGAAATTTTCTCCAATTGCTCTACGGCTTGCACATCATTTTTAAAATTTCTTCTCCTTTTAAATGGATCAGGTGTTGGAAGAAATTATAGCAATGATGTTATGGTTTTAGATTGGCAGAAGATGCCAAATATTTATTGTATTTTAAGTAAACAACATCCAGATTACGCTCCAGAATATATTACTGAAACTGGCGATTCAGTAAAGATTATTGCAAAAGAAGATACCTTTGCTTATCCAGAAGATCCCGATTGTTATCATGTCATTGGCGATAGTCGTGAAGGTTGGGCAAAAGGTTTAGAAATTCTTGAGGTTGCCGCTTTCCAGGGGCGACAGTACGATCATTTTGTTTTTGATTTTAGTGACATTCGTAGAAAGAATACACCTATTCAGGGGATGCAGAAACGCCCCGCTTCTGGTCCTTTACCTTTGATGTATGCTTTTATTAAAGCATCTCAGATTAAATATATGGCCTATATGGCTATTTACAAACAAACAATGATAGTTGATCATTATTTTTCAGAATGTGTTGTAAATGGTGGCGCTAGACGTTCTTCTCGTATTTGCGTAAAATTTTGGAAAGATCCAGATATTCTTGAATTCATCAATATCAAAAAAGATAATCCATGGCTTTGGTCAAGTAATAATTCTGTTGGCGTTGATGAGGAATTCTGGCAACAAGCTGCTATTCCTGGTACTTGGGGTCATACTGTATTCCTTGCGATTACAGAAGCTCAATACATGGACGGAACCGGTGAGCCTGGAATTATCTCGCTCGATAAGTTAACTGTCAAATAGAGGATTCAATATGATAGGCTCTAAGAAGTATGTCCTTAGTGAAGCTGCACAAGATTATTACCAAGTTATTTCAAATCTGATTGATGGTTCAAAATATACTCACTTGGTAAATCCCTGTGGTGAAATTTCGCTTCATGGAAGGGGTGGATATTGTTTAATCGGAGATCTTGTCCCATTCTTCGCAGATAGCTTATTAGAGGTAATGGAAACTGCTAGATTAGCTGCTAGATTTTTAGTTAGAACTAATCTAATGGATTCTATTTATGCAGATGAAGTTACTCGCACAAATCGCATTGGAACCTCATTAACTGGTATTCATGAATTTGCGTGGAAGTTTTTTGGCTATGGTTTCCGCGATCTTATTGATGAAGTTAAATCTTTAGATTTTTGGCAATTCATCGGTGTGCTTCGTAATGTAGTAGAAACGAGTGCAGATACTTATTCCGATCAGTTGGGTGTAAATCACCCTCACACCTATACCACGATTAAACCAAGCGGGTCAGTGAGCAAGCTTTTTGCGCTAACAGAAGGGGCGCACCTTCCTGCTCATAAATATTATCTGCGCTGGGTTATGTTCTCAACCTTAACTGGTGAAGCTGATAAATACAAAGAACAGGGTTATCCTGTAGTACCTCTTGTAAGTTATCCAAATACAGTTATTGTCGGCTTCCCAACTATTCCTCTTATTACAACATTGGGTATGGGAGATAAGTTAGTAACTGCATCCGAAGCAACTCCCGAAGAACAGTATCAGTGGTTAATGTTACTTGAAAAGTATTGGCTTGGCGAAGGCAATAATCAAGTTTCTTATACTATGAAATTTAAACAGGATAATGTTACTCTTGACGAATTCCGTGAGACTCTGCTTAAGTATCAATCACAGATTCGTTGTTGTTCAGTAATGCCTGAGAAGGGTGTAGATTTCCTTCGTTCACAATATGAGTATCTGCCAGAAGAGGAAGTCTCTCAGGAAGAGTTTGATTCAATTGTAAATCACATTAAGAAGAAGATGGAATCAGTAATTAGCTTGGAAGAGTTACAATGTTCTTCTGGCTTATGTCCACTATAGCTAAAGTAAAGGCCCCTTTAATGGGGCCTTACTTTTATTAATTCTGCATCATATCTTCAAGATGGTCCAGCATTTGATCTATCCCCGGTTCACTTTTCGCAAGTGAGTAATCAGGAAACCTATTGTTGAGAAACTTTGTAATGTCATCCACACTTTTACACCAACCGAAAAAGGCCGGTCCATGGTTATTCTTCCCGACAAAGCCAAACGTCACTTTCTGTATAAACCAGAGTCGGGTTTCTTTCCTCCCGATAATCTGACCAATCCGAAGATTATCAGGACCAAGAACGTTCACGATTACCTTCTGCTCAACTCGCATTATTCACACTCCTTATTGTTTTGAGAGTTAATTCTCTCCATATATATTATAACAAGTTACATTAGTTTCTTGCATAGCTAAAAAAGAAAACGTAGGAGCGTTTTCTTTTTCATTGCAGTTCTCCACTTCACGCCTCAGTTCCTATACTAAGCGAGGCTCGGGTACGGGTGGATTACTGTTCTTGTCTCTTCTTAGAGCCGACTTTTCTCAAGATTAACCCCGTATGATTTTTAAATGCTTGAGGGGGGAAGTGGCTCGCCACCATTCTGCGTGGCCTACAACAAAATCTACATGATGATATTTGACTAGCACCTGCACTACCTGTACCAACACTTACTTTATCCTGCAATAATATTATAACAAAAAACAATGCATTTTTGCATAGCTAAGAAAGGCCCCTTTCGGGGCCTTTATTATTGCTTGCCTAAAACTAACTCATCTATCTTTTCACCAAATGTTCGGCAGATTAGAGCTAAAGTTTTAAGTTGACATTCAAGATTCTCTACGCGACTTTCAAGATTATCTTGAGGTACAGATTCTACAGGAATATTAATTTTTTCTTCAAAATTCAAATTAGTATATTTATCTTTAATGACTTGTAGAAAATCTTCTTTAGTTCCTATGCATCTATATAAACCTGGCTTAATACGTTTAAATAATTTTAAATCAACTAGTCTACAATAAGTTGACGGAAAATTACCAAAACCATTTGCCAATCTTTTATTTGGTTGTTTACGTAGAAGTTCTTTTAATTCTTTATTTGTATACGACTTATTTTGTAATAGAATTTTTCCAAAAGTATATATAATAAGATCGCTTAAATTTAAAATATCACCAATCAGTTGCCCTGGCATAAGTCTGCTCCATATATTTACGATCCTTCTTGCCCATCTTACTAAAGTCAAGTGGAGCATCTATGATGGTGCGATTTCTTTCACCGTTTGTCTTGACACCATGCACTCGCATAAATTCATACCATTGTGTATCTGACATCCAAGAGAAATTCCAATCATCAAAGATGCAATAATTTTCACCTTCTTGATTAGCTTTACTAATTGTATTTAAAAGTTTCTGATAATTCAAATTTAAAGCATGGCAAAACTTCGTCAAGTTCCTTACTGCGTGAATAGGAACCTTGTCGGAATATACACTTAATCCAAAAACACCTTTTCTCAAATGTTTAACAATGATATCAGTTTCCCAATTCATTTTATCGTCCATTCTCACCAAACAAACTAATCAAGCGAGAAGTCACTCGATAGTTCATAGTATTAAGGATAAACTTTGCAAGATCATCCATACTTTTCTGATAAGCAATTTGATCAAGCTGAGGATACTTTAACATGCGTGACATATAAATATCCATATCAAAATACAAAATATTCTCAAAATAAATAGCTGCTACGATTGCGATAATGTCAGTTGCGCTAAAACCGGATAATCCAAGATCCTTTGTACCAGTAATGGAAAATGGATAATACCAATTAAGGAATGACAAATATTTATTAATTTCAACAGGATCTTCATTAAGCCAAATTTCTTTTCTCAATGCAGCAGTCAAGCTAACTCTTGAGAATTTCTTTTGTTTAACTACATGTTTGTAGATAATGTATGATTCAATAATATTGGGCCATGTGATAGCGTTTCTGGCTGCTGAAAAAGAAAACATAGTTTCAATGTCAAGTTTTACAGCAATCTTAATCCAGGGTGACTGACTGCTAAAAATCTTAAGCATGTCACCTTTAGTCTGTTTGTTAGAAACGTTAATCTTCTGAATGAGTTCACAAATTTCAAGTTCATTTTCAAAATGCGAAATAGGATATACTGTACAACGAATTTTAAACTTTGTTCCAGTTTCTCCTGCCTTCTGGATTAAAGCTAAAATACGATGTTGACCATCCAGAATACGATATTTATTCTTTCCAACCTTTAAAAGATGAAACATAGAATTTAGAATTCCTGGTTCATTCTTATAAAGTTCTACATAATTCATTTTAATATCACGATTATCCTGAACAATAAATTTGCTGCCCCAATCGTCAAATCCAAGAAAGATATCTGTAATCTCACTCTTAGGAACCCCTGGAACACAAATTTCATCAATTTCTTCTAATGTTAAATCTTTAAAAGTATCTCTAATTGTTTTCATTACTTTTTCTTTTACTTGAATCTTTGAAAGCTTATCATAAAGATCTTTTGCAGCTTTGTATTCGTCAACAGCTGTAACCATTTATTGCTCCTTGTAAGATTCTACAATTACTTTAGCTAAATTGTAGAGATATTGATTCCCTTCTTGCAAAACTTCCAAGAGGGCTTTCTTTTCAGTGATGTAAATCTTAGCAAATGCAATTGCATCAGGATGTTTTGAATTAATAATATTATAGCTATTACTAATAAGGTCGGCAAGTTTAATAGTCTTAGCGTTAGGTGATCCTAAAGCCGAATGTTGTCTATCAAGCTCTTTACGCGTTTTTCGATCACCATCTTCTAATGTACTAACGTCAGTAAGTGAACCAACTAATGCTGCAACTTCGGTTCCAAAATTTAATATAATTTCAGCAAGACTAATATTACAATCTTCAACAGTATCATGTAACCATGCTGCTGCGAACATTGTTTCTGTAGTTTCAGTTAAAAGTGTCAATAATCCAACTACTTCAAGTAAATGATTTGTGTAAGGTTCATCAGAATATTTTCTCTTTTGCTCACCATGAGCTTTAAAAGCAAATATTTTAGCCTTTTCTACTAAATTCATACATACTCCTTATAGTTAAAAGAAATCGGCCCCCACTTGTTAGTGGGGGCCAATTGATCAAAGCACAATCCATTTAATGTGCTTGAAGATAGACACCTTTTTCACGGTGCCGTCATCCTGTCTTTGATCTTCACTCATCCTTTCGGTATGAGCGAAGAGAAACTTCGGGCGAACCGATCCGAAGCTTCTTGACAGAATGAACATGAAAGCCGGACTCCCAATTGGAAGTATTACGGCTTCGTATCCATCCATTATCACGTTAGCAAGACGTTCTGCCAACATTTGCAGGATGCGTTCATCTGCGGGACAATTGGAAACTCCCGCGAAAAGATCAGGGTCCAATTCTTTGAGACTGACAATAGAATCCCAGTCATGTCCCATATCGGTAAGCTGATCGCTCTGCTGATTGGTAAGGCTGTGCTGCATCGTGTTAAGAATGGTCATTGGAAAGCTCCATATGTGGGAAACTTAATCGTCTCCATTTATATTATAACAAATTTACTCTAAATTTTGCGTTAAGATAACTTCACTATTATGCGGTAAGATTCTCCAAAGACTAATATCATAAATTGATACAAAATTATTAGCATAATGTCCAATTCCATGAATTGCTTCAGGATCATGGACTACCATTCCAGCACGTTCTTTAGTAAATAGAACAACGAAATTTCCAGAACAATATTCTCCTTTAATTGATTCAGCTAAAATAGGAAAACTAATTTCATCATTAGGTCGTGCAGCTTCATTTAGCTTTGTTTCGATCATCTTCTTTTCCACTTTCGATAATGTGTTCTGCGGTTTTTTCAACGATAGAAGCCCAACGTTTTACTTCTTTAAGAATAGTATCAAATGTAGATTGTTCGACAGCCATTACCACCCCTTTACATAAATTAAAGTTTCGTCACCATTCTTAAGCGTTTCAAAGAATTTTAAAAGATCTACTTCAAAGGGTTGACTTTTATATTTTTCAAGTCTTTCAGAAAGAGCATTGTAAAGTAAGTCAACATCAATCAAGCTATATGACATGCCTTGAGAACAATTGCACAGTTCATTACCAAGAATAGCGTCAAGCATATAATCATAATATTCTTTACCTAAAGTTTCTCCACCAGCAATATATTTACATAAAAGTTCAAGATCAAAGGCTTCAAATTTCCTTGGCTTTATCATAACATTCCATTGAGCAATAGAATTCATTATCGGCACCTAAAATCCCTTCATCTATTGGTATGGTTTTGTCACATTCTACACAATCAGCAACCTTAGATGAAGCACACGATTTGCAAAAACATTCATTTTCAACGACAGTCATATTTTCTTCTAATTGACCACATTGATCACAACTACTATAATTTTCAATACAAGCATAACAAACGCTTTTCATTAAATGTTGGATATAAATACTATTATTGTTGTGAACAGTGGCTCCACAATCTGCACATTCGCTATAATCACAATAACAATCTTCGCAAACAACTCCATCTTCAGTTAAATACTGTGGAGGCTCATCAAAAGCTAAATCTTTATCATAATAACGAATTTCATCTTGATCAACTGTAATAGTTTCACCACAATCTGTACAATTAAAAACAACTAACGGTTCTGGTTTAGTATATTCATCGGGAATCGTAAAACCATTATCCATGCAACATGGACAACCATTACCAGCACGAATCATATCGGCTTCCCATGCCGCTACATCTCCATGCCTTAATCCATAATCATCCCAAGGTTCATTACAAATCTGACAATGAATATTCATTTTTTATATCCAATAAATACTTTACAGTCATCGTATTCTTCTGGAATATCGTCAAGAGGCATAAGTTCACGAATTTCACGAATGGTATAGGAACGATTACTATCGATTCCTTCTGTACTAGTAACTAAAGTTCCGTGAATATTACCTTCTTTCCATCTCTTGAGAATTTCTTCAAACAATGATTCACCGTCCTCTGTGAAGGTCCACATATTATCCCAATCAAATCTAAACTTAAGATTAGGCTTACTTTCGCAAGCTTCATAATAATGTAAACATTCTCTTAGAATATAATAAGGTTTACGAAGTGTTTCTTTATCACTTTCGCAATGTTCGTTCCAATCAAACAATCCAAACGCATCCATGCCACTGGAAAGATAATGATCTGGATTTTCAATATCAAGTTTAATGACTACAACATCATGATTTCCTTCTAGTAAAGAAAAATAAAAATGAATAGCCCGATCATCAAAAAGAGGCAAAACCCTATCATTCATAAATGAATCAATTTCATCTAGAATCTTTTCTTTAAGACCCTTACATTTAGCTCCATCGCAAAAAATATCTCTACACATATCTTGAATATCATAATTATCTAGAAATTTAATAATGTCAGAAAATTTCTTTTCATGAATTCGAATGTGATCTAAAATTAAATCGTAAAATATATATGATGGATAATCATAAAATGATTCTTCTGTATTTTCGTAATCTTTTTGCTTAATATTAAAAAAATCTAATAGATCATTAAAATCAATATTTTCGGTTAATGAAAGGATCACAGATTACCAACTTTCCTCTATCGGTTTGCATGAGCCAATGAGTTCCGAAATCAAATTGGAATTCATAATCATCATCGTGAGCAAAAAAATCAACAACATCACAAGCTACAGGATCAGTAGGTTCAGAATGTTGAATTTGATATCTAATAGCATTCATTCTATTAATTTTTTTATCTGTTACGATTGGATTACAACATTCACGATGAATTAAATAGACATTATTAATAGGATCGAAAAGAAGTGCATAAATTTTTGGAATATACTTAAACTTATTTCTTAAAGCATAGCGATAATAATAAAATTTACTAGGATCTTTTGAAAAAAGAAAAAGGGACGGAATTGCTCCGTCCCATTTACTATATACAATCGTATTAGTTCCCCTGGCAAATTCAATTGCACCTTCAGCAAATGAAAATAAAGGAGATTTGTTAATCTGTGAGAGTCTCACTTATACACCCTTCTTTTGATTCATCAATATCCCATGGCTTCTGCACTATGATCACGTTAACTACTCTTTTCAGTCTTGCTTGGAATCAACTTAGATTCAAATCTCTTTTGATCATAATCTTTTTTATAGCGTTCAATAGCTGCTTCTTTATTTTCAGTGTTAATAACAGAATTGCTTTTAAAATAATTTTCAGCTTCTCGATCAAGATCGATTGTACCGCCCTTAGATTCATAGTGATGAATTCGTCCCATACGACCATCGCAATCTCTTGAATCTATCTCAATACGAATCTTCCAAACAGGTTGATTTTCGCTATCTAATCCTTCATGAATATAGAAAGCTTCTACATGATAGCCTTCATCCGTATTTTCATGAAATCCATAAAAAGCTTCACCGCTACTTAATTTAATCTGAGACTTTTCAGTAAACACATAAATATAATCTCCATTTTCATCAAAGACTGGATTAGGATAACCACAATCATCTTCTTCCATTTTAAATGTAAGTATCTTAACCTTTTCAACTTCTGCATTACCATAAATAGAGAAAGCGTCACAAACAAAATGAAATTCTTCTCTATTGATCCATTCTACAATTTCAAGATCTGTAATTATATTCAATTCAGAATTATAACACTGGTATGGATGATCTTTAATAAAGTTTTCACACCATTCTTTATTATAATTCAAAACAATACGTCGATAATCTTGATCTACAACATATTCTTTAGTATTTTTATTACGAATAGCCCAAAGCTGTTTAGCCATTGAATCTCCAATTCCAGAACTTATAGTGAAGGATTAACAGTTTACGACCAAAGCTATAATCGAAGATATGAAACTTCACAGGATGAACTGGATCACGAAGGAAATCAAATGCTTCACGTTCACCACTAGACATACCACGATCTTCTACTTCAAAATATTGCTTATCATAATGATACGTACAATGAATACCAAAATCTTTTAATGCCTGAATACGTTCTTCCAGACACCATTCTGGAAAAGACATTGAGTAGATATTACTCATTCACCACTCCTGATATAGTTTTTAATCCATGGAATAATTTCTATTTTAACTATTTCATCATATTTTAATTGAATTGACTTAGAAATCATTCTCATAGAAATGATTGCTTCTAATTCTTTTTGAATTTCTAAATTCAATTTTCTAGCATTACCATTGTGTGCTAATTGAATATGGCAATGTTTGCATAATGTAATTATATTATTTATATCGTATAATTGTTTGTATGTTTGTATATCTTTAAAATTAAAATTTTCTTTAATTGAGTGAGCGTGATGTATTTGAAGGTTTTTATTTGTAAAACATAAATTACAAACATGCCCATCTATTTGCAAAATTAACGGTCGCAAATCTTTTAATAATTTACGTAAAAGATCTGTTTCTTCCGTTAAATATTGATTTTCTTTTAACCCTTGTAAAAGTCTTTGTTTTTTATTATATTTAATTGCGTTTTCTCGTGATGTGATTTGCTTTAAGCATCCACACGATCTGATGCTTTGTATCATCGTTGATGGAATGGTATTAAATTCATTATTACATATAGGGCATAAAGCTTTCCATAAGTCTGACGATTCTACATAATCATCATGCAATGGATAAAGTAATTTGACTCCAAATTTATTAATAAAATCTTGATAAATATATCTTTTATTTTTTAAAGATGTATTTTTACATGTTTCTTTACGCAAACAACCACATGAGTTAGAATGCTTTTGCTGCATATCATTAGGTCTAGCTTTAAATAGTTTGCCACAATAACATTGAACTATATATTTATCCATACATGTTATTTTATTAATATCGCATGGTTCAAGAATTATGCATTTATTATAAATTTTGTCAATATAATCTATTTGATTATTTAAATATTTTTGTTTTAATATACATCCACATGACTTTGTTTTTCTTTGTAAATTTGCTATTGTAACAAAAAATACATTACCACAATGACATTTTATTTTCCAAGAATCTTTAGAGGATCTTGCATGTTCATGTTTAGGTTCTAAAACTAAACAATTATGTATTATATTATTTTTATAATCAAACGGTAAACGCCCCATACAAGATCCTCCTGTCTATTCCGACCCTCTTATTTTACTACAAAACGCATGGCGAGGAACGCCATAAATACTAAGTAACTGATAACGAAATTCAATTTTTTGATCTATGTAAAGTTTAGGGTTTTCCCAAATGTGTTTTCTAGCATCATGACTTAATTTTCCAGGGGCAACATCAAATGTACCACCGGGCCACTCGACAAGAAAACGACCAACCATACCTCTATGTAAACCTTCACCTTCTTCAATAGCAATAATAATACCATCTGCATCAATATGAGGTTTTACTTTAATCCAATCTGGAGAACGGCGAGTTCCGGCAGACGGATTATAAACATGATTCATTGTCTTTAATACAGAACCTTCATATCCTTGTTCAATAAAGATTTCTGTATATTCTTGAATCTTTTTATGAAATTCATCTTCGTTTGAAGCAAGAATACGATAGTTTGGGATCATACGTAATCCCTGAATATTTAATTGTTTTACGAATGTATCAGTTTCAATGTAAGTATATTCATAAGGAATCGTATGTTTCTTAGTTTCCCATTCATATAAATTATATTTACCAAAAATGGTATAAGTAGCTTCTTCAGCTTGTTCATCCTTACGACGAATAACGCCAGTTTCTTCTAATGTTCCATTCTCAATTTCACCATCTAATACAAATTCCTGTCCTGGAGTAGCTTCTTCAATCTTACGAGCAAGCCATTCCAAAGAAGTAATATCTTTTCCTGTACGAGTATAGAACTTAAGAACACCTTCTTTCTTAATTCCAATACATCGCATTCCATCAATTTTAGGTTGAGCGTAATAACCATTATTCCACTTTGGTTTAGCTTTATCCCACTGGAGAGCAAACATAACTTCAAATTGTTCAATTGAAAGATTTTTGCAAAGTTTGTTTACATCTGTAGCACCAATGCCAAGTCGAAGCTTATTATCAAGAATATTTTTAAACATTTCTACTTCCGCAGACGTGTCTAAATACTGATCTGCAAAATTGGAACACAGTATAATACCATCGTTGCCACGAACAGATCCAGAAGATAACAAATTTAGAAGATCATAAAGCTTTTTAGCTTTTTCATCATCTGAATCAAAACAAAATGACTTAATAT
>Ga0073936_10002835_pt1 | contig 25498 bp, 24 predicted proteins | sample AliMusrvi5mmetaG_FD_87041 | JGI IMG/M metagenome (GOLD analysis project Ga0073936, IMG submission 87041) | Freshwater lake bacterial and archeal communities from Alinen Mustajarvi, Finland, to study Microbial Dark Matter (Phase II) - Alinen... | ecosystem: Environmental > Aquatic > Freshwater >... | reverse complement strand
GTTTGCAACCGTGGAAAAACAAGGACTTAGCATGAAAAAACCGCGCAAAAACAACGCCCCGGCGGCGGATAGCGGGCTTGCGGCACGGATCACCGCGGCGCTGGAAAGGCTGGCGCCGCCGGCCCTGAACGCCAAGGTGCCCGCAGGCGGCGACGCCTTTGTGTGGGAGCCGGCGCAGGGCGGGCTGATTGCCGTGGCCCATGTCGCCAGCATCGACCTGGTGCTGCTCAAGGGCATCGAGAGCCAGCGCGAAACATTGATGGCCAATACGGCGCGGTTCGCCAAAGGGCTTCCCGCCAACAATGCCCTGCTATGGGGCGCGCGGGGCATGGGCAAAAGCTCGCTGGTCAAGGCGGTGCATGCCCAGATCAACGAGACGGCAAAAGGCGCCGCGCGCCTGGTGCTGATCGAAGTGCACCGCGAGGATATCGCCAGCCTGCCGCAACTCCTGCGCATCCTGCGCGCGGAGAAGCGCCAGTTCCTGCTGTATTGCGACGATCTTTCCTTCGACAAGGACGATACCAGCTACAAATCGCTCAAGGCAGCGCTGGAAGGCGGCATCGAAGGGCGGCCGGAGAATGTGCTGTTCTACGCCACCAGCAACCGCCGCCATCTGATGCCGCGCGATCTGGTCGATAATGAACGCGGCACCGCGATCAATCCCGGCGAAGCGGTGGAGGAAAAGGTTTCGCTGTCAGACCGTTTCGGTCTGTGGCTGGGCTTTCACAACTGCAACCAGGATGACTATCTGGCGATGGTGGAAGGCTATGCCGCCCATTACAAGCTGAAGCTGGGCAAGGAGGAATTGCGCAAACAGGCGCTGGCCTGGGCGATGGGCCGCGGCAACCGTTCGGGCCGCGTCGCGTGGCAATTCATTCAGGAGATCGCAGGAGAACTAGGGCAGAAGATTTGACGGAGCATCGGCCCGGAAAAGTGTGGCCTCGCGGTTTTCCGTAGGCCGTGCGACCAATAATCAGCCCAGGCTATCGCGCGGCGCGAGATAGGAACCGGGATTGACCGGCGTGGTGCCGTGGCGAATTTCAAAGTGCAGCTGCGGTGTCGAGACATCGCCGGTGCGGCCGGCATAGCCGATCACCTGCCCCTTGGTGACGGTGTCGCCGCTGCGGACCAGAAGCTGGTCGGCATGGGCGTAAGCGGTGACATAGCCGCCGGGATGCTTGATCAGCAGCAGATTGCCATAGTCTTTCAATTCATCGCCGGAATAGCTGACGGTGCCGCTGGCGGCGGCGTGGATCGGCGTTCCCATCGGGGTCGCAATATTGATGCCGTCGTTGCGCTCGCCATTGGTGGTGGTGCCGAAGGACGAAATCACTTTGCCGCTGGCGGGCCATGCAAACGCTCCCGAGCCGCGCTCTTCGCGCTCATAGGAAGCGGTCTGGCGCACCGGGGCGTTATATTGCGGACGGGGCGTGGGTTTGACGGAGGCCTCAGTCTCGTTGCCGTCGCGATACACATAGGTGCGGGCTTCATGCTGCTGCGCGCGCGGCGGCGGCGGCGCAGGACGATAGCTGTCATTGGCGACGCGATCATTCATGCCCCAGCCAAATTCGGTTTCGGGCGTATCGGGTGTGCAGGCGGCGAGCATCGGCATCGCTGCGCCGAATGCTATTACCAAGGCCAATTTGATGCGGCAGTCCATTTTCATGCCTTCTGCACGAATGTCTCGAAACGGATCATGTTCGTGAAAGGTAAAAAGGACTTTAAGCCTGAGCGTCTTGGCGAGTTCCGCTTTAAGACCTCGTTTATAACTGCCCCAGGCTTTGGCGCAGTTTTTCCAGCGCCGCCGTATCCGTCAGATTCATGTGCAGCGGCGTCACCGCAATATGATCATTATAAACCGCGCCCAGATCGCTGTCGGTGGGCGGCACGGCTTTACGGCGGCGCAGGCCGACCCAGTAATAGGGCCGCGCGCGGGCGTCGAAGCGTTCCTCGATCTCGGTGGATTGCAGATCATAGCGTCCTTGCGGCGCCAGCACGGTGCCTTTGACAGCGGCAGCGGCGCAGCCGGGGAAATTGATGTTCATCAAGGTGCCTTTGGGCCAGCCGGACGCCATCAGCTTGCGGATCAAGGCCGGGCCGTGCACCGCGCCGGGTGACCAGTCTATTTTCTCGCGGGAATCGTCATCGCTGGCCTGGGACAAGGCGATGGAAGGAATTCCCAAGGCGCAGCCTTCCATGGCGCCGGCGATGGTACCGGAATAGGTGACGTCATCCGCCATGTTGGAACCCCAATTGATCCCCGACAGGACCAACTGCGGCGGTTCCGCCTTCAAGATATGCAGCGCCGCCATCATCACACAGTCGGTTGGCGTGCCGCTGACGGCGAAATGGCGGTCATCAATTTTGCGCAGGCGCAAAGGCGCGATCAAGGTCAGCGAGTGGGATGCGCCCGACTGTTCGTTTTCCGGCGCCACCACCCAGACGTCATCGGACACTTCGCGGGCGATTTTTTCGGCGACGGCGAGACCCGGCGCGTGAATGCCGTCGTCATTGGTGACAAGAATACGCATCAGAGCTTCGTGATCCTGGTCTTGCCGCCCATATAGGGCTGCAGCATAGCGGGAATGGCGACGCTGCCGTCGGCCTGCTGATAATTTTCCAGAATGGCGACCAGGGTGCGGCCCACCGCCAGACCTGAACCGTTCAGAGTATGCACCGGGCCAGCGACCTTGCCTTCGGCGTTGCGGAAGCGGGTGTTCATGCGGCGCGCCTGGAACGGGCCGCAATTGGAGCAGGAGGAAATCTCGCGATAGGCATTCTGTCCCGGCAGCCAGACTTCGATGTCGTAGGTTTTCTGCGCCCCGAAGCCCATGTCACCGGTGCACAGGGTCACCACGCGATGGGCGAGGTCCAGCTTTTTCAGGATTTCCTGCGCCGCATCGGTCATGCGTTCATGTTCGGCCTGTGACTGCTCCGGCGTGGTGATCGAGACCAGTTCCACCTTGGAGAATTGGTGCATGCGGATCATGCCGCGCGTGTCGCGGCCCGCCGCGCCGGCTTCGGCGCGGAAGCAGGGGGTGAAGGCCGTCATGCGCAGCGGCAGCTCGGCTTCACTCAGGATTTCATCGGCGACATAGTTGGTCAACGGCACTTCGGCGGTGGGGACCAGCCAGAAGGGATCGCCCTCACCTGTTTCGATGCGGAAAAGATCATCCTGGAATTTCGGTAGTTGACCGGTGCCAAACATCGCCTGGCTGTGCACCAATACGGGCGGCGAGACTTCGGTGTAGCCGAATTTTTCGGTGTGCGTATCCAACATGAAGGCGGCGATGGCGCGTTCCAGTTTCGCCATGTCGCCCTTGAGATAGACAAAGCGTGCGCCGGAGACCTTGGCGGCGCGCTCGAAGTCCATCTGGCCCAGGGCCTCGCCGATTTCGAAATGCTGCTTGGGCGCATTGATGCCGGGCGGCTTGCCGAAGGCGCGGCTTGCCACCGGCACATTGGCTTTTTCGTCGGCGCCGTCGGGCACATCGTCGGCCGGGATATTGGGGATCACCGCCAGCGCCTGTTTCAGCGCCTCTTCCAGTTCGCGCTGCTGCGCTTCGCCTTGCTGGATTTCGTCCTTGAGGCCCGCCACTTCGTCCAGCAGCGACTTGGCCAGCGCTTCGTCTTTCTTCTGCTTGGCCTGGCCAATCAGCTTGGAGGCATCGTTGCGCCGGGCCTGCTGGGTCTGCAGGCGGGTGAGAAGTTCGCGCAGGTCCTTGTCCTGGGCCAGCAGCGTATCCGCCAAGGCGCCGGCATCGGCCAGGCCGCGCCGCGCCAGGCCACGGACAAATCCGTCCCGGTCGTCGCGAATGGCCTTGATGTCGTGCATGGGGTCATCCTCAAGTTGCGCAGGGCCGCAAAGAATCCCTGTGGATGGGTGATGCCATGGCCGCCCGCCCTGGGTCAAAGCCCGCGGAAAAGCGGCAAAAACCGGGTTTGCTTAACCGGGTCCTAATTTGCACCTGCAACTTTTGCGAACTCGCGAAACCACGCCGCAACCGGCTTGGGCTTACGGTGTCCGGGCATAGGAAGGCGCGTCCGGGAGCCGGGCGTGAATTGGGGTTTGAAGCACATCGTCAAACATAGGCTCGCCCGGCTGGAAGCCTGGCTGGAACGGATCGGCCCAGCCTGGGCCACCGCGACCCTGTGCGCCGCCGCCGGTTTGGCCACCTATGGCGTCCACATCGTCATGGTCACCATCGAAGGCCGGCCGCTCGCCGCCGCCGCATTGATCAATGTGTCCGTGGAAAGCTGCGCCGTCGCCGCGCCGCTGATCGCGTATTCCCGCCGCGTCATTGGCCGGCTGGCGCGCAGCCGCGCCGAATTGCAGCATATGTCCGAACGGCTGCGGCTGGCCGCCGAAGCGGCGGAGGATTCATCGCGTGCCAAATCCGCCTTCCTGGCCAACATGAGCCATGAACTGCGCACGCCGCTGAACGCCATCCTGGGTTTCTCGGAGATCATGAAGGACCAGCATCTGGGTCCTGTGTCCAATTCCCGTTATCTGGGTTATGCCGGCGACATCCATGCCAGCGGGCGGCACTTGCTGGGCATCATCAACGATGTGCTGGACCTGGCGAAAATTGAATCCGGCAAAATGTCACTCGACAGCGCTTCCGAATTCGCCCTGCGGCCCGCACTGGATGCGGCGCTGGGCATGTTGAAGGGGCTGGGCGAGAAGCATGGCGTGAATTTGCACTGGGACGCGGGCGAGGTCCGGCTGGTGGCGGTGGAGCGCATGGTCCATCAGATCGTCATCAATCTGGTGGGCAATGCCATCAAATTCACCCCGGAAGGCGGCACGGTGGTGCTGGCCGGTGCAGCGCAGCCGGGCGGCGGCTATCTTTTGACGGTGCGCGACAATGGCATCGGCATGACCGAAAGCGAGGTCGCCAATGCGCTGATTCCCTTTGGCCAGAACCACGCCAAAATGGCGGTGCGCCATGAAGGCACCGGGCTGGGCCTGCCTTTGGCCAAGGCGATGATGGAACTGCATGGCGGCAGCCTGACGGTGGAAAGCCGGCGCGATCACGGCACCTGTGTCAGCCTGTTCTTCCCCGCCTCCTGCATCGCCCCGGCGCGACAAGCGGCGGCTTAAAGCCAATCAGGCGTCGCGCGAAGCGGCCTCTTTGGCCCTGCCGCGCTCGATCATCATCACGCTGAAGACGGAAATTTCGTACAAGGCCACCAGCGGGACCGCCAGGCTGAGCATCGAGATGGCGTCCGGCGGGGTGAACACCGCCGCCACCGCAAACAGGCCGACATAGGCATAGCGGCGCATTTCGCGCAGCGTCTTGACCGTGACGATCCCGACCTTGCCCAGCAGCGACAGCAGCACCGGCAACTGGAAGGTAAGGCCGAACGCGAACATCAAGGTCATCACGAAATCGAGATAATCGCTCACCTTGGCCTGCAGTTCGATGCCCATCACCCCTTCGGTGGCCGGCACCTGGTAACCGCCGAAGAACTGGATGGCGAAAGGCAGCATGACGTAATAGACGAAGCCCGCGCCCAGGATGAACATCACCGGCGTCCAGGCCAGGAAGGGCAAAAAGGCGCGCCGCTCATGACGGTAAAGACCGGGCGCCACGAAAATCCAGATCTGCGCCGCGATCAGCGGAAAGCCCAGGCACAATCCGCCGAACATGCCGATCTTGACCTTGGTGAAAAACACTTCGGTCAGGGCGGTATAGATCAGGTGGTTGGTGGCCTGGTGCAGCGGCTTGACGAGGAAATCGAAGATCGGCGTCGAGACCGCAAAGCAGGCCACAAAGCAGACGCCGAAAGATATCATCGCCCAGACCAGCCGCTTGCGCAGCTCGACCAGATGCTCCATCAGCGGCGCGCGCGTGGCGTCCAGCGCCTCTTTGTCTTCCGGCGAAGGCGTGGTCATTGCCGGGATGGCTCAGCCAAAGACGCCGCACCGGCCCTTGCCGGCGGCGGCGCAGATTCGGTCACTTGCAGTTCGCCGCTGCGCGGTTCCGGGCCGGTATCGAGTTCGCCCATGACAGGCGCAGTTTCCAGCGGCGCGTTGAGATCGGCTTCCAGCCCGGTGACGGCCTGGTGGCTGCGCAGGGCTTCGATCTCCTTGCGCAGTTCATCCAGCTCGCTTTCGCGCGCCATGTCGTCGAAGCTTTTCTTGAATTCACTGGCCAGCCCGCGCGCCTTGCCGACCCATTTGCCGACCATGTGCATCAGCTTGGGCAGGTCTTTGGGGCCCACCACGACCAGAGCCACGGCCAGCAGGATAATGATATGGCTGGGGGCGAACAGGTCGAACATGACGTCAGGTTACCGCGGAACGGTGTCCTTGGGCTTTTCGGCGGTTTCGGCATTGATGACGCGCGGATCGTCCTTGCTCTCGTTCAGCCCTTTTTTGAAGCTGTTGATGCCGCGGCCGAAGTCGCCCATCAGGTCGGAAACCTTGCCACGCCCACCGAACAGAACCAGCGCGATCAGCGCCAAAATCAGAATATGCCAGATGCTGAGCGCACCCATGACGTTTCTCCTTCAACCCCCGCGAATCAGAGCCGGGGGCCCCGTTTACGGCTCAATTGCCCCTGTTAAAGCCCTGTCCGCGCCGGGGCGCAAGGGTGGACCGGAAACAGCCTTATTTTTGCTGGAAAAACCTCGGCGCGAGGGAGTTGCCTAGCGGCAGCGTAGGCAACGAAGAAGTGCTGGTCTGAGTATTCGCCCGCCCCTCGCCCAAGCTCGGGGCGTTCGTCGCTCGAAATGGGCCGTTAGCGCCAGCGTAGTGCGGCGGACCATTTCGTTCGCCTTCGGCGAACCGCTTCTCACCCCACCAGTATCTCGCCACGGCGATCAAAGGCTTCGGCCAAAGCCCCCAGGCGTTTTTGGACCGGATCGCCGGCAATCGCCTCGCGGCGGGTGGGCACTTCCAGGATGATTTTGGCCGGGGTCAGGCGCAATTTGTAATGTCCCAACTCGCCCACCGCCGAGGCCGACAGGGAAAAGGCAAAGCGCCAGGCCAGGCCCAGACGCAGGGCGCGTTTTTCATCATCCTTGTCCAGCAATCCGGCCAAGACCAAGTTGTGGGAGAAATCCTCATCGCCGGAATAGCGGTGGAAGATCGAGGTGGCGATCAGGGCGCGGGCGCGGTGGTCGGCGCCGGCAAAGGGACCTGTCAGCACCTGGCTCATGGCGCCCATGGCGCGGTCATCGGGATGCCGCCGCCAGCCGATATCCGAAAAATAGGCGGACGCCTCGCGGATACGCCGCAGTTCCTGCCCCTCGCCTTCAAACAAAGGCTGAGTCCACTGGATCATCTCCAGCGCATGCGCGGGAACGCGCGCCAGCCGGTCATTGGCGCTGATGGCGAATTCGAGCAAGGGATCGCGGGCGCGGTCTTCGGGCGGCAGGCGCGCATAGAACAGGCCCTCGCGCAGGCCATAGGCCGAGATCACCACATCCTTGATGTCGCACGCCATCAACAGCCGCTCCAGAACCACGGCGCCATAGGGCAGCGCTTCGGCGCGGCGCTTGGAGACAACTTTGATCTTGCGCACCGATTCCCGCGACAGTCCGGCCAGCACCTTGCACAGGCGCAGCGCCCGGCCCCGCGGGATGGTGTATTGCTGCAGGACATGGAGCGGATAATTATGCTCCTCCATGTCCACCCTGGCGAAGCTGCGCCAGATGCCGCCCACCGCATAAAGCGCCGGCGCTGACAGGTCGGGCAGGTTCTTGAGGCCACGGTCTACCAGATCGCGGGCCTTGTCGGGATCGCCCTTGGCCTGGTCCATCAGCCGCAGCGGCCCAAAGGGCAAGGTGAAAGCATTGCCGGTAATGCCGGCTTTCACCGTCACCATGTCCAGGCTGCCGCCGCCCAGATCGGCCACCAGGCCATCGGCATTGGGAATGCCCGCCACCACGCCTTCGGCGGCGATGCGGGCTTCGTCTTCACCCGCCAGCACACGAATCGGCGCGCCCCAGGCCCGTTCGGCGCGGATGATGAATTCGGCGCCATTGACGGCATCACGCGCCGCCGCCGTCGCCACCGCATCGCGCGCTTCCACGCCCAGCCCGTCCGCGATCAGGCGAAAACGCGCCAACGCCTGCAGCGCTTCGGCGCAGCCTTCGGCATGCAGGCGGCCGCTGGAGACCATGTCGCGGCCGATGCCGCAAATGGCTTTTTCATTCTGCAGGGTGGCGGCGTTGCGCTGCTGGTTTTCATAGATCACCAGGCGCACGGAGTTGGAGCCGATATCCACAATGGCCACGGGGGCGCGCGCCTTGAAGGCGCGCGGGGCAGCGGCGTTTTTCAGTTCGGTGGCGGCCGCCAAAATTCAGGTCCGGGTCTTGGGCTGCGCGTTCATTTTGAGCGCCCGGCCGCGCCCCGACAAGGAGGGATTGGTCATGAAATAGGTGTGGGCGGAAAAAGCATCGGCATCCTCGGCATGGGAATCGCGGTCGTAACTTCCGTCCGCGTTCATATACCAGCTTTGCGCCTGGTCTTTCAGCAACGCCACCATGATCTGGTCAAGGACCTGTTGATGGACCGTGGGGTTTTCGATGGGAACCAGGGTTTCCACCCTTCGGTCCAGGTTGCGGGGCATCCAGTCGGCCGAAGACATGAACACCTTGGCCTCCTTGTGCGGCAAGCCATGTCCCGCGCCGAAACAGATGATGCGGCCATGCTCCAGGAAGCGGCCAACAATGCTCTTGACCCGGATATTCTCCGACAGGCCCGGCACGCCCGGGCGCAGACAGCAGATGCCCCGCACCACCAGTTCGATCTGCACCCCGGCCTGGCTGGCGCGGTAGAGTCCGTCAATCATGGCGGGATCGACCAGCGAGTTCAGCTTGAGCCAGATGGCGGCCGGCTTGCCGGCCCTGGCATGCATGATTTCCTGCTGGATCGCCTCAACCAGCCGTCCGCGCAGCGAAAAGGGCGCGATGGCCAGTTTTTCCAGGGCATTGGGCTCGGCATAGCCGGTGATGAAATTGAACACCTGCGCCGCGTCGCGCCCCAGCGCAGGATCAGCGCTGAACAGCGACAGGTCGGTGTAAATCTTGGCCGTGTTGGGATGGTAGTTGCCGGTGCCGAAATGCACATAAGTGTGCAACTGGCCCTGTTCGCGGCGGACAACCAGGCTGATCTTGGCGTGGGTCTTGAGCGCGATGAAACCATAGACCACCTGCACACCCGCGCGTTCCAGGTCGCGAGCCCATTTGATATTGGCGGCTTCGTCGAAGCGGGCCTTCAATTCCACCAGCGCGGTGACAGACTTGCCCGCTTCCGCCGCCTCGATCAGCGCCGCGACAATGGGGCTGTCGGAACTGGTGCGATAGAGCGTCTGCTTGATCGCCACCACGCCCGGATCAGCGGCAGCCTGGCGCAGGAACTGCACCACCGTGTCGAAACTTTCGAACGGATGATGGACGATGAGGTCTTTTTCACGGATGGCGGCGAAGCAGTCGCCGCCATGGTCGCGGATGCGATCGGGGAAGCGCGGCATGTAAGGCTTGAACTGCAGGTCAGGCCGTTCGGCCAGGATCAGCTTGCCCAGGTCCGACAGGCCCATCAGATTTTCGATGATGACGATTTCGCTGTCATCCAGATCGAGATGCCCGGCGATGAAGTGGCGCAGACCCTCGGGCATGGACTGCGAGCATTTCATGTGGATGACGCTGCCGCGGCGGCGGCGCTTGAGCAGCGTCTCGAACAGCAGCACCAGATCTTCGGCTTCTTCTTCGACCTCGACATCGCTGTCGCGCAGGATGCGGAACATGCCCCAGCCATTGACGCTGTGGCCGGGGAACAGGCGGGCGAAATACAGCGCGATCACTTCTTCCAGCGGAATAAAACGCACCCGCTTTTCGGTATCGGGCAGGCGCAGGAAACGGCGCAGCTGCGGCGGCACCGGGATCAGCGCCGAATGCGCCTTGCCGTCGCGCAGATTGGTCAGCGACAGCGCGATGGTGAAGCCCAGATTGGGAATGAAGGGAAAAGGGTGCGCCGGATCGATTGCCAGCGGCGTCAGCACCGAAAAAATCTGTTCGGCGAACTGGGTGTCGAGATAGTCGCGGTCTTTGGCATTGATCTCGCCGCCCGTTACCACGCTGACGCCTTCCTTGCGCAATTCCTGGTCGAGCCCCGCCCAGACGCGTTGCTGGTCAGTGATCAGTTGCCGTGCGGTCTGGTCCACCCGGTTCAATTGTTCGGCAGGCGTGAGGCCATCGGCGCTGAGCGTGCCGACGCCGGCATGCACCATGCCCATCAGGCCGGCCACGCGCACCATATAGAACTCGTCGAGATTGGAGGCGGAGATCGAGAGAAAGCGCAGCCGCTCGAACAGAGGATGGCGGCGGTTCTGCGCCTCCTCGATCACGCGGCGGTTGAAGGCGAGCCAGCTCAGCTCGCGGTTGACGAAGCGCGACGGGCTGGCGGGGTCGAAATCGGTGTTGTCGCCCTGGTTCTCGAGAATGACGACATCCGCCGTCGAAAGCGGGTTCTCGGCGGATGCGCTGACCGGCGCATCGTTGGCGGGTTTTGGCTTGGTGGACATGGCCACGAGTCTAGGGGAAATCGGTAAAGCTGTCGTGACAAAAACCGTTAACTCGCCATAAGCCCACGGATTAATTGGAGATTTACGGGTTTTTTCTCGGCCAGGGCCTGGGCATCGGCCCGCTGGATGAAGTCGCGCAGGGCGGCGGGGGAGCGTTCCAGGGTCCGCACCAGATGGGTGACGACCCCTTCAGGCACCACAATCTGGCGGTCGGCGAACAGCTTGACGGCCAACGCCATCAGCAACGCCTCATCCGACGCGCCCAGTTCAAACGCCAGCAGCGCCTGAAAACGCGACGCCAGATCGGGCAACGATACCGGCCATAGCGACGGCGCGGCGCGGCCCGTCAGCAGCAAGGGCGCGCCCTGTTCCAGCATGGCGAACAAAGCGGTCTCATGCGCGAAGGTGGGCGCGGAATCGATATTCTCGACCACTGCCGGGCCGGAAACAGGATCGCGCAGGGAACGCGCATCCAGCAACATGGCGCCCGAACGCTGCGCCCAGATGCGGGCGAGATGGGTTTTGCCCGATGCCGAAGGCCCGGTCAGGGCAAGGGCGGGTGCGGGCCAATCCGGAAAAGAATCCAGGAAGGCCAAAGCGCGGGCATTGCCGGGCGCGACGATGAACTCGGCGCGCGTCATAGCATTGCCCGGCTCCAGCGGCAAAACCAACTGTGCGGCCACTATTGGTCGCCGCCATTCATGGCCAGGGTCCAGCTGCCGCCCTGTGCGGGCGCCAGCGCCAAGCCGGCGCTGCCCAAGGTATCGCGGAGCTGCGCCTGGCTGCCGGTATAGGCGATGGCGATCTGGGCATAGCCGATATCCATCGCATTCACGGTCACGCCGGTGACATCATCGGCGTCGGCCAGCGCGGTCTGGATCGCGCCCCATTGCGCCAAGGACGCCATGCGGACATTGACCAGCAGACGGCCACGCTGGCTGAAATCAATCGCAGCGCGCGTCTTCCACATGTCTTCAATCACGCCGATCGCGGCGCTGGCGGCGGAGGGATAGGTGGACAGCGTGGTCTGAAGCAGCGGCACATCCAGGCTGGTTTTGGCGGGCGCCTCGCCCAGCCCGATGCGGCGGATATTCACGATCAGCTTGCCGCTGCCATTCACCGCCTGAACCAGTGCCGCTTCGCTGGCGCCCACGCGGCGCGCCGCGGCGGCGACGTCATTCCAGGAGGCGTTGTCGAAATTCAGATTGCCAAGGGTGGCGGCGTCGGCGGTATCGGCCACGGCGAAAGGCACCACTGAATTTTTCAGTCCCGGCGCATTCAGCGCCTGGGCCCAGGGACCCATCTGGAAAGCGGGCGACATCGGCACCAGCAGGATGCGTTTGGCCGCGCCCTGGGTGAAGGCAATGCCCGCACCCTGCAGTAGACGGTTCACGGCGTCGGGATTGATGGTATAGGTCACGTCCGCAACATAGCGGGTGGTGGAGCGCCGCTCATTGGCGATGCTGGAATCGCGCAGGATGCGAATCAGCGCCGCTTCATCCAGCTCGGGCTGGCGGGTCCAGTCCTGCTGGCGGGTCAGGCGGCGATACAGAATCTGCCACGCCTTGGGCCGCCCCTGCGCCATCGCCGCATTGAGCGCCTCGGCCGGTGAGGCGGCGGTGGCATCCACATGGACATCGGACACCGTATAGGGCCCGTCAGCGGCAAAAGCCGGGCTGATCAACAGGCCGATGGCCAGCGCCAGAAGGGGGAGAATTTTCGTGAGGCGCGGGAACATGGGAAAGCCTGAAGGCAGCGGCGGAGTTATCGGGCCTTTCTGACCCGACAACAAGTCTATGGCAACATGGCGCTGCGGCTTTCCGTCCGTGGCTGGCCAGGAACGCTGGCTTGCGCCCTCCCCCCGGTCTGATAAACGGGGCGGACCCTTCTTTCGTGGACGTAATGTCGGACAAGAACGGCCTCACTTATAAAGACGCAGGCGTGGATATTGACGCCGGTGAAGCGCTGGTGGCGCGCATTGCGCCCGCCGCCCGTTCCACGCGCCGCAGCGGCGCCGACGCCGATCTGGGCGGCTTCGGCGGGCTGTTCGACCTGGCGGCCACAGGTTTCAAGGATCCGATACTGGTGGCGGCCACCGATGGCGTCGGCACCAAGCTCAAGATCGCCATTGATACCGGTCTGTTCGATGGGCTGGGCCAGGATTTGGTGGCGATGTGCGTCAACGATCTGGTGGTGCAGGGCGCCGAGCCGCTGTTTTTTCTCGATTACTACGCCACCGGCAAGCTCGAGGTGGACGGTGCGGCGCGCGTGGTCGAAGGCATTGCGCGGGCCTGCAAAGAGTCAGGCTGCGCCTTGATCGGCGGCGAGACGGCGGAAATGCCGGGGCTTTACAAGAAGGGCGATTTTGATCTGGCCGGTTTTTCGGTGGGCGCGGTGGAACGCGGCGCCATTCTTCCCAAGCTGGCGGAGATGGTGGCGGGGGACGTGCTGATTGGGGTGGCGTCCAGCGGCGTGCATTCCAACGGATTTTCGCTGGTTCGCAAGGTGGTGGAGACGAGCGGGCTAGGCTGGGACGCGGATGCGCCTTTCGCAGCCGGACAAAAACTCGGCGCGGCGTTGCTGACGCCCACGCGGCTTTATGTAAAGAGCGCGCTGGAAGCGATCCGTGCGGGCGGCGTCAAAGGCTATGCCCATATCACCGGCGGCGGCATCACCGAAAATCTGCCGCGCGCTTTGCCCGAGGGGCTGGACGCGGAAGTGGACCTGGCAAGCTGGACACCGGCGCCGGTGTTCGGCTGGCTGGCGCAGTCGGCCGGTATCGCGCCGGCGGAAATGCTGCGCACTTTCAACTGCGGCATCGGGCTGGTGGCGGTGGTGGCGGAAAAAGCGGCCGGTCACGTGATTGATGCCTTCCAGAACAGCGGCGATAAAGCGGTGCGGCTTGGCAAACTTGTTCCTGGCTCCGGTGAGGCCAAAGTGGTCTATCGCGGGACACTGAAGCTTTGAAAAAAGTGGGTGTCCTGATCTCGGGGCGCGGCAGCAATCTGGGCGCGCTGATCGAGGCGCAGAGCGCAGCGCCTTACAAAATCACATTGGTGATTTCCAACAATGCCGACGCCGGTGGACTGGTACGCGCGCAGGAAGCGGGTATCGCCACCCTGGTGATCCCGCACAAAGGCAAAAGCCGCGAGGAATTCGACGGCGAAATGGATGCGGCGCTGCAAGATGCGGGTGTGGAACTGGTGGTGCTGGCCGGGTTCATGCGGATTTTGTCGGATGGCTTTGTGCGCAGCTGGGAAGGAAGATTGATCAACATCCATCCTTCCTTGCTGCCGGCCTTTAAAGGCACACAGGTGCATGAGCGCGTGATCGCGGCGGGCGAGACCAGCTCAGGCGCCTCGGTGCATTTCGTGGTGCCGGAACTGGATGCCGGGCCGGTGATCGCGCAGGCTTCGGTGCCCGTGCACCCGTCTGACACGCCGGACGCGCTGGCGGCACGGGTGCTGGAAGTGGAGCACAAGCTTTATCCCGCAGCGGTGCGGCTGCTGGCGGAGGATAAAGTGAAGCTGGAAAAAGGCCTGGCGGTCTTTAGCTGAAGTTCGCGATTTTTTCGGACGCCTGCCACAGTTTTTCTGCATCGGCATCGTTGCGAGCGTGCGCGCTAGGGGTTTCAACTTTGCATTCGTTGAAATATTCGCCACTGACCGAAGCCACGTCCGGTGACGAGGCCAGATGGATGATGGTCTTGGCGCCGTCTTCTTCAGAAATCGCGAACAGCGACTTGCCCACCGCCACGGCGCGCTGCAGGAAGCCGCCCGACTGGTCGCCGAAACGGGTGGCGACAAAGCCGGGATGCAGGCAGTTGGCCGTCACGCCGCTGCCTGCCAATCGTTTGGCCAGGGCACGCGTAAACAGGATGTTGCACAGCTTGGATCGGCCATAGACCTGGAAGCCGGAAAAATTCCTGCGCGCTTGCAGATCATCAAAATTCAGTTTGGCGCGGCGATGCGCCCGTGACGAGGTGGAGACAATCCGCGCGCCCGGTGTCGCTTTGAGTTTGCCCAGCAGCAGGCTGGTGATGGTGAAATAGGACATATGGTTGAGGGCGAACGTCATCTCCAGCCCGTCGGCGGTTTCGATGCGGCGGTTGAACAGCGCCCCGGCATTGTTGATCAGAACGTCAATCCGGGACTCGGTGGCAATCGCGCCGGCCACCCGTTTCTGCTCCGCCAGCAGGGACAGGTCTGCCAAATGCACGACATGGTCCGCAGCGCTGTTGGCTTTGCGCAATTTGGCCAAAGTGGCATCGGCACGCTTGCCATCGCGAGCGACAAAGACGATGCGGGCGCCCTGCTCCGCCAGGCGGATGGCGGCGACTTCGCCGATGCCGGACGTCGCGCCGGTGATGACGACAGTTTTTCCGCGCATGAAAAAAGGCTCCCGCCGGTGACGGGAGCCTTATATCTCAGAATAGTCGCTTCGTCCCGTTCAGCCGGGGATCTCGGCATCGGTGAAGAACTGGGCAATTTCGATCTTGGCGTTGTCGGCGCTGTCGGAACCGTGGACGGAGTTTTCGCCGATGGACAGGGCGAACAGCTTGCGGATAGTGCCTTCAGCGGCTTCCTTGGGATTGGTCGCGCCCATCACCTTGCGGTAGGCGGCAACAGCATCGTTGCCTTCCAGCACCTGCACCACCACCGGCTCGGCGGTCATCTGGCTGACCAGTTCGCCGTAGAAGGGGAGTTCCTTGTGTACTTCATAAAATTTCTTCGCCTGCGCTTCGCTGAGGCGGACGCGCTTCTGCGCCACGATGCGCAGACCGGCTTCCTCGATCACGGCATTGACCTTGCCGGTCAGGTTGCGGCGTGTCGCGTCCGGCTTGATGATCGAGAAGGTGCGTTCCGACATAGTGTCTCCGAATGATTGAAAGCGGCGCCTTATGCCCCAAGCCAAGCAGCCCGGTCAATGACCACCGTTCCCTTGTGAAATTCAGTGTCCAGGGGCCATCACCAATCCGGTGACGAGGCAACTGCGCGGGTCCAGTTTGAGCTGAAAATCCGGGACGTCGCCGCGCGCCTCGAAAGGCGCCCCGGTGGCGATGCGCAGGCCCGAAACCGTGTTCCGGCCCTCTACCAGAAAAGGCACTGGCAGATAAACATGCAGGTCGCTGGCGCGGCCTGCGAAGTTGCCAAAGCGCTGTTCCACGCTGGCCACGGTTGCCCCAAGGGTCAGGCCGTGAAAGCCATAGGGGAAATCTTGACCCTTGCGGACAAAGCCGCGCCGCTGAACGCTGGGCTTGCAGGGTGGCACCGTGACCCGTGCGATGGCGCCAAGACTGATCGCGACCAATGCGTCCTTGGAAAAATCCAGCCGCAAGGTCACGGGATGAAAATCGCCCACCCGCGACGGCGCCAGCTTCAGCCAGCTCCGAAGGTTGCGGGGATAGACATACAGAAACTGCGTCACCGGAACCTTGCGGCGGCGATAGGTAATGGTGAAATTCTGGCTGGCGCCCGGCGTGCCCAGCATGGTGCGCGCCTGCACCATGTTCATTCCCAGATGGAGCGGCCCCATGCGCCAGCAATCAGCCGGCACCTTATCGGCTTTGTGGCGCGCCGTTGCCGCCTTGATCGCGGCCAAACAGGCGGTGGACGGCGTCTCGGCCAATGCCGGCGCTGCCAGCGCCAGCACCGCCAAGAACCCCAAACAAACCGCCTTGATCATGGCAATTCCCGCTTTCTTCCGCCCGGACGCATGCTATACGCCCGGCCATGCTGACGATCGACAATATAGTGGTCCGGATCGCCGGGCGGGAAATCCTGTCCGGCGCGACAGCAAACCTGCCCGCCGGGCGGCGCATTGGGCTGGTGGGCCGCAACGGCGCGGGAAAATCCACGTTGTTCAACGTCATTCTGGGCCATCTGCACCCTGATGACGGCGAAGTGAGTTGGCCCATCGCCTGGAAAGTGGGCGCGGTGGCGCAGGAAGCCCCCGGCACCGACACCAGCCTGCTCGACACGGTGCTGGAAGCCGATACCGAACGCAGCCAGTTGCTGGCCGATGCCGAGCATGAAACAGACGGCCACAAGCTGGGCGACATCTATCATCGTCTCGAAGCCATTGACGCCTACACCGCGCCGTCTCGCGCCGCCGAAATTCTCGCGGGTCTTGGCTTCTCGGCGGAAGACCAATTGCGTCCCTGCAAGGAATTTTCCGGTGGCTGGCGCATGCGCGTGGCGCTGGCGGCGATCCTGTTCACCGCTCCTGACCTTCTGTTGCTGGACGAACCCACCAACTATCTCGATCTGGAAGGCGTGCTGTGGCTGGAGAATTTCATCCAGAAATATCGCGGCACCATCCTGATGGTCAGCCATGATCGCGACCTGCTCAACACCGCGTGCGAATTCATCCTGCATCTGGAGCGGGGCAAGGTGAAACTCTACACGGGCGGCTACGACACGTTCATGGCCACCCGCGCGGCGGCGCGCGCCAACGACATGGCCTTCGCCAAGAAACAGGACGCGGCCCGGGCGCACATGCAGAAATTCGTGGACCGCTTCAAGGCTTCGGCGGCCAAAGCGGCGCAGGCGCAAAGCCGCATGAAGATGCTGGCCAAGATGGCAGTCGTGGAAGTGCCGCCGGACGAATTCGTGGCGCCCATTCGCCTGCCCAAGGCCACCGAGGCGTCGCCGCCGCTTATCACCATGGACCGCGCCAGTGTCGGCTATGAAGCGGGCAAGCCGATCCTGACCAATATGTCTTTTCGCTTCGATCCGTCTGACCGTATCGCGCTGCTGGGCAAGAACGGCAACGGCAAATCCACCATGGCCAAGTTGCTGGCGGGCAAGCTGCAAGCCATGGGCGGTGACTTCACGCCGGCGCGCAAGCTGGTGGTGGGCTATTTCGCCCAGCATCAGGCCGAAGAACTGGATACCAGCATCACCCCGATCCAGACCCTGCAAAATCTGCGGCCCAAGCTGACCCTGGAACAGGTGCGCGGGCAGTTGGGTGGCTTCGGCTTTTCCGCCGACAAGGCGCAGACCAGTGTCGGCAAATTGTCCGGCGGCGAACGGGCGCGGCTGATGCTGGCGCTCACCACCCTGGACAAGCCCAATCTGCTGATCCTGGACGAGCCCACCAACCATCTGGACATTGACGCGCGCAACGAGCTTCTCACCGCGCTGAATGATTTCGATGGCGCCGTGATTTTGGTCAGCCATGACCGGCGGCTGATCGAAGCTACCGCCGAAACCTTGCTGCTGGTTGCGGACGGCAAGGTCACGCCTTTCGAGGGCGACCTGGACGATTACCGGAAATTCCTGCTGACGGGCAGCAATGCGCCCACCCGCTGGGCCGAAGCCGAGATCATCAAGCCGGCCAAGGATGTGGCGCGGCGCAGCGCGGCGGAAAAACGCCAATCGCTGAAGCCGCTAAAGGAACGCATCGATTCGGCGGAATCCCAGGTCGTGAGTTTGCAGGCGGAAGTCGCCAAGCTGGACCGGAGCCTGTCGGATCCTTTGCTGTTCGCCACTGATCCTGCCAAGGGCAGCGCCGTTTCGAAGAAGCGGGCCGAAGCCGCGCGCAAGCTGGCCGCGATCGAAAGCCTGTGGCTGGCGGCGCAGGAAGAATATGAATCCGCCATGGCGGCGGATTGATAGCCGTGGCGCATCGCAGCAATGCGGTGCATTGCCGAATGCTTTCCGGTCTTTGTCGCGGATTTCATCCGTGTTAGCGTGCCGGGCCGCGGCGTTTTGGGGCGCAGATGTCCGACGAAAGATTCTTTAAGCGCGAAGGCCCCTTCACGGTGGCTGTGCTGGCGCAGAAAATAGGCGCCGAGCTGCTGCAGCCCGAACGCGCCGATCAGATCGTCTGTGACATTGCCGACCTGGAACAGGCGGGCAAGGACGATATCGCCGTCTTCTGTGATGTTCGCCATGCCAGCGCTTTCACCAAAAGCCGTGCCGGCGTCATCATCACCAGCAAGAAGCTGGGCGATTTCGCCCATAATGGCGGCGCCCTGCTTTTCAGCGCCAATCCCCGCCTGGCCTTTGCCGAGCTGGGCCGCATCTTCTATCCGGTGGGCACGCCGAAAGGTTTTGTGCATTCCCGCGCCACCGTCGCCGCCACCGCCAGCATCGGCGCCGATACCGCCATCGCCGCCGGCGCGGTGATCGGCGAGCATGTGGTGATCGGCGCCCGCAGTCGCATCGGCGCCAACACGGTAATTGACGAGCATGTCGCCATCGGCAGCGATGCGGTGATCGGCGCCAATTGCAGCATCAGCCATGCGCTGATTGGCAACGAAGTGAGTATCTCTTCCAATGTCAGCATCGGCGGCGAAGGCTTCGGCTTTGTTCCCGGTCCCAAAGGTCCGCTACGGCTGTCGCATGTCGGGCTGGTGGTGATCGGCAACCGGGTCGAGATCGGCAGCAACTGCGCCATAGATCGCGGCGCCTTGAGCAACACCGTGATCGGCGACATGACCGCGCTCGATAACCTTGTGCAGATCGGCCACAATGTGCAGATTGGCAAGGGCTGTGTTTTCGCCGGGCAGGCCGGCGTGGCGGGATCCGCCATCATCGGCGATTACGTGATGGTCGGCGGCGCGGTTTCGATCAGCGATCATGTCAAAGTTGGCAACGGCGCCAAGATCGCAGGCAAAAGCGGCGTGATGCGCGATGTCGCGCCGGGGGAGACCGTGGCCGGCTATCCCGCCATGCCGATCCGCCAATGGCACCGCCAGACGACGGCGCTGGCGAAACTCGCGCAGAAGAAAAGCGACGACTAACTTTTCAGATGTTGTTTGGCGATACGCAGCCACTCGCTTTGGCGCGAGCGATAATGTGACGGCGCGTCTTTTACCGAGGCGATAATTTCACCGAATACGGCTTGGGCGCGCTCGTCCTGTCCCATTTTTTCCAACAGCAGGGCGAAACGGGCGCGGGCTTCTTCGCCGGGAAAGCGTGGCGCCACACCTTCATAGATTCGCACCGCTTCGTCATTCTTGCCTTGCGCTTCCAGGGCGCGGGCATAATCCAGCTCAACATTCGCATCCATCGCCGTCGGATCAACCTGTTTGAGCTGAACAAACAGCGCTTCCGCCGCCGCGCCGTCGCCGGACAATAATTTCGCCCGCCCAAGACCTTTCAGGAGCACCGGATCGCCGGCGCCCAACGGGCCCTGCATTGCGTCCTCGTAAAGCGCTACCGCTTCGGCATAGAGGCCGCGATTGAGCGATTCTTCGGCCAGTTCGCGCTTGGCATCCACCGATCCCACCAGCGTGGCCTGGCGCTTTGCTTCACGATAGGCGCGGCCCGGATCGGCGGCCTTGACGGCATTGCTGCGCAACTGGCGCGCGCCGCGGCTGTTCCAGAAACCGGGGAGCACGGCGAAGAACACATAAGCCCCCCACAGCGCGAACATGGCAAGAAGCGCAATGCTGCCCATGACAAAGCTGGACAGCGAAATCAGGCCCAGCGCCGCCAGCCACATCGGCGACTGTCCGGTGCGGAAGACGTGATAGGCCAAGGCCAGATTGACCAGCAGAAAGCCGATGGTGAGAGGATCAAACAAGAAAGGTCCTAATTCTGTTTTTCGAATTTCCCGGACGGCGATTCTTTCCAGTAGGTCACGTCGTGACCGCCGGCTTTGGCCGCCTTCCAGGCGGCACGGGCATTGCCTAGCGCGGCGCTGTCGCGTCCGTCAAACAGCAGCACGATGCGCGCCAGGTCTGCCAGTTTGGCGTCGTTCCAGGCGGCAGGCTGCACCCCGCCAACGCAGAACAGGATTTTCGCGCCATTGGGATTTTCGTCTTCGACGGTAATCAGCACCGGTTGGCGGGCGCCATCACCATCACCCGACTGGGCATGGGCCATGAAGCTTTGTTCGTCATAAGTCCAAAGCAGATTGTCCAGCGCATCGGAACGCTCGGCGGAATCGGTGCGGACCACCGCGCGCCAGCCGCGCTCCAGCGATTTTTCCAGCATGCCCGGCAGCACATCTTCCAGCGCACGACGCTCCAGATGATAGAAGAGAGTTTCCGTCATCCCTCGTAATGATCCTTCACCAGCCGGTTCAGAAGCCGCACGCCCCAGCCGGTGCCCCAGCTTGGAACCTGCACTTTCTGTTCGCCGTCCTGCCAGGCGACGCCGGCGATATCCAGATGCGCCCATGCCTGGCCATCGGTGATGAAGCGCTTGAGAAATTGCGCCGCGGTAATCGCGCCGGAATTGGCGCCGCCGATATTCTTCACATCGGCGATCTTGGAGCGGATCATCTTGTCGTAGAAAGGATCCAGCGGCAGCTGCCAAACCCGCTCGCCGGTATAGACACCGGCATCGCGTAAACGCTGCGCCAGCTTGTCGTCATTGGAAAAGACGCCGGCATGTTCAAAGCCCAATGTCTGCACGATGGCGCCGGTCAGGGTTGCCAGATCAACAATGAATTTGGGCTTGAAACGGCGCTGCGTATAGGTGAGCGCATCGGCCAGCACCAAACGGCCTTCCGCGTCCGTGTTCAACACTTCGATGGTCTGGCCCGACAGGGACGTCAGCACATCGTCCGGCCGGATGGCGTCACCGCCCGGCATGTTTTCGACCAGGCCGATGATGCCGACGGCATTCACTTTCGCCTTGCGCTTTGCCAGCGCCAGCATCACGCCGGTGACGGCAGCCGCGCCGCCCATATCGCCTTTCATGCCCATCATGCCGCCACCGGGCTTGAGCGATAGGCCGCCGGAATCAAAGCACACGCCCTTGCCGACAAAAGCGATGGGCGCGCCTTTCTTTTTGGCGCCGACGCCATTCCATTGCATTACAACCAACTGGCTTTCGCGCGCCGAACCCTGGCCCACGCCCAGCAATGCGCCGAAACCCTGCTTCTTCATTTCCGCTTCGCCCAGCACTTCGACCTTGAGGCCCGCTTTCGCCAGCGCCTTGACGCGGCGGGCGAATTCCACGGGATAGAGGATATTGGGCGGTTCATTGACCAGGTCGCGCGCCAGGAAGATGCCGTCCGCCACGGCGTCCAATCCGGCATAGGCGCGCTTGGCGGCAGCCACATCCGGCGTCGTGACGCGAATTTCATTCAGGCGCTTTTTAAATTCATCCAGATTCTGGGTGCGGTACTTGTCGAAGCCGTAACTGCGCAGGCGGGCGCCGAACGCCAGATGTGCCGCAATTTCGCCGCTTTTGACCTTCGATCCCTTGGGGGCTTCGATTTCAAATGTCGCACTGGTCTCGCCCAGGCTCTGAAGCCGGGCCACGATCTGCGCCCCAATCGTCTCGAGACCCTTTTCGTCCAGCTCCGCGGGCTTGCCCAGCCCGACCAGCAGGATGCGGGAGGCCGTGAGGCCCGCAGGCGCCAGAACTTCCAGCAATTGCCCGGATTTTCCGGCAAAGCGCGAAACCTTGAGGCCCCGCGCAATCGCGCCGCCGCTGGCCTTGTCGGCCTTCTGGGCGGCCTCTGTGAGCACCCCACCCGCCGACGCTGCCACCACCCAGCTTCCGGCCTGTATTTTGGCGGCGGGTGCGGCAAAGGAAATCTGCATGAAATTGCTCCAATCCGTGGAAAGCCGGTTGGCGGAAAGCCGAACAGCGATGCTAGTTTATGTCGAATCGTGAGAGGGGCGAAAGGCCATGGGACACGCGCCCTCCAAAGGGCCGAAAAGCAGAGCGAAGTGGCGGCCCCGCTTGCCGCAACTATCCGGCTATCTGCTGGGCCAGATGTTGGGACCGGTGGCCCTGCTGACCCTGCTGATGACCTGCGTGATCTGGCTGACCCAGTTCCCCCGCCTGTTGGACCTGGTGATCAATCGCGGCCAGTCGGCGCCCACCTTTATCTATCTCACCCTGCTGCTGCTGCCGACCTTGCTGGTCATCATCCTGCCCATCGCTTTTTTCTTTGGCACCCTGTTCACGCTCTCGCGCCTCAATGGCGACAGCGAACTGGTGGTTATGGCCTCGGCCGGCTACAGCCAGCGCCAGGTGGCCACGCCGGTATTTGTGGCCGCCGCCATCGTGATGGCGATCACATGGCTCTGCGCGCTGTGGCTGATGCCGATGGGAGAACGCCTGCTGAGCGCCAAGGAAGTGGATATCCGTGCCGATATCGGCGCGGCCCTGCTCAATGCCGGTGAATTTGAAACCCCGGCCAAGGGCCTGACCGTCTTTATCCGCCAGATGGGCAATAACGGGCAGATCAGCGGCATCCTGGTGCATGACAATCGCGACGAAAAACGCCCCATAACCTATATCGCCCAGCGCGGCGTGCTGGCCCAGACGTCGGCGGGCAGCCGGTTGATCATGTATGACGGCACGGTGGAACAGACGTCGGGCGGCGGCGCGCAGCTTTCGGTGCTGACCTTCAAAAATTACACATTCGATCTGGATCAGTTCGCAGGTCCGGCACGGGCGAGTTTGCGCAAGACCAGCGAACGCTATCTGGGCGAGCTTCTGTATCCGCCCGAGAAGATCGGCGTGACGCAGCAAATCCGCACCGCCTGGCTGGCCGAGGCGCATAATCGCCTGTCGCAGCCGCTCTATTGCCTGGCCTTCGCCATGATTGCACTGGCGGCGATCCTGCGCGGCCGCAGAGCCCGCGGCGCGCTGGCGATGCGCCTGGGCGGCGCGGCACTGGCGGCGGCGGCATTGCGCATCGCCGGTTATGGCGTGGTGGGCCCCGCCTCCAGCCATCCGGCCTTGTTCGCGCTGTTCTATGTGTTGCCATTGCTTGGGACCGGTCTGGCCCTGGCGGTGCTGATGGGCTACAGCCCCCGCGCCATCTTTCAGCGCCGCACACCGGCAGGAGCAGCGGCGGCATGAGCTGGTCCTGGACGCTTTACCGCTATCTGGCGCTGCAATTCTTCCTGGGCGTCACCCTGGTCTATGCCGCCTTTCTCGCCCTGGCATTTTCCATTGATACGGTGGATCTGCTCAACCGCACGGCCGGCCACAATGTCAGCACAGCGGTGATCATCGGCATGGCGGTGCTGCAATTGCCCGACCTGGGACAGAAAATGATGCCGTTCGCCATTCTGCTGGGCGGTGTTTTCACGTTTGTGCGGCTGTCGCGCAGCCATGAGCTGGTGGCGGCGCGCGCCGCCGGTGTCTCTGCCTGGGATTTCATGCTGCCGCCGCTTGCGGTGGCGATCGTGATCGGGGTGGTGGCTGTCACTTTGTTCACGCCGCTGTCGGCCCGCATGTTCGGTGAATTCGCCGGGCTGGAGGCGCGCTACATCAAAGGCCAGGCCTCGCAGCTTTCGGTTTCACAGAACGGGCTGTGGCTGCGCCAGGGCGATGAAAAGCAGCAATCGGTGATCCACGCCCTGCGCGTCGCCGAACAGGGCCAGCATCTGGAAGACATGGTGGTGTTTCTGTATGGCGCCGGCGACAAGTTCAGCGGCCGCATTGACGCCAAATCCGCCCAGCTGGGCGACCAGGCCTGGCTGCTGACCAACGCCTATGTCTCGGGCGCTGCGGGATCGCCCATCCATCACGACCATTATACGCTGCCCACCACCCTGACGGCGGCACAGATTCAGGAAAGCTCCCAGGCGCCGGACACTTTGTCCTTCTGGGACCTGCCTGGCTATATCCGCGCCGCCCAGGCCGCCGGCTTTTCAGGAACGCGCTACGAGCTTTATTTGTACACGCTCTATGCCCTGCCGGTGCTGTTCGCGGCGATGGTGTTCATGGCCGCCAGCTTTTCGCTCAAGCCCTCGCGCGAAGGCGGGGTGGGCCGGATCATCCTGTACAGCGCCGCGTGCGGCTTCGGCGTTTACTTCTTCAGCGACATGACGCGGGTGATGGGACAGTCGGGGACATTGCCCATCCTGCTGGCTGCCGGTGCGCCAGCCATTGCTTCGATCTTCATCGGCATGACGCTCGTCTTCAATCAGGAGGACGGATGAGCGCACGCACCGTCCGGTGGACGCGCGGGCTTCTGGCCTCCGCCGCGTTGCTGCCGCTTGCCGCTTTCTGCCTGGGCACCATGCCGGCCTGGGCGCAAGACGCAAAACCCATGCTGCTGCAGGCCGATCAACTGGTCTATGACAGCGACGGCCAGAGCGTGTCCGCAGTCGGGCATGTCGAGATCGTGGACGATACGCGCATTCTCAATGCCGACAACGTCACCTATGACCAGAAAAACGACAAGGTCACGGCCAGCGGCCATGTCAGCGTTACCGATGCCAAGGGCAATGTCGCCTTCGCCGATCATGTCGTGCTCACCGACCGCATGCGCAACGGCGCGCTGGCCGGGTTCGGCGCCCTGATCGGCAAGAATGGGCGGCTGGCCGCCGCCAGCGCGCAGCGCGTGGAGGACCGGCTGGTGATCGCCCAGCGCGCGGTTTACACGCCATGCAAAATCTGCGCGCAAAAGGGCCAGCGCACGCCTTTGTGGCAGGTGAAATCGGAAAAAGTCGTGCTGGATCAGGTCAAGCACCGCGTCCATTTCACGGACGCGACGATAGACCTGTTCGGCGTGCCAGTGCTCTATGCGCCCTATCTGGTCGAGCCCGATCCGACCGTGAAATATGCCAGCGGCTTGCTGGCGCCGGATGTGGGCAATTCGACCAAGATCGGCAATTTCATCCGCTTGCCGGTTTACCTGGCGCTCAGCGACACCAATGACATGACAGTGGTGCCGGAGATCACCACCCAGGGCGGCGAGATGCTGGAAGCGGAATATCGCGAGCGGTGGAACAATAGCGGCCTGTGGCTGCAAGGCTCCGGCACCTACAATCCCTCCGGCGGGTTGGGCGGCAAGCCGGGCAGCCAGGATTACGACCATCTGTTCGGCGCCGGACGCTTTGCGCTGGACGATACCTGGCGCACCGGCTTTGACGCTGCACTGACCAACAACGCCGCCTATATGCGGCTTTACGATATTTCCAACCTGGACCGGCTGGTCAACGACCTGTTCGTGGATGACAGTTATGGCCGCAGCCGCCTGGCCCTTACCAGTTATTATTTCCAGGGCCTGCGCTCCACCGACAGCGCCCG
>Ga0073936_10002833_pt1 | contig 25501 bp, 19 predicted proteins | sample AliMusrvi5mmetaG_FD_87041 | JGI IMG/M metagenome (GOLD analysis project Ga0073936, IMG submission 87041) | Freshwater lake bacterial and archeal communities from Alinen Mustajarvi, Finland, to study Microbial Dark Matter (Phase II) - Alinen... | ecosystem: Environmental > Aquatic > Freshwater >... | reverse complement strand
GATTCCGCACAGCATCTACGAGATCGAGGGCGCGCGCGAGGTCGCCATCGAGTTCCGCAGCTTCCCCAAGACCGCCGGCTTCACCGGCACACGCTGCGCGTTTGCCGTGGTCCCCAAAAGTTGCGTCGGTTACACGCGCATGGGCGCGGCTGTGCCGCTGCACCCGCTCTGGAACCGCCGTCACACCACCAAGTTCAACGGCGTGGCCTATCCGATCCAGCGTGCAGCCGAGGCCGTCTATTCGCCCGAGGGGCAACAGCAGATCGCGGCCATCAACGACTACTACCTCGGCAACGCCCGCCTGATCCGCGAAACCGTCGCCTCCCTCGGCTACCAGCTCACCGGCGGCGTCAACGGCCCCTACATCTGGGTGCAGACCGGCAAGGACTCCTGGAAGTTCTTCGACCGCCTGCTCGAAAAAGCCCAGGTCGTGACCACTCCCGGCGCCGGCTTCGGCTCCTGCGGCAAGGGCTATATCCGCATCAGCGCCTTCAACAGCCGCGAGAATGTCGAGGAAGCCCTGGCAAGGATTCGGAAGGTGATGTAGCTTTTACTATTCGGCACCGTGTTTTCACCTCGCTGCTTTTCGACACAGGTGCCGGTAGCGACTCCGACCCCGAGGATTGCGCGCCACAGCCACAAAATCCTCTGGGCCCTCATTCTTCCTCTGTGATCTCTGTGTCCTTGATCGCGCACTTGCCAAGCGCCGCCATTTGCGCCTGACGCGGGGACATGTTACCTTACCGTCATCGCCCGCGGCTGGCGCGCATGCCGGACCGCGCGGTGCACCCCGAGATGAAACGGATCGACTCTTCCAACTACCTGGCTGCTCTGGAACGCAGCCGCCGCCCGTACCAGGCGAGCTATTTTGCAATGTATTCGAGCCCGCTGGACGGGCTGGTCACGGATCCGGCGCTCATGCAGCTTCCGGTGGATGACCATCTCGTACACCGCGGCGACGGCGTTTTCGAGACCTGCAAGTGCGTGGACGGCGCGATCTACCAGCTCGGCGCGCACATGAGTCGCCTCGAGCATTCCGCCGCCGCCATCGGCATCCGCTGGCCGGCCGGCATGGCAGCGGTCCGGTCGCTGACCCTGGAGACCGCGCGTGCGGCAAACTGCCGCGACTGCTCCATCCGCGTAATCCTCGCGCGCGGCCCCGGCGGTTTTGGCGTGAACCCGTACGAATCGCCCACGCCGGCGCTCTACATCGTTGTGTATGGGCTGGGTCAGCCGTTCATGGACCTCCATTCCGAGGGCGCCACGGTGCGGCGCTCCACGATCCCGGCCAAGCCATCCGAGATGGCCGAGATCAAGAACTGTAACTATCTTCCCAACGTGCTGATGAAGCGCGAGTCCGTGGACTGGGGCGTGGATTTCGTGGTCGGCTATGACCCGCAGGGGCATCTGACTGAGGGGCCGACGGAAAACGTGGGGATCGTCACGCGCGCCGGCGAGCTGGCTTTCCCACGCCTGGAGAACATTCTGGCCGGCACCACCATGCTGCGGGGACTGGAACTGGCCAAGGCGCTGCTGGCATCGGGCGAACTGCGATCCATTCGTTTTCGCGACATCTCTGAGGATGATGTGCGCGCCGCCGCGGAGCTGCTGATTGTGGGTACCTCCATCAACGTCGTTGCTGCACGCGCCTACGAGGGCGCCTTGATTGCGGACGGCCGCCCCGGACCCGTCTGGCAGCGCCTGAACGCGCTGCTGGTGGAAGACATCCTGCGGAACGAGGAGATGCGCACGAAGTTGTGAGGAAGACCTGATTTTCCAAGGAGCCTGACTTGAAACCATTTTTTCTGGAAGGCCATGCCGCGTTGTCGCGTTTCCGTGTCGAGGCCCTTACGGCAGCCCTGACGGCGCAGATCCCCGCGCTGGCGTCGATCGAAGCGACCTTTGTCTTCCTGCTCGACCTGGCACAGCCACTTGACGCCCAGTCCGCCGACCGCGTGAGCGCCTTGCTGAACGCCCGCGACACTACGCCCGGCGCGGACGGCTTCTACGTCACGCCGCGCAAGGGGACCATCTCGCCATGGTCGTCCAAGGCCACGGACATCTTCCACAACTGCGGCCTGGTCGCTGCGAAGCGCGTCGAGCGCGGTATCCATTTCCGCGTGCTCGACAAGGTCGGGAAGCCGGTGGACGTTCGCACGCTCGGCAAGGCACTCGAACTGCTGCACGACCGCATGACCGAAGGCGTGTACACGGACCTCGGCGACTTCTTTGACCACCGCCCGCCGGCGCCGGGACGCGTCTTTGACGTGCTCGGACGCAGTTTGGTCGCCATCGAGGAGGCCAACCGTAGCATGGGGCTCGCGCTGAGCGACGACGAAATGCGTTACCTCTGCGATGCCTACACGCAGGCCAGGCGCAACCCGACCGACACCGAGCTGGTGATGTTCGGCCAGGTCAACTCCGAGCACTGCCGCCACAAGATTTTCAACGCCTCGTGGTGCGTGGACGGCCAGCCACAGGAGCAGTCGCTCTTCCAAATGATCAAGCACACGCACGCCCGACATCCCGAAGGAACGCTGGTGGCATACAAGGACAACTCCGGCGTGATCGAAGGGTTCCCCGGGCAGATTTTTGCACCCGATCCGCAGACCAGGCGCTACGCCTTTGCCCAGGAGCAGATCGACGTGATCATGAAGGTGGAGACGCACAACCACCCGACTGCCATTTCGCCCGCGCCCGGCGCCGCCACCGGCGTGGGCGGCGAGATCCGCGACGAGGCCGCCACTGGCACGGGGAGCAAGACCAAGGCAGGCATCTGCGGTTTTATCGTCTCCAACCTGCGCGTGCCGGGCCATGTCCAGCCGTGGGAGCGCGAGGTCGCACAGTTTCCGCGCCGCCTGGCTTCGCCGCTGGCGATCATGCTTGAGGGGCCGATTGGCGGTGCCGGCTTTGGCAACGAATTTGGCCGGCCGCAGCTCTGCGGCTTCTTCCGCACGTACGAGGAACTGGTGGCGGGTAAGTACCGCGGCTACCACAAGCCGATCATGCTGGCTGGCGGCATGGGAAACATCCGCCGCAGCCAGGTGCACAAGAAGGATCTGACGCCGGGGACGTGGATCGTGCAGCTCGGCGGTCCGGCGCTGCGCATCGGTCTGGGCGGCGGCGCGGCGTCCTCCATGGCCACCGGCAGCAACGACGAGGCGCTCGACTTCGATTCCGTCCAGCGCGGCAACGCCGAGATGGAGCGTCGCTGTCAGGAGGTCATCGACACCTGCACCGCGCTCGGCGCGCAGAACCCGATCCTCAGCATTCACGACATCGGCGCTGGCGGCCTCTCCAACGGCTGCCCTGAGTTGGTCGAGAAAACCGGCGCGCGCTTCCAGTTGCGCGAGGTTCCGAACGAGGAGCCCTCCATGAGCCCCATGGAGATCTGGTGCTGCGAGGCGCAGGAGCGCTACGTGCTGGCCGTGGGCCATGACGACCGCGCGCGCTTCGAAGAGATCAGCCGCCGCGAGCGCTGCCCCGTGGCATTCATCGGCCAGGCCACTGGCGACGGCCGCCTGGTGCTAGAGGACAAGCATTTTGGCGACCGGCCGATCGACATGGACATCCGCGTGCTGCTCGGCAAGCCGCCGCGCATGCTGCGCGACGTGGCGCGGGACGCCACAAAGCCGCCGGCGCTGGACCTTGCCGGTGTGCAGCCGCAGGAGGCGCTGGCGCGCGTGCTCCAGCTCCCGGCCGTGGCCAACAAGACATTCCTCATCACCATCACGGACCGCACCGTGACCGGCATGGTTCACCGCGACCAGATGGCCGGGCCGTACCAGCTGCCGGTCTCGGACTGCGCGGTCACCATCACCGGCTATCAGGCGACCACGGGCGAGGCCATGGCCACGGGCGAGCGCACGCCGCTGGCGCTGATCGACGCGCCGGCCGCCGGGCGCATGGCCGTGGGCGAGGCGCTGACGAACATTGCGGCTGCGGACGTCGGCAGCATCGGCCGCGTGAAACTCTCCGCCAACTGGATGTGCGCCTGCGGCGAGCCGGGTGAGGACGCGAACCTTTTCGACACTGTAGCTGCGGTCGGGCTCGAGCTCTGTCCGAAGCTCGGCGTCTCGATCCCGGTCGGCAAGGATTCGCTCTCCATGCGCACGGTCTGGCAGGACGACCAGGGGGCTGCACACCGCCAGGTCGCCCCTCTAAGCCTGATCGTGAGCGCCTTCGCGCCGGTCAACGACGTGCGCAAGACGCTGACGCCGGACTTCAAGCCCGGTGAGTCCGTGCTGCTGCTGGTGGACCTCGGCCTGGGCAAGAACCGCCTGGGCGGCAGCGCGCTGGCGCAGGTTTACAATCAGGTGGGGAACATCGCGCCGGATCTGGACGACCCTGCGCTCTTCGGGAAATTCTTTGCCGTCCTGCGGCAACTGGTCGAGCAACAGCTGCTGCTGGCCTACCATGACCGCTCCGACGGCGGCGTGGCCGTGACGCTGATCGAGATGGCCCTGGCCGGCGGCCGGGGTGTGGACGCGAACCTGTTTGGCGACCCTGCCGCGCCGCTGGGACCGCTCTTTGCAGAGGAACTGGGCGCTGTGCTGCAGGTGCCGCGCAAGAAACTGAAGGACGTCACGGGGATCCTCGCGGACCACGGGCTCAAGGACGCGGTGAGCGTGATCGGCACGCCGGCGGATAATAAACGCGTGCGCATCTCCGTGGGCGGCAAAAACGCGATTGACAGCAGCGTTGCCGAGCTGCGACGCCTCTGGTCCGCGCTCACGTACCAGATGCAGAAGCTGCGCGACAACCCTGCTTGCGCCCAGCAGGAGTACGACAACGCGCTGGATGAGCAGGACCCCGGCATGAGCTTCCAGCTCACCTACGAGCCGGACAAGGATCCGTCGGATCGGTCAGATCTCTCCCGCAAACAGCCGCCCCGCATCGCCATCCTGCGCGAGCAGGGGGTAAACGGGCAGGTCGAGATGGCGGCGGCATTCACGCTGGCCGGTTTCGAGGCGGTTGACGTGCACATGTCCGACCTGCTGGCTGGACGCGTGGACTTGAAGAATTTCTCGGGGCTGGTGGCGTGCGGTGGGTTCTCGTACGGCGACGTGCTGGGTGCCGGCTCTGGCTGGGCGCGCTCGGTGCTGTACAACGCGCGGCTGCTGGCGATGTTCGAGACATTCTTCCAGCGGCCGGACACCTTCACGCTCGGCGTCTGCAACGGCTGCCAGATGGTGTCGCAGTTGCGCGGGATCATCCCGGGTGCGGCGCACTGGCCGCTCTTCCATCGCAACGTGAGCGAGCAGTTCGAGGCGCGCTTCGCCACGGTGGAAATTCTGGAGTCGCCGTCGATTCTGCTCAAGGGGATGGCCGGCTCGCGCGTGCCGATCGCCGTGGCGCATGGTGAGGGGCTGGCAGTGTTCGATCAGCCGGCGGACCGCGAAACGATTATCAAGGGCGGGCTGGCGGCCCTGCGCTTCGTGGACGGCCGCGGGCAGGCAACCGAGCGCTATCCGTGGAACCCGAACGGCTCGCAGGGCGGGCTTACTGGGTTCACGTCCCAGGACGGCCGTGCGACGATTCTGATGCCGCATCCAGAGCGCGGTTTCCGCAGCGCGCAACTCTCGTACAAGCCGGCCAACCTCTTCAGTGGAGAGGCCGGGCCGTGGATGCGGATGTTCCAGAATGCGTACCAGTTCGCGAAAAAATAAGGGGTTGGAAGGAGATAGGTTTGAGTTGGAACTCAAGAACTCATGCGGGGCCTTCCTGATTTCCTGAGTTCCAGATAGAATCTCTTCCTCATGGAAATCACCGACCTGACCATACGTGGCACGTGGCGCGAGGTGGCGGATGCCGCGCGCACGACCGTGGGGCGCGAGAAGGGGACGGGCGAGCCGTCCTCCGCTTGGAAGCGCCGCATGCTGCTGGCCGAGCATTCGCCGATCCGGCAACTGATGGTGCAGTGGAAGTGGCGCGGGCTCAAGTACTGGGTAAGTGTGCACTTCGTGCGCCACAAGATCGGCATCGAGCACTTCGTGCGCACGCAGCGTACGGACCGCACCGGTGCGGACCGCGACCAGATCGCGCAGTCCGCTGCCGTGGACCACGAGTGCCTGGCCAACGCGCAGGCCATCATCAGCATCTCTCGCAAGCGTCTCTGCCGGCAGGCCTCGCCCGAGACGCAGGCGGCGTGGCGCGCGTTTCTCGACGCGCTGGCATCGCGCGAGCCCGAGCTGGCTAGCGTCTGCGTGCCGGAGTGCGTCTACCGCGGTTTCTGTCCGGAGCTGAATGGCTGCGGCTACTGCCGCACCGACGATTTCCGCGCCGCTGTCGCCCGCTACCGCGGGGAAGCTGCTGCGAGTTGATCTGTGCAGGCAGTTCGGACACGAAGAGGAGAAAGGGGGGCGAAGCGCACGAATGGATGCTTCTGCGCGCTTGCGCGCAAACCCCGCCTTCGTGTTCTTCGGTTCTTCTTCTCCTTCTTCGTGACCCGAGCTTCCCAGACTCGTCAAGACGCCGCTCCACGCTTGCGCACGCCGGGAAAGTGTGCTATTCACCGCACTTCGTTCGCCGGAGTGTGGCGTGCGGAGGCATGTTGTGACCGAGCGGGAAGCATTCATTGCCCTGAATCAGGTGACAGGACTAGGCGCGATCACCGTCAAGCGGCTGATCGAGGCGTTCGGGTCTGCGGTCGCGATCTTTGAAGTCCGGGAAGCGGACCTGCCGCGCATCCAGGGCATCGGCGCCGGCCGCGCGCAGTCGTTCCGTCGCGAACTGGACCGCGTGTGTGCAGATGGCGAGCTCGCCCGCGCCCACAAGCTGGGCGTGCAACTGCTGACCTGGGCGGATGAGGCGTATCCTCCTCTGCTCAAAATGATCGCTGATCCGCCGCTGGTGCTGTACCTGACCGGCAAGGCGGAGGCGCTGGCTGGTCCCTGCGTGGCGCTTGTCGGCACGCGCCATCCCTCGGTGTACGGCTGCGAGATGGCCCACAAGCTGGCCTTCCAGCTCGCCGGGGCCGGCTATGTGGTGGTTAGCGGGTTGGCACTGGGGGTCGACACGCAGGCACACCTCGGCGCGCTGCAGGCCGGCGGCCGGACCGTCGGCGTGGTGGGCGGTGCGCTGGACTGCCTTTATCCGAAGGAGAACGAGGAACTGGCGCGGAAAATGGCTCGGCAGGGTGGGGCCGTGATGTGCGAATATCCCTTCCGCCGCCAGCCCGACCGCCAGACCTTCCCGATGCGCAACCGGATCGTGAGCGGCCTGTCGAAAGGCGTGGTGGTGATTGAGGCGCCGCAGAGCAGCGGCACGCTGATTACTGTGGGCCAGGCGCTCGACCAGGGGCGCGCCGTCATGGCCATGCCTGGCCGCGCCGATTCGCCTGTCTCGGCCGGCTGCCACCAGCTGATCCGCAATGGCGCGCGGCTGGTGACGTCGGCCGACGAAGTGATCGAGGAATTGCAGGAATTGATCCCGACCACGACGGTCCGCCCCGTGATACGGTTGGCTGCACCCGAGGAGCACGCGCCGGAACCGCCCGCCACGGCCGAGGAGCGGAAACTGCTGGCAAGCCTCGGCAGCGAGCCGGTGCAGGTCGATGAGCTGATCCGCGAGAGCGGGCTTCCGGCCGGCATGGTCAACGCCCTGCTGGTCGGGTTGCAGATCCGGCGACGTGTGAAGCTGCTGCCGGGCGGCATGGTGAAGAAATCGTGAGAAGTGAAAAGGCACTCAGAATTCAGTCTGGCCCGCAATTCATGTGTGATTGTTTTCATCCTGCATCCTGCATCCTGAATCCTGTATCGAACAAGGAAGCTAAAGTATGGCCAAGAACCTCGTGATTGTGGAATCCCCCGCCAAGGCCAAGACTATTGGTAAGCTGCTGGGTAAGGACTACATGGTGAAATCCTCCGTGGGACACATCCGTGACCTGCCGGAGCGCGAGATCGGCGTCGACATCGAGAACCACTTCAAGCCGAAGTACGTGATCTCGCCCAGAAAGACCAAGGTGGTGGAAGAGTTGCGCAAGGCCGCCAAGGAGTGCGAGACCATTTATCTGGCTCCTGATCCGGACCGCGAGGGGGAGGCCATTGCCTGGCACCTGCGCGAGGCGCTCAAGGCAGCCAGCAAGGGAAAGCCGGTCTTTCGTGTGCAGTACAACGAGATCACGCCGCGGGCCGTACGCGAAGCCTTTGAACACCCCGGCGAAATCGACATGCACCGCGTGGACGCCCAGCAGGCCCGCCGCGTGCTGGACCGGATCGTCGGCTACATGGTCAGCCCGCTGCTCTGGCGGCAGGTGCGGCGCGGGCTCAGCGCCGGGCGCGTGCAGTCCGTCGCGCTGCGGCTGGTTTGCGAACGCGAGCGGCTGATCCGCGCGTTCCAGCCCGAACCCTACTGGATACTGGGCGCAATAGTTCACAAGCAGGTTGCGCCGGTCGAGCCGTTCTCTGTTCAACTGGCGAAGATCGACGGCGCCAAGGTGGACATCCATTCGGAGGCAGCCGCCCGGGCTGCGCTGGACGATCTTGCCGGCCGCACGCTGCGCGTGGCGGATGTGCGCACCCGCACGGTGCAGCGCCGCCCGCTGCCGCCCTTCATCACCAGCACGCTGCAGCAGGCCGCCTCGAGCGTCCTGAGCCTCTCACCCAAGCGCACCATGGGGCTGGCGCAGCATCTGTACGAGGGACAGGACTTCGGTCAGGGTCCGGTCGGTCTGATCACGTACATGCGCACCGACTCCGTCAACATTGCCCGCGACGCTCAGGAGGCGGCGCGGCAGCTGATCGTCTCGCGCTTCGGCGAGGCGTTTGTCCCGCAGACGCCGAACGTCTACCGCAGCCGCTCGGGCGCGCAGGAGGCGCACGAGGCCATCCGCCCCACGGATGCCGCGCGCACGCCGGAGAGCCTTGCCGGCAAACTCGAGCCCGCGGCGCTGCGCCTCTACGACTTGATCTGGCGGCGCTTCCTCGCCAGTCAGATGACCCCCGCGCAGATTGCGCAGCGCACCGGCGTGGTTGCCTCCGAGCCGCCGCCCGCGCAGCAGCATCGCTACGAGTTCACGGCCTCCGCCTCGGAGGTGATCTTCCCCGGCTTCCTCAAGGTCATGGAACTCGACATCCGCAAGGTGCGTGAGGGCGGCGAGGATGCCGAAGAGGAGAACGACGAGGTCGAGCGCCTGCCGCCGCTGGAGAAGGGCGAAGTGCTGGATCTGGTGGAGTGGTGCAGCGACCGCAAGGAGACCAAGCCGCCCGCGCGCTACAGCGAAGCCTCGCTGATCAAGGCGCTCGAGTCCAACGGCGTGGGCCGCCCCTCGACCTACGCGGCCATCCTCGACACGCTCGACGCTCGCGCCTACGTCACGCGCGAGAAGCGCCAGCTCATGCCCACGGACCTCGGCTTCCAGGTCTGCGACCTGCTGGTGCTCAAGCTCAACGATCTGTTCGACGTCGGGTTCACCGCCGGCATGGAGGAGTCGCTCGACAAGGTCGAGGCGGGCGACGTCGAGTGGACCGCCATGCTGGGCGAGTTCTACGAGCGGTTCAGCGACTGGATGGCCAAGGCCAAGGAGCCGCCGGCGGACATGACTCGCGTGCGCGCCGTGCTGGCGCTGCTGGAGGCTGTGCGCGAGTGGGCACCGCCGACCCAGCGCGGCAAGCGCACCTACAGCGACGAGAAGTTCGTCGCCTCGATCCGCGAGCAGATCGAGGAAGGGGAGAAGGCGATCAGCGACCGCCAGCTTGACGCGCTCGGCCGCATCGCCGTGCGCTACCGTGCGCAGATTCCGGACGCCGAGGCGAGCTTGGCCACGGCCGGTTTTGCGGCCATGGTCGAGGAGGAGCGCAACGCGCCGCCGCGCGAGATCGCGCTGCGCAAGTTCGAGCTGCTGCAGACCATTGAACTGGACGAACGCGGCCGCAAATTCATCGACTCCCTTGCGCAGCAGGAGGCCTCGGGCCGCCGTCTGACTCCCGCGCAGACCGCCGCGCTCGACCGCGCCCTGCTGCGTCACGCGGCCGTGATCCCGAACTTCGCGCAGGAATGCCAGACGCTGGGCATCAATGCCGCAGCGGAGGCTGCGGGGCCGGATCATGAGAGCGGTCCGTTGCTGGAGATTTTCGCGAAGATCGCGACTTGGCGTGAGCCGGTCAAACGTGGCAAAAAGACCTTCGACGACAAGGAGTTCTTCGAGAGCCTCTCGCGCCAGTACCAGCAGCGCCGCAGTCTTTCGCCACGCCAGCGCTTCGCGCTCGGCAAGATGATCTTCCGCTACAAGGAGCAGATTCCGGAGTTCGACGCGGCGGTGCTGCGCCTCGGGTTGCGCAAGAACAAGGAGCAGGCGGCCGAAGCCGCCGTCCCCGAAGCGCCGGCGCAGGAGTAATTCGCGCGCGAAGGGCCGCGAAGGGAAACTGTGGTTGCGGCGATGCCCGTGGCAGATGAGGGCGGATCTGTGGCAGTCAGGCATAACATTCATCGCCCCCGGCGCGTGACGCTCCGCGTGCGGAGCGCTGTGCCGGATGCCGACGCCGGACTGCCGCCGGTGCAGATCGGCGGCGTGGCGGAGGATCAGGGGCGGCCGAAGCTGCAGGCGGATCCGTGGGTGGAGCAGTTTGTGCGGCACCTAGAGGACGAGCGCAACGCCTCGGAGCATACGGTCAGCGGCTATCTGCAGGATTTGGCGCAGTTTACGGAGATGGTCTGGGGTGCGCGGCGGCCGCCGTACAACTGGCGCGAGCCGGACCGCTTTGCGGCGCGCGGCTTTCTGGTGCGCTTCTCGAAGAGCGGCGCCTCTCCGGCCACCACGCGGCGCAAGCTCTCTTCGATGCGCGCCTTCTACCGCTTCCTGGAGCGCGAGGAGGCCATCGAGCGCAACCCCTTCGGCGGACTGCGCGGTCCGCGGCTCTCGAAACACCTTCCGAAAATCCTGACCGTGACACAGGTGCAGGCGCTGCTCGATGCGCCAATCAAGGCGCTGGCGGCGCGGAATCGCGGCGTCCCGCATGAAGATCCCAAGGCGGTGTACGCTGCCTTGCGGGACGCCGCGATCTTCGAGCTGCTCTACAGCACTGGCGCGCGCATTGCCGAGGCTGCGGGGCTGACGCGGCGGCAGGTAGACCTGATCGCCGGCGTGGCACGTGTGCGCGGCAAGGGAAAAAAGGAGCGCCTCTGTGCGCTGGGGCGTCCGGCCGTGCAGGCGCTGGAGAAGATGCTTGAGACGGCGGAACTGCTCTGGCCCGAGACGCGCCGCGCGTCCAGCCCCATCTTCCTGAATCTGCAGGGCGGTCCGCTCACACCGCGTTCCATGGAGCGCAACATGAAGATCTGGCTGGCGGCCGCCGGACTGCCGGCAGGCATCACGCCGCACAAACTGCGCCACTCGTTCGCCACGCATCTGCTCGACGCAGGCGCGGACCTGCGCAGCGTGCAGGAACTGCTCGGCCACGCCAGCCTCACCACCACGCAAATCTACACCCAGGTGACGGTCGAGCGCTTGAAGGAAATCTACCGCAACGCCCATCCTCGGGCGTGAGAGGCTACTTCTTTCCGCCGACGATCTGGTTGTAGTCCCACCCCTGCTTCTGGCAGACGACGCGGACGTGCTCGTCCCAGGTGGCTTCCTCGCGGGGGGCTGCGCCGAAACAGTCCACGGAGACGTAGCACAGGCGGCCGCCGGCGTCCGACCGGATTGAGTGCGGCGTGCCGGGCGGGATCAGCACCACGTTGCCCGACTCGACGCGGAACTGGCGCTGCGCCTTGTCCTTGCCGACCGTGAGCGTGCCGTGCCCCTCGGTGATGTAGAAGACCTGCTCGGTGTCGTTGTGCACGTGCAACGGCGGTGCCTCGCCCGGCTCCAGGATGACGAGAAAGACCTCGGAGCACTTGGCCGCAGAGCGGTCGAATACCAGTTCGTTCGTATGGGTGGGGTAGCGGTAGCGCTTGCAGCCGACGGTGGAAAAAACGTGGTTCATGAGTTGCCTTTCGCGTTCTGGTGCGACCTGCGGCAGGCCGTCATCGCAGAACGTCTCCAGCATACCCCGCGTGCCATCGGACTGGCAAGCTGACGGGCGCTGTTTTTGGCGAGGACACGAAGGGGCGAAAGCCCGACAGAAAGTCACGAAGGCGGGTTCTCTGCGCCTTTTTGCCTCTGCGCGAAAACCGAATCCTTCGCACTCTTCGACGACCTTCCTTTTCTTCGTGCCCTGCTGTTGCGGATGCGGGCGAGACGCCCGCGTCCCGGAGTTTTTCTGGAAAGCCTCGACGCCGGAGCGCGCAATGCGTACTCTTGACGCTATGCGACGATGGATTCCATGGGTGGCGACAATGGCAGCAGCGGCGGCGGCGCTTCTGTCGCTGCGCGCCTGGCTGCGCGATGTGCCGCCACCGCCGGAACCGCGCCGGCCGACGGCAGAGGGTTCACTGGCCGAGGCGCGTGTAGCGCACAGCAACGCGGTTGTAAATCTGGCGGGCAAGTTCCGCGAGTTTTCCGGCGTGATAGTTTCGCCTTCCTCTGCCTGGCCCGGCTTCCGCGGGCTTGGTCGTGACAACCGTGCGGCGTGGGATGGCGTGCTGCAGGAAACCTGGCCTGCAGAAGGGCCGCGGAAGCTCTGGCAACTGCAGGTCGGAGAGGGGCATGCCGCGCCTGCGGTGCGCAACGGCCGGGTCTACCTGCTGGACTACGACGAGGCGCGCGAGGGTGACGTGTTGCGCTGCTTCGCGCTCGACTCCGGCCAGGAAATCTGGCAGCGGTTCTACCAGGTTAGAACCAAGCGCAACCATGGCATCTCGCGCACGATCCCGGCCGTGGATGATGCCTGCGTAGTCTCACTGGGTCCGCAATGCCACGTGCTCTGCGTGGACGCCGCGACCGGCGCATTCCGGTGGGGGATGAACCTGGTCGAGCGCTACGGGACCAAGGTGCCGCTCTGGTGGGCTGGGCAGTGTCCGCTGCTCGATGCCGGTGAGGCCGTGCTGGCTCCGGCCGGCCGTGATGCGCTGCTGGTCGGCGTGGACATTGCCACGGGCAAGGTCAACTGGGAAACGCCCAACCCCGACAAGTGGGAGATGTCGCACTCCTCCGTGATGGTGCTGACCGCCGCCGGCGTGCGGCAGTTCGTTTATGCCGCGGTGGGCGGCATCGCCGGCGTGGCGGCGGACGGCCCGCAGCGCGGCCAGCTGCTCTGGCGCACCAAGGTGTTTGCGCCCAGTGTGGTGGCGCCGTCGCCCGTGCCGCTCTCGGACAACCGGTTCTTCATGACTGCTGGCTACGGCTCCGGCGGCGCGATGTTCCGCGTGGCGCAGTCCAACGGCCAATGGCAGGCGGAGTTGCTCTTCCGCACCGACCGCCGCACGTTCGGCTGCGAGCAGCAAACGCCTGTGCTGCGCGACGGCCTGCTCTATACGGTGCTTCCCAACGACGCCGGCGACCATCGGCAGGAATTCGCCTGCATGAATCTCGAGGGCAAGGTGCTCTGGACCAGCGGCGGCGACCTGCGCTTCGGACTCGGCCCGTACGTGGCCGTCGACAGCCGCTTCCTGGTGCTCGACGATACCGGCGTGCTTCACCTGCTCTCGGCTGATGCCGCCGGCTGCCACCAACTGGCGCATGCGGACCTCTTCAACGGCACCGGCCGCGACGCCTGGGGCCCGCTCGCGTTTGTGGACGGCCTGCTTTTGCTGCGCGACAGCAAGCGGCTGGTGTGTTTGGATCTGCGAGGAAAATAGAGCGGGGGAAAATTTTTACCACAGAGGACGCAGAGGTTCGCAGAGGGTGTCTTGTTGGCGGGGGTGGTCGTGAAACCGAACGAGATCAGCGGCATCATTGTTGATGCGGCGATGAAGGTGCATTCAGCCCTTGGACCAGGGTTGCTGGAATCTGCCTATGAGGCTTGCTTGCGCCACGAACTCAGCAAACGCGGGCTGAAATGCGAATGCCAGCTTGCGTTGCCGGTGATCTACGATGGCGAGAGCATCGACCTTGGATACCGGATTGCTCTGATGGTCGCCAATGCCGTCATTGTGGAGCTGAAAGCAATCACCGCACTCGCGCCGATTCACGATGCGCAGATCATTTCGTATCTGCGGCTGAGCGGCAAACCGATTGGCTTGCTGATCAATTTTCATGTGCTGCACCTCAAGGATGGCATCCGTCGTTTTGTGAATAATCTCAACCCCTGACACCACCCCGCAAAGGTTTTACTCTGCGAACCTCTGCGTCCTCTGCGGTAAAAGCACACATGGACAACCTTCTCATCGCCATCAGCGCCGTGACAGTCGGCAGTGCTTTGCTGGCATGGCTGGCTTGCCAGGGACGGCAGCCGGTGATCCTCGGCTATTTCCTCTGCGGTGTGCTGCTCGGGCCGGTGGGCATGCAGCTCTTTTCGTCCGTGGGCACGCCAGATGTGACACCCGCCGTGGGGACGCTCCACGAGATCTCGCGCTTGGGCGTGATGCTCCTGCTCTTCCTGGCCGGACTGGTCCTGCACGTGGATCGCCTGCACACCTTCTTCCGCACGGCTGTGGTGGTGACGCTCGGCAAGTGCGCGCTGATGTGGGCCGTGATGTTCGCCTTCCTCATGGTCTGGCGCTTTGGGCTGCGCGACAGCCTGATCGCCTCTCTGGCGCTGATGTTCTCCAGCACGATCCTGGTGGTGAAGCTGCTGCCGACGACCACGCTGCACCAGAAGCGCATGGGCTCGCTCTGTATCGCGGTGCTGATTGCTGAGGATCTGCTGGCCGTGCTCGTGCTGCTCTTTGCGGGGTCGTCGGCGCGCGCGGGGGCAATCGAGCTGCTCCTCTGGCTGCCGCTGCGTTTTCTGCTGCTGCTGGCCGCGACTTTTGCGGGCGAGGCGTTCGTGCTGCGCCGCATGATGCGCCGCGCCGACACCTACAATGAGGTGCTGGTGATGCTCTGCCTGGGGTGGTGCGTGGGCGTGGCGCTGCTGGCGCAGAAGCTGGGGCTGCCGCACGAGATCGGCGCATTTGTGGCCGGCGTGTCGATCGCGCGCGGCAAGATCGCGCTGCTCTTCTCCGAGCAGCTCAAGCCGCTGCGCGACTTCTTCCTGATGTTCTTCTTCTTTGTGCTGGGCGCCGGCTTTGAGATCGGGCAACTGCGCGGCATCTGGCTGCCGGCGCTGCTGGCCACGGCGATTGTTGCGGGCGCGCGGCCGTTCCTGCTGGCGTGGCTCTTCCGGCGGGCGGGCGAGCCTGCCGACTTCGCCCGCGAGATGGGATTCCGCCTGGGGCAGGCCAGCGAGTTCGCGCTGATCATCGCGGTCGTCGGCACGCAAGAGAACCTTCTGTCGCCCGAGATGGCTGCGCTGGTCAAGCTCGCGACCGTGCTCTCGATGCTGGTCTCTTCCTACCTGGTGGTCCTGCGCTATCCCACGCCCATTGGCGTGCAGCCGGGGCTGCAGAGGGATTGAGCAGGGGTGCCCTGATTTCTCCCCATCATCTGCTTCTTCCTTGCCTGCTTGCCGTCCCTTCGCTACGTTCCTGCCATGCAGGAGATCATTGCCCAGTTTCTGGACCACATCGCCTTCGAGCGCGGACTGGCGGCGAACACGCGCGCGGCGTACGCAACGGACCTGCAGGCGTTTGCCACCTTCCTGACGGCGCGCGGCGTGCACCTGTTCAACCAGGTCGCGCGTCGCCACATCGTGGAGTTTCTGACCGACCAGCGCCGGCAGGAACTGGCCGTAAGCACGGTGGCGCGGCGGCTGGTGGCCGTGAAGGTGCTGTTCGGCTACCTGCAGCGCGAGGGGCTGCTCGACCGCAACGTGGCCGAGGCCATGAACTCGCCGAAGCTCTGGCGCACACTGCCAGAGATCTTGACGCCCACGGAGGTCGGGCGGCTGGTGGACGCGGCGGCTGGCGACAAGGCGCAGGCTGTGCGCGACCACGCGATCCTGGAGCTGTTCTACAGCTGCGGCCTGCGCATCTCCGAGGTGGCTGCTTTGCGGCTGGGAGATGTGCAGTTCGACGGCGGCTTCGTGCGCTGCACTGGCAAGGGCGACAAGCAGCGCGTGGTGCCGCTGGGAAGCGTCGCGGCCGCGAGCCTCCGGCGCTACCTCGACAAGGTCCGTTCGCGCTGGGCGAAGAAGAACCCCGCCGACGACCATCTCTTTCTTTCACAGCAAGGGAAGGGCTTTACGCGGCAGGGTCTCTACAAGGTCGTTATGCACTACGCCCGCGTGGCTGGGCTCAGCGGGCGTCTCACGCCCCACACGCTGCGCCACTGCTTTGCCAGCCACCTGCTGGCCAACGGCGCACAGCTCCGCGCCATCCAGGAGATGCTCGGCCACGCCAGCATCGCCACCACGCAAATCTACACGCACGTGGATCAGGACCGGCTGGTGGCCGTGCACCGGAAGTTTCACCCCAGAGCATAGATTTTGCGGGCGCGAAATCTATTCACTACCTCTTCCGCGGCGGCAGGTGAAGGCAGGTGCCGTGGATCGTGTGGGCAGCCTCCATCCAGGCCTCGGAGAAGGTGGGGTGGGCGTGGATGGCGCGGCCGAGCTCCGCGGCGGTCGTGCCGCTGCGCACGGCCAGCGCTGCCTCGGCGATCAGCTCCGTGGCGTGCGCGCCGATGGCCACGGCGCCGAGCAGGCAGTCCGTGGCTGCGTCGGCGATCCATTTGACGAAGCCGTCCGTCTCGCCGGCAGCCAGGGCCTTACCCAGCGCGGTGAAAGGAAAGATGCCGACCTTCACGGTGCGCCCCTCGGCCTTGGCCTGCGTTTCGTTCAGCCCTACGGCGCCAATCTCCGGCGTGGTGAAGATGCAGGCGGGAATGACGGTCTCGCGCGGCGTGTCGAGTCCGGCTATCTGCGCCGCGGCTGCTACGCCCTGCGCGGTGGCGGCATGTGCGAGCTGCGTGCTGCCGGCAATGACGTCTCCCACAGCGAAGATCGACGCCACGCAGGTGCGGCCCGCAGCATCCACCGGGATCTGGCCGCGCTCGTCGCAGGCAATGCCGGCGCGCGCGAGGTCGAGCCCTATCGTGTTGGGCTGGCGGCCTACGGCCGCCAGCAGGAGGTCGCCGGAGACGGCCTGATCCTTGTAGCGGCCCGTGACCTGCGTGTCGTCCGCTGCGATGCCGGTGAGTGGCGCGCCGGTGAGGACTGTGATGCCGAGCAGTCCCATGCGGCGCTTGAGAAGGCGGCGCACATCTGGGTCGAGCGCCATCACGATGTCCTCCAGCATTTCGACCACGGTCACGCGCACGCCAAGCTGCGCGGCAAGGCAGGCGAACTCGCAACCGATGATGCCGCCGCCGAGGATGACGAGGCTGGCGGGGAGTGCGGTGCGGTCCAAAAAGCTGCGGCTGTCGAGCACGCGCGGGTGATTCGGCAGGAATCCCGGCATGGCCGAGACGCTGCCAGTGGCGATGATGACGTTCGCCGATTCGAGATGCTGCACGCTGCCATCGGCAGCCTGCACGGCCAGGTGGTGGGCATCCACGAAGCGGGCACGGCCGGAGATCAGCGTAACGCCATTGGCCTGCAGCAACATTTGCACGCCCTTGGCAAGGCGGCTGACGATCTCGTTCTTGCGCGCGACCATGCGGGCGTAGTCGAACGTCACACCAGCGGCATTCACGCCTAGGGCAGCAGCATGAGTGGCACGGTGGTAGAGGTCGCCTGAGGCGATCAGCGTCTTGGTGGGGATGCACCCCCAGTTGAGGCAGGTGCCGCCAAACGCCTCTTGTTCCACAATAGCCACGCGCTTACCGAGTTGCGCGGCGCGAATGGCGGCAGGATAGCCGCCTGGACCGGCGCCGATGACGACGAGGTCGAAAGAGCTCATGGAGCACAGGATAGCCGCCGCGCGGCTGGCAGGCAAGACGGCGCGCGGCTGTGTTCTAGACAAGCTTCTCCGATTGGGGCACACTTCTTCTCATGGATGCGCCAGTTCCAAGCGATCCTTGTTGGTCTGCGTCGGCAGCGTCCAGAAAGCGATTTCCCGCTTTTTAAGGGGGTCCTACACGTGAGCGCTGAAAAGGCCGTCAATCGAAAGCCGGTCAGCCGGGCGATATTTCGCGCGATTGCCGATTACTACGGCTATGATCAATCGTTGCCCCTTGAGGCAAAGATCATTGACGTGTGGCCCCACCGGGTACCCTACATCATCGAGAAGGTAACGTTCGCCAGCACCCATGGGGAATGGGTTGCGGCTTTCTTCACCCACCCCAAGGTGTCCCGCGACACACGCGGCCCCGCCATTCTGCTTCTCCACGGCAGAAACAGCTTCTGGGGCAAGAATGAGGACTGGTCGCGCGAGTGGATGGACATCCTTTCGCGGGAAGGGTGGTGCGTTCTGGTGGCGGACATGTTCGGGTTTGGCGAGCGGAAGCAGCCGGGCAATCCGGGCTGTGACGAGACCGGCGCCTATGCCTGGCGGGACAACCTCATTCAAACCGTGACGGATCAACGGCGGGGACTGGATTATCTGGTCTCGCGTTCGGAGGTCAACCCGTCCCAACTCGTGCTTCTGGGCGGGAGCATGGGCGGCTATTACGGGACGCTCGTTGCCGGCTTGGAAGACCGACTCGCCGCAGTGGTGCTGACGGTAACGGGCGCATTGCCGAAAGCGGCGACCGACGATCGCTTCCTAAAATTTGGCCACACCCTGAACTTTGCGCCACGGATTCGCACGCCGGTGCTGATGGTAAACGCTGGCAGCGACAGCCGTGCCAGCGGCAAAGAACTGTTCAAAGCCATGCCGGAGCCCAAGAAACAGATTTGGTACGAACATGAACACTATCTCCCCCCGCGGAAATTCAACCAAGACATTCTACGCTGGCTTCACAAGCAACTCGATTAAGCGAGGCCAGGACCGCTCCGCAGCCTCGTAAAACCGAAAAAGAGACCTCACCATGGCCAAAATCGCATTCCTTGGCGCCGGCAGCACGATCTTCGCTAAAAACGTCCTCGGCGACTGCCTGACCCGCGAACCGCTGCAGGACGTACACATCGCCCTGTACGACATTGACAACACGCGCCTGCGCGAATCCATGCGCATGCTCGAAACCATCAACCGCAACGTCAACCAGGGGCGCGCGCGTATCACCGCGCACCTCGGCGTGGCCAACCGCCGCAAGGCCTTACAGGGCGCCGGGTATGTCGTCAATGCCATCAATGTCGGCGGGTACGCCCCCTGTACCATCACCGACTTTGAGGTTCCCAAGAAATACGGCCTGCGCCAGACCATTGCCGACACCCTCGGCATTGGCGGCATCTTCCGCGCCTTGCGCACACTTCCCGTCATGCTCGACTTCGCCCATGAAATGGAAACCGTCTGCCCGGACGCCTGGTTCCTGAATTACACCAACCCCATTTGCATGCTGGCCGGCGGCATGCTGCGCGGGTCATCCATCCGCACCGTCGGTCTTTGCCACTCGGTGCAGATCTGTTCCGCCAACCTGCTGAGTGCGCTGGGGTTGCTCGAAAAATACCCGCCGCACGAGGTACACCAGTATGTGGCCGGCATCAATCACATGGGGTGGTTGCTCAAGATCGAGCACAACGGGGTGGATCTCTACCCCGAGATCAAGAAACTCGCCGCCGCCAAACTGCGCAAATGGCGTAAAGGTGCGGAGAAGAGCCGCGACATGATCCGACTGGAGATGATGCTCCACCTTGGCTACTACATCTCGGAAAGCTCGGAGCACTTCTCCGAGTACGTGCCGCACTTCATCAAGGCCGCCCACCCGGAACTGATCAGCGAGTTCAACATCCCGCTCGACGAATATCCACGCCGCTGTCTGCGGCAGATCGAGCGCTGGAAGACCATGAGCCTGGAACTGGCCAGCAACCCCAGCCTCACGCACTCACGTACGCATGAATATGGATCTGCCATCATCGAAGCTATGGAAACCAACCAGACGATCGAAGTCGGCGGCAATGTGCTCAACCATGGCCTGATCCCCAACCTGCCAGCCAAGGCCTGCGTGGAAGTCCCCTGCCTCGTGAATGCCAATGGCGTGCAAGGGTGCCATGTCGGCGAACTGCCGGAACCGTGCGCCGCCTACAACCGCACCAGCATCAATGTGCAGCTGCTGACCATCGAGGCTGTGCTCGAACGCCGCCGTGACCGCATCTACCAGGCTGCGATGCTCGACCCCCATACGGCCAGCGAACTGACCATTGACCAGATACGCAACCTGTGCGATGACCTGATCGAGGCGCACGGCAAGTGGCTGCCAAAATTTAAATGAGTTGCGGCCACATCCGCTGCGCGAACAAACTCAGTAACAGTGTGGCCGCAAGAACACAACGGCGGCTGAAATAGCCGCCGCTTCAGCGAAAACTAGACACGCGCCTGTTATACCAGGGCGACGGTCTTATCAGACTCCCAGAGGCCGTGGATGTTGCAGTACGCGGTGGCGAAGATCATGCCGCCGGTGATCGCCTTGACGCGGACCGTGACGCTGCTGTCGGTGTGGACCGGGCCTTGGTTGGGGCCAATCGGCGACTGCCCGTGCGCACTGAACTCGAAGCGGCCGATCTCGAGAGTGGTTTTGGCGCCAGCCGGCAGGAAGTGCACGGCGATCCACGCGATGTGGTGCTCCGTGGTGTTGGGGTGCGCGATCTCCTTGCCGACCGTGATATTGACCGTGAACCACTCGCCGGCCTTGACCGCATCCGGGCAGTCGATCACCGGGACGTGTTTCTCGCTCTTGAAGTCCGCAGTCTTCACGAATTCGCTCAGCTTGTTCATCGGGATTCTCCAAGGTTGAACGTGTACACGACAGGCGACACCTGCCATTTCTATATTTTACCAGCAATCGCCCAGCCTTCGCAAGGTGCGGTAGGTGGCGAGCAGGGTGTCAATTTGCAAATGCAGCAGGTCTGGCGGTCCTGCCCTGCCTTTGCGAATCCTGCGGTAACAGTACAAATTGATACGCCACCCGGGTGGCAGATCATCCCAGGATTTCCGGCAGCAGGACGCTGTACCGCCGGCGGCGCAGGGTAGCGGCGGCGATGCCGGTGCGTTCCAGGCGCAGGAACACGCCCCAGGTAGAGCCGTGTGATCCGAGCGCCACCAGCACCGTGTGCCGCCCGGCTTTGGCGGGGAAAGGGATGGCGGCGTCCTCGGGATGGGCGGGATTTGTTCCCTTGGGGTCGCAGAAGGCTTCCTTGCGGTCCAGCCAGACCTTGACCGGACCATCGTACCCAAACAACAGGCGGAGCTTCATCGGTATTACGCAGCGGAAATCGAAGGCGTAGTACACGAGGGCCTCGCCAGCTGGGCCAAGTTCCAGATGGCGGTCGCAGAAGGTGCCGGAGAATTGCCGCGGTGTGAGGTCCAGCCGGGACGGAAAGCGCAGCTTGCGGATGTCCGCACCCGGCAGGATAGGGCTCACGCGCAGCACGGTGACAAAGGGTGTCAAGGCGCGCGGCTTGGTTGTCAGGATCGGCAGCGGCCCGAAGGCGGGCAGCGCACGGCCGGCGCGATCCGTGACGTTGCAGTACGGGTCAAAACCCGCACCGTAGCTGACACTGCCGGCGATGACCGCAGAGTCGGCTACAATGTCAATGTGCAGGACGGCGCAATCACCGGCGAGGTCCGTGCGATAGGAACGCAGGTTGCAATTCTCCAGGCTGAAGCCCGCCGGCAGGCCGGCGGCAGCTAGTCCGCCCGCCGCATTCCGGAAGCGCACGACGATGTCAGCCTGCCTGCTGACCGGATTGGTCCTGAACCGGATGTCGCGCACATCGATCGGCGGGAGGCCGGCCGATTTTTCCTCACGCAGCACGCGCATGGCCTGCGCCGCGCGGCATCCCAACCGGTTCTGGCCTGCGCCGCTGATGTGGATGTCGTCGTCCATGGGCAGGTCAATTGCCGGTACGACGGTCAGCCGCGGAATGAGCCTCGGCAGCAGGCGCTGCTGTTCGCGGATCGCATTCCAGTGCGCGCCGTCACCGGCACGGCAGACACGGCCGATCTGAACGAGGACGACCGGCAGGCGCGGACCGCGGAAGTCGCGCCGCATGGCGCGCACGAGCCGCACCATGCGCGGCGTGTAGGCAGCGATCGTTTCGGGCTCAGCGTCGCTGCACCCCTGGTACCAGAACACGCCGGCCACGGCGCCGCCGTTCTTGCGCACGCGCCGGCACATGGCGCCGTACAGGCTGCGTCCGCCGAGTTTCTTCTTCGTCGGATCCCACTGGCTCATGCTGGAGCCGCCATGGCCGCAGGCGATGAGCCCCTGCGGTACTCCGGTGGCCTTGAGCAACGACTGGCCGAAGGCTACGCCAGGCCCTACGCCGGTGTGGGTTTGCATCTTGTGGCGCGTGGCCGTGGGGGAGCCGCTGTGCACCGTGTCCACGGCGCACCAGGGCGTGTGCAGCGGATCGGTTGCAACATCCCAGTCGTCGGTCATGTAGAAGGCCCGGACTTGGTTCACGGGCGGCAGCTTGTGGCAGAGCCAACCAATCCCCTCCATGTTGGACTGCCCGGCCAGAACCCAGACATCGCCCACCAGCACGTCGCGGACGCGGGTCTCTCCCCGCGTGACGCCGCGCTCACGGATGCGCAGCACGATGTCGTACGGCCCGCCGGTCCGCAACCCGTCGAGCCGGGCGGCGAACTTCCGTTTGCGCGCCGCGCCCACGCGTTTCCAGTTCCATCCTGGTAGCGTCCGCCCTCCGAGTCGCACGTGCGCCTCTACTGCTCCGGCAACCCGGCAGACGCCGGCCGTGCGGGCTTGGCTGACGCCGGCCCTGTTGCGCTGCAGCACCATGTGGCTGAAAAGGCCTTCGGTAATTTGCACGATGACGGACTCCCGGCTGCGCCGGCACGCGCGTTTTTTCGCGTCCTGATAGCGCAGGCAACGGATTAGGATAGCGAATGACGACGATTTTTCAACGAGATTTCATATGCAGTCCGGCGTCGCGCCCGGCGCCGGGGTGCGATAGCATGGGCCCTGCATATCGCAGGAGGGCTGACATGAAGACGCTGATCGTGTTCTACTCGCGCACCGGCTGCACGCGCCGGGTGGCGGAGGCGCTGGCCGCACAACTGGGCGCGGACCTGGAGGAGTTGCGTGAGACGGCGGACCGCAGCGGTGTCAAGGGGTACCTGCTGGCAGGGCGGGACGCCATGCAGAAGCGGCCGGCCGATCTACTGCCTGTCACGCAGCAGGCGGCGGACTACGACCTGGTGATCGTCGGTACGCCGGTGTGGGCCTTCACAATGTGCCCTGCGGTTCGCACTTGGCTGCTGCGCGAGGCCACGCAGATGCGGCGTGCGGCGTTCTTCTGTACGCAGGGCGGCAGCGGCGCGGAGCGCGCCATGCGCGAGATGGAGAAGCTTCTCGGCCGGCCACTGGTGGCGCGCCTGACGCTGCGCGACAAGGATATACGCGCTGGAGCCTGCGATGCCGCGCTGTCGCAGTTCACGGCGGAATGCCGATGAAAGGTAGGGCGGCCAGTCCCCTGGCCGCCGCGGCGCGCAAGGGACTGCGCGCCCTTGTCCGGCCACACAATTTCTGAAATCGCCTGCACCGTAATACCAATCGGCGCGCGCCGCTTCGGTCACCGCGCTTCCGCCAGCAGCGTTTCGACCTGGATGCTGCGGGCGAGCGGGATGATCCAGTTGCGGTAGATAGCGGCCACACGGTCAGAAAAATCGACCGGCAGACTTGCGGCGTGCAATTCGTGAGCCGCAGCCACAGCCCGTGCGACGACCTGCGCCTCCACGGCGGGCTGCGTGATGGCTTGCTTGATTCCTGCGGCGTCGCGTGTGGCCACGAGTGCGCGGAAGCGCGGCGTCTCGCCGTCGGCCTTGACACGGGCAATCTCCAGCACGATGTGCAGGCGCCGCAGCACGGCGGCGACGACTTCGCGATCAGCTGCCTCACAGGCGGCAGCGTTGTTCATCGTGGAACTCGCAGGGCAGATCGCGGCCACCTGCTCCGCATACTCTGTCTGGACGCGCGCGGTTAGGCTATCGAGCTCCTCGCTGGCAGGCGGCGGCGTGGCCGGCCCAAGGCGACTGCGCGCCGCCAGGGCGGCAACAAGCTCGCGGTCGATGCTGGCGATGCGGGCGCGCAATTCGTTCAGATTAGAAGACATGGCGAGATAATCAGAGGCAGAGAATGCCGGAACCGGATGCTGGCTTCCGTTTTTTAGCCGCGTCCGTCAAACGACCCTCTTTTTCCCGTCACCCATCCCATAGCAGGGGTAGGTGCTGATTACGCGGCAGACCTGTGTCTCGCTGGCGAGCGGCTTGAGGGTGCGGCGCAAAGGGAGCGAGTTGCCGGCAGCGTCCACCTCGACGAAGAAGCCGTAGTCCCACGCGCGGCCGGCGAGGGGACGGCTCTGGATGAAGGTCAGGTTCACGCCATTGCGGTCGAACGGCGCCAGTGCTGCGAGCAGTGCGCCGGGGCAGTCGTGCAGGATCAGGTAGATGAGCGTGCGCGTCCGGGGGCGGGCGGCGTCCTTCGGCTTGGGGAGCGCGATGCGCGGTCCCGTGGGCGCGGTCAGCACCAGGAAGCGCGTGGCGTTGTTGGCCATGTCCTGGATGTCGGGCGCGAGGATCCGCAGGCAATGGAGGCCGATGGCTACCTGGCCGGCGACCGCGGCGGCACGGCGCTCGGCGGCGGCGCGGCGGGCGGCCTCTGCAGTGCTGGCCACAGGAACGAGATCCGCATGGGGCAGGTGGCGGTGCAGCCACTGTTCGCACTGCCCCAGCACCTGCGGATGGCTGTAGACAGTGCGCACGTCGTTGAGGGAGATCAGCTGCGGTCGTGCGGCGAGGTGGTTGCGGATGGGCGTGTCAAATGCCTCCCGCACAACCACATTGGTTCGCTGCGCAAGCAGGTCAAGGGTCTGCGTCACCGGCCCCTCAAGGGAGTTCTCGACCGGCACCAGGGCGGCGTCCACGCCGGCAAGCGCCTCGACCACTTCCCGCAGCGTGCGGCAGGGACGGGGCGTGAAGCGCGGACCGAAGCGCCGGATGCAGGCCTCGTGGGAGTGAGTCCCTTCGGGGCCAAGAAAAGCGATGTTCATGTGAGGCATGGCATCCGATTACAGCAGAAACAAGGGGGTGGCGTCAACACATGGCGGCCGGACAATGCGGGACACGAAGGAAAGGAAGCAGGTGGGCGAAGAACACGAAGGTGAGAACCTGCGCGCTCCGCGCGCCGAATCCTCCTTTGTGGTCTTCGATTCTTCTTCTCCCCCTTCGTGTCCCGCATTGTTTGCTCCAAATTCTTTCCACTTGTCTTTGCCGGCTTCAGCGGGGAAACTGCGGACATGACCACGATCTTCCTCAAGCAGGGGCGCGACCACACCGTGCTGCGGCATCATCCTTGGATTTTCTCCGGCGGCGTGGCGCGGCAGGAGGGTTCGGACCCGGCCTTGGGCGAGACCGTGGAGGTGCGCAACGACGAGGGCGAACCGATGGGGCTCGGCGCGTGGTCGCCCACATCGCAGATCCGCATCCGCATGTGGATGTTTGGCGCAGGCGGTGTTGTGGACGCGGCTTTTTTTGCGGAGCGGATCGCGGACGCGCTGGTCGCGCGCGAGGCGCTGCCGGCCAG